>Ga0123353_10014961_pt1 | contig 11230 bp, 5 predicted proteins | sample TergutLab28metaG_3_FD_92763 | JGI IMG/M metagenome (GOLD analysis project Ga0123353, IMG submission 92763) | Labiotermes labralis P3 segment gut microbial communities from Petit-Saut dam, French Guiana - Lab288 P3 | ecosystem: Host-associated > Arthropoda: Insects > Digestive system > Gut ... | reverse complement strand
TTCCTTACCGCATGCGACTTCTGACTCCTGACTCCTGACTTCTGACTACTTCCTTGCTCCAGAATGGGAAAGGGAAAAGTTGACCAATTATTTTCTGGCGAAAGCCTTATTGCGACTATTTTGAGACCAGTTTTTCACGAAAACCCCGTATTGCCACACGACTCACAAAAATTTTGTGTAGATACTATTGCCAAGAGGGAGAGGGGACGGATATTCCAAAACATCACTTTATTGGCGGTGTGCAGTATAGTCAGGAGTCAGGAGACGCAAGCGGTGCTACTGTATCTTCGACAAATAGTGCGATAGCACTCTTCTGACTCCTGACTTCTTTCTCCTCTATTCTTCCGTCCAGAATGAGAGATACAGCAAAACTGGGGATAAAACTTTCCTGCGAGAGCCGGGTCCCGGGTCGATCAGGCGGCATTTCTGGCTTCGTCGAGAGCAAGACGAATTCGATCAAAGGGTTCGAGCAGGTCGATTGTCCGCGCCGTCTCCCTGATTTCTGCGAGCAACTGTTCAGTTTCGTCTGTTCCCGGAATGGCAATCAGTCGGTTGCCCATGCGGACCTCCTGCCAATTTCCTGTGTCAAATCCCGGAACATGGGGGATGGTGGGTACTTCTCCCAAGTCGGCGACCCGCGTTCGGAGGTGGGTGCTGTCAATGCCGAATGCCTTGAGCGATTCGTTCAATTCTTCGGAGATTTCACGAACATTGAAGGACGTGTCATTCGTTTCCACCGTTTCCCGATTTGCCACATTTGTTTGCCGTCCAACCACGTAGATGATCGGTGTCACAACGAAGGGTTGAACGGGCAGTACAGCGGCATGGTTTGTTAAAATAGAAAAAACGGGCAATTTAGAGCGATTGATGAGTGTTTGTGCAATGCGTTCGCCATAGAGGAATGGTTGCAATGTATCGCCATACAGAATCTGCTGGATTTTTTCAGGCTGGAGCGGTACTGTACAATGAAACTCCAGCGGTCGTCCCGCCTGATTCAGGACGAGATACCCGCCGGTGAGACCGCAAGGTGATTGGTCAATGACCGTCAAAAAGCCTAAATTTCCCGGCATTTGGGGAGGTGAATGAAGAATGATCGATCGTCTTCCCCGTTATTATCGGTAAAATCGGATACCGGAATGGAGGAAAAAATGATCCGGCACCGACTGCCTGACCCGAGGCTAGTACCTTGTTTCTCAAATGCTCTTGCTTATTCCCAGTAGTATCGGCACAAGTTTTCGCCCTGTAAGGGCGGTTCCTTTGTGGACAAACTTCTGGTGATAAGCAATAACAATGGAGAAATGATGTACTAGGCTTCCGCTGGAACGTTTGATACCCAGTTTGCAGTATCTCTCATTCTGGGCGGTAGAATACAGGAGAAAGGAGTCAGGAGTCAGAAGAGTGCTACTGCACTATTTGTCAAAGATACGGTAGCACCGCTTGCGTCTCCTGACTACTGACTCCTGACTACTGACTAACGAACATCAAAATCAAACATTCGCTTTTCATCGACAGAGACCTTGACTTGCCCTTGCGACACATTGACTTTCGCCAGAGGAACCACGGCGGTGTCCGCACCGGTTGCGTGGAGAACGTGAACGAACACATATTCTCTCTTCGCTTCCACCGGCGAAATCTCCATGCGGCACTCCGGTGCTTGACCAGTATCACGTTGCGGCGGATAGTTGATGCCGTCAATCTCGTACAATTTGTCACCGGCAAACAGTTCGATGTTCGTCTTCTCCGGCAAGAGCGTCTGCAAAAAGAGGCGACCATTGCCGTTGCTCCAAGTCCACAGATCGAGATCGTGTCCCGTTCCCTCTGTAACCTTCGTCGGTCGTTTCATTGCCTGAAGATTCCAGATCGTCTTGAACGTCGCGTCTGTCACGCGAACAGTATCAACAATAATAAACGTTCCCGGACGCAGGAAAATGATCTTCCGAACAAATTTTTCCAGTTTGTTCGCCGAATACGCCTTGGTACAATCTGCCTCCATGACCACATGATCGCCGTGGTCTTCAAACGCCACAATGTTTCCCGTCTCCCAAACGTCTCGTTGTTCATGCCACGCGGCGGCATCGGGGGCGGCTCCGTTGTGTTGCCGCCAATCGTATCGCTGTCCGCCGTCGTTGCTGGTCACTCGTCCTGCCCGAATGGGAGCGCGTCCGCGCACCGCCCACGATTCCGCCGGATCAATCACGCGAATCGTGTTGTGGGCAATCGTTCGGAGATGATAATTGACATCGTGTGGCGTGCCGAAGCCATCGTAATGTCCGCCATCGCCGACCAGTTCACCCCCTTTCCCCCCCTTGTAAATCAAGAAGGTGCCGACATCGAGATGCTGATGCGCCGTGAAGCGGTCACCGCACTTGAAGAAAAAGTACGTCGCCTCTTCGTCCCAAGAACTTCGAGCATAGACATAACCGGGACCGGGGCTGTAATGGGACAGCGAGAATTTCGAAAGATCGCCACTCGTGATCGTCGGGTCACGAAAGAGGAAATCTTTGTAGGCGTAATCACCGACGCTCGCTCGCGGCGTGCTCTCGTTGAACGCATGGACTGCTTGATGGGCGGGGTCATCGCGGTAATGTCCGACCAAAATGCGCCGTGACGCGAGCGTACTGTCCCGGTCACCGCCAAAATTTCTGCCGCCGCCATCTCCCATCGGAATCGGTCGCCGCGAACCGTAAATGCCAATACCGGGATACATCTCGAACATCCCGGCGATGGCACGGTGCTTGAAGAACTTCGGAGCCATCGCAAAATAGTCGATCCCCTCACAGCGGTAGGCGACGTTGCAGAAAACCGTCCACGGGTAAATCCAGTAGTTGACGTAATATCCTTCGGCGAAGCCGCCGCCGTCTCCGCTCAGTTCCAATGCCGGTGCGGCTCGTTCGATATATTCCTTTTCAATGGCGCGGAGCAATTTCGGCGACTCGGGATTGTCGTAGTAGGTCGCGTAGGCGGCGAGTCCGTAGCCCCAGTTTTTGTAGCCGTACCAGCCATTGTGAAAGACGTGTGTTTCCTCGTTGACATTGGCGGCGACGGTTCGATTGAAATAGTCGATGAACTTTGCTCGCTCTTCGGGTGTCCATTGATCGTAGCAGTAATCATAGACGATGGCACACTCGGCAAGGGTGGAGCCGAAGGGATTGTGTCCGGTGATGATGGGTGCGTTGATTCGCTTCATCGCGAGATCGACCGCTTGCCGGGCGAGAGCGGCATCGGGTTCGACTGCGTTCACCAGCGAAAGGGAGACCATTCGGGCATATTCGCCACTGCCGGGATTTTGGGCAACGGACTTCATCCGCTGAAATTCTTGCGGACGCTGCCGGGCAAGCGTTTTGAGTTCGGCAGTCGTTCCGAAGAGCCGGGGATGCTCTTGCAAAACGGCGCGCCTTTGGGCGACCGCAACGTTGACCGCAGACAAAAAGACCAGAAGGATGGCGAACACTGGGCAAAATAATTTTTTCATAAACGTTCTCCTTGAAAATTGTTTTTGTTTCTCACCGAGGCACGGAAAACATGGAGGAGAGCATCCTTCGATACCCCCCTCTCCATGCCCTCTGTGTCTCTGTGCGGGAAAAAATCACAGGATATTTGAGAGCCGGCGTACTCGAACTTAGGCTCTCGCCAGAAAGTTTTATGCCAAATTTTGTTGTATCTCTCATACCGGAATGAAGAAATTAGAAGTTAGAGGTTAGAAGTTAGACTGGTGCTACCGCACCTTTGGCTCGTAAAACCTGCCTTCCGCATGCGACTTCTAACTCCTATATTCTACCGCCCGGAAAGAGTGATACAGATAAAATTGGTACAAGACTTTCCAGTGAAAGCCTTACCCCGGCTTGAACCGTTGATACGCCCACGCGGCGGACATCAGGAGGAGTGCTAAGACGAAGACCGCGCCAAAGCGGTACAACTCATTCACGCCAGACATGTCCACGATCAGCACCTTTGTGAGTGTTGCTGCAAAGAGCAAAATCGCCATCCAGCGCAGCGTCGCACTTCGCCAGATGAAACCGACCGCAATCAAAATACCCGCAAAGAGCGACCATAAAATCGACAGTGCCATCTGTGCTTGCCACGCTTCGGGTCCCGCTCCTCGCAGAAGTCGCACCGAACGATAACACTCCATCGTCAACGTCAACCACAGAAACACCACGCCGCTAAACGCAATCACACGATAAATCTTTCGCTCCATCGAGGCATCGTTCAATCGGCTCGCCCAGAGGTACGACAACGCAATCAGCACCATCGCAAAAATGAACATCGGCATAAAGTAGAGATTAAAAAAGGGTGTCTCCATTACCGGACGAACTTCCAAGTCGAGGAAGATTTTCAGCGCGGTGAGTCCCAGCAGCGACATCGAGATCATCCGCAGTGCCGCAGAGCGAGCACGCCATGCCACCACAGTCAAAATCACCGCGAGCAGCGTCCAGAAGATCGTGAGCGAAGCTGACGCAAGGAACTTATGCTGCATCGGCGATATGTATTTCGCTTCAATCACGCCAAACGACCGGAAGCATTCCATCGACATCGTGAGCCACAAAAAGACCACGCCGCCAAGAGCAAGAACACGATAGACATCGCGCTCCCCTTTTTCCGCACGACTCTCTTCGCTCAACCGACTCATCCACATGTAGCCGAGTGCAATGAGTACTCCTGCAAAGAGGAACATCGGCAAAAAGTAGGGGTTCAGGAATGGCATCGTGAACTCCGGTCGCACATCGAGGTCGGCAAAAACTTTCAGTGCCGTCAGCACGAGGAGTGCCATCGACGTGATCCGCAACACTCTGGATTGGAATTGCAACGCAAGTGTTGTCAGAACAATCGCAGCAATCGTCCAGAAGATGGTGAGCGAAGTCGAAGCGAGGAACTTTTGCTCCAGTGCAAAGAGTCGTGGTTCGACGGCGTTAAAGAATTGATGACATTCGATGGAAAGGTAAAGCAGCAACGCCGAGAGACCGAGAATCCCCGCCACTTTCCACGCGATTTTTTCAGCAGCACCGACAAACATGAAATGATCTGGCATATCCGTTGTGCCCTCTCTGTCCTTTGCGGCAATTCTCAATGTGCCATGCACCCAAATCGCAATCACGAGTGCTGGGATCACCGGGCAGAGCATCGTGAGGAAATAGGGATTGGCGAGCGGTGTCCAGTGTTCGAGGCTGTATCCCGCGCCCCACACCCACGAGCAGTAGCCGAACGTAGCATTGGCATCAACGAACATCGTTTTTGCGAGTGTCCCGAAGAGCACGATCATTCCGCACACCCGAATCGGCAAGTTGCGCACCGCAAAGCCGAGTACGATCCAGAAGAGTGCATAGAGCGACCAAAACAGTGTGAGGGAGCGGAACGTCGTTGTCCCATTTGCCCAAGGTGTGAAAAAATAGAGCCATTCGATCGTCAAAATGGCAAGGAGCGTAAAGAGTCCGACAACGCCAAAGCCGCCGAAGATGTTTTGAAAATGCGGCTCGCCATATCTGCGCGGGACGAACTTGCTCTGATAACCGATTGCCAGCAAGATAAGGCTTCCGCCAATCAACACGATGCTGAACGGATTGTTAAACGATTCATTGTAGAGGCACCGATTGTGAAAACCGCCGAGGATCATGAACGTTGTCGCAAGAGCAAGACCGCAATAGGCGGTGGCAGTATTGACTTTGCTGCGGAACACGAAACCGACTTGCAGCAGTAGCACAGGCAGTAGGAACCAAAAGCCGAGCAGAAATGCCAAATGGAGATAGTTCGGGTGATACGGCGACCAGATTTCCGTATTGATATAAAAGAACCGCGTCGCTTCGCCCGACAGCACAACGCCCAGCAGGAAGTAGCCGAATATGCCGAAGAAGTGGTTGAAATAGACAGCAGACGGCAGACCGCTGACGGCGGCAGAAGGTAGGGGCAAAACATTTTTTGCCCCTACCGCACCGCTTGCGTCTGCTGCTGTCTGCCGTCTGCTGTCTGCCGTCTTAATAAACCGATTTGCCATCACCGCCGCAACAACCAGCACACCCGCACCCGCAAGGAGCGGCAATGCAATCGTGTTGAACACGGGAGTCATCTCTAACAACTCGCGCACACCACGCAGTTGATCGACCATCTCCACCATGAACCGAAACATCCCCAGTCCGAAGAAGACAATCGACATGACAACGAATGTTTTATTGACTTGCCGATGTCCGAAGTACCAGAGTCCGCCAAAGACGGTGAGCCAGCCGAGGGTGATCCACATTGCGTCGAATTGCAACGGAATACCAATCGCAACAAAGCCAAGAGCAATCACCGTCGCCGCACTCGGAGCGGCTTGCCAGTATTGCGAAAGCGATTTCTCAATGTCGGCGTTCCAGAGTCGTGCGAGGTGGCGAGTGTAGCAAACGGTTAGCAAAGCGTACCACGCAGCCATGATGAAGGCGAAAATGCCGAGATTGTTATACAATGTGACATGAACGGCATCCGTTGCTGCAAGGGCGACACTGCTCTCTACCACTCGAATCGCGATCCCTTTCGAGATGAAGTAAATCGCTCCGAAGAAAATAATCGGCGCAAGTACCGCTCGCATGGCATCATCCCACGTCGGAATCAATTTTTTACCGATAGGTTTCCTTGCGGCAATGATCGTGTCCGAGAGATATGCTAAATAAAACGCCGCATGAAAAAACAAAACGGGGGCAATTTTATTGCTTTCATAATTGCCAACGAACCACCCCCAAAACAAATACTGCGTTCCGAAAAACGCAATCCATGCAATCGGCGCACGTCGGAGCAAATTGACGAGGATGAGCGTACCGATGTTCAGCGACATCAGATAGACGAAGAATTCGACGTGGTGATCTTCGGGACTCGACACGAGAATCGGTACGGCAAGTCCGCCGAGGATGGCGACCGTGCCCAACAGTTTCGACCGGTAAAGCCACGCCAAGAGAAAACCGCCGAGAACGATGATCGGCATCAACATGCTGGCGGTGGAAAAATCGACCAATTTGTAAATGGCGTAGGAAGCGTACCCTGCCATATAAATGAGAATGATCCCGGCACAGGACATCATATTGGAAAATCGTTGCAGACCCGTTCGCCGACTGTAATAGCCCAGTCCGAGCAACCCGGCACCAAAAGCGGCGATCCCCGCCACTTTGAGGCTGTTGGTCACCCAGCCCATCGTCACGGCATAGCTAATAAAAAGGGCGGCGGCAAGAATAAAACAGCCGACAGCGATCCAGCCAATGAGATTTTTTCCGATCCACATTTCCCACGACTGGAGCGTTTTTGCGGAATCATCCGCCGACTTTTTCGCAGGCACTATAGGGGCTGGGCTTGCCCCTGCAGAGGACGGCTGAATCTGCGGACCGGCTTTTTGCATCCACGGCATCCCCTTCGCCCACTGAGCAGCAGTCCGTTCGGCGGGATCAATGCCGGAACGAAATCGCGTGCCCAAATCATGCACCGCCGTAGCGGCAGAGCTTTTCGCTGCCTCCGTTGCGTCCGCTGTTCCGGCTGCGTCTGTCGTCACTGTCGTCCCTATTGTCCTTTTCGTCCCTGTTGTCCCTGCCATCCCAGCGGGCGGCGACACCACAAAAGGAGCGACGGGCGGTGGCGGAGCCGGACGCGCCGGTGGTGCGGCGGATTCTGTTGCTTCGACCGTGATGATCCCTGTGGGAGTGCTGCTGGATTTGGTCGTGTGAAGATCGTGCTGAAGTCGCCGCAACGTCGTTTCGAGTCGAGCGTTTTGTGTTGTCAGTTCGTTGAACCGCGCCTGAAGCCGAAAGAGCCAAATCAACGCCGCCACACCACTGAACAGCAAAACCAGACCGAGAATGACACTGAACAATGCAAAGATAATTTCCACGACGAACCCCCAGCAAAACTTGCGCAACACTATCATAGAGTATAGGTTACGGAATCGGAAAAGTCAAATAAAAGGAGTAAGGTGCAAGGAGAAAGCCGCTCCGAAAGAACAGCATTTTTCCCCGTTTTACGGCGCATGTTCGGGTTCTGAAACAAGACAAATCGATGCGTAAAAAGCACTGCCCGGATGCCCCCTTGACAAACAGGGCAACCGGATAAAATGCAGAAAGTTTTTAATGTCCTGTCGATTTTTTGCCGAGAGAGCATAAATCATGAATCATTCCTTCGCAAATACCGTGGTCAACTTCTGGTGGTGGTGCAGCAATGCCGCTCCGGTTGACGATCCGCCGAAGGAATAGCCAAAACCTTTTCCCAGAATCAAGCAAAGCCGTGAGCGTTTCAGCGTTCACGGCTTTTTTTGTTGCCATAACCTTTTACACCAAACCAATCCCATGCTTACCCAAGAACAATACATCGCACAAGCAAAACAATACAGCGTCGTGCCAGTGGCGGCAAAACTGCTCGCCGACCGGCATACGCCTGTCACGCTATTGCAACGTTTTTACAAAGCTAACACTGGCAACGGACACGAAGGCGTGTTCCTGCTCGAAAGTGTCGAAGGAGGAGAAAAATGGGGGCGATACTCCTTCATCGGCATTGATGCTCACGCTTTCGTCGAAGTCCATGCAGCAAACGTTGTCGTGCGAAAAAACGATGGCACTGCCGAACAGTCCATTCCGCATAGCGGCAAGCCGCTTGAAGTATTGCGTGACTTGATGCAAAACTACAAGGTGGGGGAGCAGTCAGAACTGCCACGTTTCTTCGGCGGACTCGTCGGTTATTTTGCTTATGAAATGGTGTCGTTCTTCGAGAATATTCCACACAAACTGGAAGGGGAACCCCTCGGAGCGTTCGTCATTCCCAAGACGATTCTGATTCTCGATAACCTCAAACATGTCTTGACAGTTTGTGTAACGACTTTTCCCGGTCAAACAAAACCGAACGAATATGCAACGCTCTATCGTCATGCTGTCCAAGAAATTGATCGAATCGCTGCCGAACTGGAAAAACCGCTTGATGCCGCAACGCCAAAATTGGAAGCAGACGTAACTCTCGCTCCCATCATGCCGGAAAAAGAATATCGCAAGAAGATCGAAACCATTAAGGAGCATATCCGCAAGGGGGACATTATTCAGTGTGTTTTCTCGCAAGCCTTTGTTGCCGATGAAGCCCCTGATGCGGTGTCGTTGTATCGGGCGTTGCGGTTTTCCAATCCTGCTCCCTACCTGTTTTTCATGCATTTGAGCGGAACGGTGCTCGTCGGTTCGTCGCCCGAAACGATGATCCGTCTCGAGGGTCGCACCGCAACGTTGCGTCCCATTGCCGGAACAAGAAAGCGTGGTGCCACCGAACAGCAAGACCGGGAACTCGCCGACGAGATGCTCCGCGATCCGAAAGAGAAGGCGGAACATTTGATGCTCGTCGATCTTGGTCGCAACGATTTGGGGCGCGTTGCCAAGACGGGAACGGTACAAGTGACGGACTTGATGTTCGTCGAGCGGCATCCGCATGTGATGCACCTTGTCTCCAACGTCACTGCCGAACTGGACGATGGGTATGATGGCTTTGATCTTTTTCGGGCGGCATTTCCTGCGGGAACGTTGAGTGGTGCTCCGAAAGTTCGGGCGATGCAGATTATCGCCGAGCAGGAAACAACGCCGCGTGGTCCTTACGGCGGCGCGGCGGGGTATATTGCGTTCGGCGGCAACATTGATTTTGCGATCACGATTCGCACGGCGACCATTCGCAACGGAAAACTGACCGCTCGCGCCGGCGGGGGAATCGTTTATGATTCCATTCCTGAAAACGAGCGCATGGAAACGGTCAACAAGGCAAAAGCTGTTGCCAATGCACTGGAAATACTGGGCACAACCGACATTCAATGACAGAAAATTCTTTGTGTACTTTATGCGAAATGCTTTTTTCTCGCACAAAGGCACGAAGGGCACAAAGAACAGAAGGCACAAAACTTTTCAATCCAAAGGAGAAACTAATGATCCTCATCATCGACAATTACGACTCATTCACCTACAATCTCGTCCAGTATTTCAGGATACTCGGTTCGGAGGTTCGCACTGTTCGCAACGACGCGATGACCGTTGCCGAGATCAAAGAACTGCACCCAACGGGCATCGTCCTATCGCCCGGTCCCGGACATCCTTCGGAATCAGGCATTTCGCTCGACGCAATTAAAACTTTTGCCGGACGCATACCGATTCTCGGTGTCTGCCTCGGACACCAGGCGATTGTCCACGCTTTCGGCGGCGACGTTGTCCCGGCACAAAAAATCATGCATGGCAAAACATCCCGCATTCGTGGCGATGGGAAGGGACTGTTTCACGGAGTCGAGGGACCGTTCGAGGCGATGCGGTATCATTCGCTCGTCGCTAAGCGAGAAACGTTGCCGGAGGAACTTGTCATAACGGCAGAATCCGAAGACGATCATGAAATCATGGGAGTCCGGCACAAGGAATTTCCAGTGGAAGGAATTCAGTTTCATCCCGAATCGATCATGACAATCATCGGCAAACGGCTGCTGCGGAATTTTTTGGATGTAACGTGTAAACAGGGATAGCGCATTCCCTTGCGTCCTTCGCGCCTTTGCGGTAAAGTTTACATACAAGATTATCACCAAGAAAACCTAATTGTCACCTTATTTTTCCAAACAAATGGAGTCCACCATGACAAAGAATACCGATATTTTGGTTTATGCTGTGATTTTTCTCGCCTGCATTGCTTGCCTTGAAAGTGCATACTCACAGAATGTTCAAGAACACAATTGGGTCAATCAAGAGGATCTGATGGTCGATGTGAGGGGAACCGTCCAAGACGCGCAAGGCGAGCCTGTGGCAGGAGCTGTCGTTCGATTTGTCGATCCCCAAACGCTTTTCGATTCAGAGTTTCAACCGACGAGCACGGTAACGGACAAGGACGGCAAGTTTCATCTCCGATACAACATCGTCGATGCGTTTCGCCATTTTTTGTTTGTCGAGTCGAAAGAGAGCAACTTGGCTGGTTTTTTCAGTTTTACCTTTGAATTTTCCAATGGAAACCATCCGCTTTATCGTAGCGTAGGCAAGACCGAATTGAACTCTACGGGAAAGGTGGTATCAACCCCGGTCTTCACGAAGGAACTGCTGGAAAACATTGCCATTCCGGTACGAAAATCACAGGTGGTAACGGGACGGGTCGTCGATGCTGACGACAATCCGGTCAAAGGGGCTTATGCCGGTGTGCGTTATCTCTATGTCGGCAATGGCGGACTCTATGGTTATGTTGATTTTCCCGGCGCATTTACCGATGCCGAAGGTCAGTTCACCTTTCTTGC
>Ga0123353_10014960_pt1 | contig 11230 bp, 4 predicted proteins | sample TergutLab28metaG_3_FD_92763 | JGI IMG/M metagenome (GOLD analysis project Ga0123353, IMG submission 92763) | Labiotermes labralis P3 segment gut microbial communities from Petit-Saut dam, French Guiana - Lab288 P3 | ecosystem: Host-associated > Arthropoda: Insects > Digestive system > Gut ... | reverse complement strand
TCCCCCTTGACAAGGACGATCAGATTCCCGTCGCCGTCTACCCGTGTCGGGACCGGCGAGAGCTTCCCGTCCTTGCTCAGGGCTGCCATGACCGATATGCCGGATATGACATAGCCCTCCGGGAGGTCCAGGATCGCGACAGTGAATTTTCCCCCTGCCGACACGCTGACGGCGGGGCCGACCTGCTCGAAGGAATGCCCGGTCGCCAGCGCAAATACCTCCGCTGCGGCTTCCACCATCTCCTCGGCAGCGCTCGCCTCTTCCCCGCCGAGGGGCTTTGCGGCCAGCGTAACTATTGGCAGATAGTCGACCAACGGCGTTTCAATCACCGGGGGAGTCGGAGAGGGGGTCGGAGTGGGAGTAGGGGGCGGGATGGCAGCCCCGCCTCCCCCCCCTGCCCCTGTACCAGGGCCCGGGGTTGGGGTTATTGTCGCGCCCGGCCTGGATGTGTAGTTCTGGGCGCCCTTTGTCATGACGTCCTCATCGTCGCCAAAGCGGAACTCCGCAGCGATCGTATGCGTCCCTTCCCCTGCCCTCTGGAGAGTCTGCCTGCGGATGGTTATCCTCGTACTGCCCTCCTCGGAAAGGTAATCCGTGCCTTCGGCCATTTCCAAGCCGTTGAGGAAGAATTTCCTGAAGCTCGCATATGTTTCATTTATCGTGAACTGGGTGTCCTGGTAGCTCGTAATGGTGCGCGGGAGCCCATCCAGGATATAGTCGCTTTCCTTGTCGACGTTCGCGTCTGTATTCTCGAGCACTGTCAGTGTGAAGGTTTTGTAGACGTCCGGGAATATCCAGCGCTGGATCCCGCTCTTGTTCGAAAAACTCACCCTGACTTCAAATTCGTAAGTACCCGTTTCCATCGGGACGCCGTATATCTCGCCGTTTTCCAGCAAGTCGACGCCTCTTGGCAGTGAGCCCGCCGCCAGGGAGAACGTCGCTTTGTTCCAGTCATGCATGTTGTTGGTCTGGACCATGAACGAATATGGCACAAACTTGACTGCGTCGCTTAGGGACTCCGTCACGATCGTCGGGTTCCCGGCCACGCCTGTTATCTCGATCGTCCTCTCTCCCCCGTTGGCGGACGAGATCCTGAGTTTCCCGCTCACGGCGCCCTCGCCCGTCGGGATCAGGCGGATCTTCGCCACATTGGGCAGTTCCCCGTAACTAACGTTTGGCACGTATACGGTGCTGAACCCGCGCAGTTCATTGTTCCCGGCCCCCCCGACTGTCCAGTAATCGTCTATCCTGACGTTCTGCGGGGGTTCCACCCACTGGGCAGTGAGCCCCGTCAGCGGCGACTTGCCAATGTTGGCGATGAATATATCGTGCCTCCACTCGTAGGCCTCGTCGAGGAATATCTCACGTTTGTCCGGCCCGTTCACAAAAAGTCTGGCGCCTGCGACGGCTTTCGCGAAAGTGACGTTGTAGTTTTTGACATCCCGCCCGTTCATCGCCCTTGCGGTGTAAAGCACCGGGCCCTGGGAGAAGTCCTGAGGGGTGGTGTTGGACGTCTGCTCCAGGCCGGCATACATCTTCACGCCGGGGTTCACCCAGAATGTCGGGCGAAGCGACGTCAAGTCCGCCTGCTCGTTCAGGAGGAGGACGGTCTGGTATGCCCCGTTGAAGTTGGCGTAGAGACTGTCCGCGTTGTAATTAAGCACGTAGCCCTCTTCCCAGTCGCCTTTAGCGTCAACTGCGCCGTATATGCGAAAAAAAGTATCCGTGCCGCTTACTATCGGCCAACTGGACTCGACTGGCTGGTCGGTAATCTCAATTATGATTTTGTAAACGAAAACACGCCCCATTATATCGTCGTCCGCCATTGTCGCAAATACGGTGAACGTGTCCCCGTCCTTGACCTTGCGCCCGCCACTCTCATAGAAATACATGGGGAATAGCTCATCCTTAATGTCGGGCCGAGTCGCCGCCGCCTCCTCGCTGTCATACAGTCCGGCGACTGCTTTCTTTACCGTGCCATCGTAGCACCTCATCGCTATGAGATACTCTTCGGCGGCCGAATAGCCCAAGCCCAGATGGATCGCGACTGTCACGGGTTCATCGTCAACCTGATTCTCTATTAAACTATTGACAATAAACTCGTCGATACTATAATCGCGCGTCCCGTCCTGTCTTTGGAATGCAGTACCATATAGGTGCATCCAGGGATAGTAATCCAGCATCTCGTCGGAGTATTCTACCCACCTGATCTGGAATTTATATAGCCACGATTGCCCGCCTCTGGTGATCAGCGCCGTTAACTGCACAAAATCGTACTGCTTCGCCTTGATAGTCGTGACAGGGGCCCTTCCCGCCAAATCCTGGACAGAGTCGAAGAAGCCCTCGTACACCGAGACGTTAAGCCCCTCGAAGAAATCGCTCCTGCCGAAACTTATATCCACTACCTCCGGCATCTCCTTTTCTTCGCTATTTTTTATTACCGCCAAATTGTAGAACGCTGTCCACCCGGATTGCCCATAGAGCCAAATGCTATTGTAATAGGATTGCTCGTCAAGTATCTCCAAATCCCTGTCGGAAAGAGTGAAATCAAAGAGCTTCTCATATGTCGGCAATTCGAAATAGACCGCGTAGCGAATATTGCTGTAGTCCAGTTGATTCGTTGAGCCGACGATCAACTGTATGCCAAGGGACTCGGATTCGGGGTACATCCCGGAGAGGTCCATCATGGCGTTCCCGTCTGATAAGATGGAGAAGTCGCCTTCCCAGTATCTCCTCGCATACACAGCCGCCCTCCCCGATTGTATACCGTTAGGGTCGCTTGAAAAAAGGGTCGAGAGCCTTATGGCGGACAGTTCGTGCGGGTAGAATCCCCGCAAATCCACGGTGACATACCTCTCCGTTAGCGGCAGGAGCGACGCCGGGGAATACATGAAATTCGTGAACTCCTTCGCCTCGGGCTTCGCCGGGACGTATATTCCGCCGACCCACACGCCGATCTGGGATAGCTTGTTCGGATCGTTTTGGGCGGTGTACACCGTGAAGGTGCGCCCGCCGACCGTAACGGCGCTGTCGGGCGCCTCGAACCATATGCTGAACGCTTCCCCGCCTATCTTGAACTGCACCTCGTAGGGGAAGAACGCGTTGTCCTCCAGCAGGATCGTGTAGCTCCCATCCCCGTCGAACAGTTTGTAGTTCCAAGGCGCGGCCGCCGCCCTCTCTGCGTCACAACCCACTGTGATTTCCGCGCGTCCTAGGTTGTAGGCGACCTCGACCGCGACTTCGGCATGCTCCGCGACAGTAAGCATCGGCGCTACGGACGCCACCATAAGAATCGCGAGAAACACAGCCACTCCCTTTTTGATCTTCATCATTGTTTTTTCTTCCTTCCTGAATGTGATTACATAACTACCTCACGCGCCATTTCTACTAGCTCATCCGCATGGAAAGCCCTTATCTCGCGTAGTGTCCCTGATGTCCGGTCGTCAATTATCAGCCTCTCGCCTATCACGTCGCAGAGACCTGGAATGTACGCCAGCGTCTCGCACGTCTCGCCGTCCAGCAGAAGTCCGAACCTCTCGCCGCTCATGGCGATGTACTCTACTATGACGAAAACCCCTGCCTGCGTGACATACGTAAGGTGCGCATCTCTATCGAGTTCCCGGATCAGCTCCCCGGTCTTAGCGTTGTGGGCCGTCGGCGCCCCGTCCAGGGGCGACTTGATTAGCAGGCCCCCGGCATAGAACTCCTCGTAAAGCGTCGGGTCCGGCGCGGGAACGCTCTCCGTCGCCACCAGGGCGCCGTCGTCGCCGGAGTACTTCAGGAGCCTCCCGTCTCTGTATAAGACCTCAAGGAAAGATTCTCCCCCGTCCCGCCTATACTGCTGGTCGTGAACCTTGCCCGCGTCGGGTATGCGGGTCTCGTTTACGAGGCTGCCGTCGAGGTCGTAGACGCGGAAGCCCCCCAATTGGAACAGCATCATCCGATCTCCTTTTACGTTCAGGCGAGCCTCATCATGGACGTAGCCCAGATCGTACGCAAAGAAAGCCTTCTCGCCGTGAGACTGCTTTTTTGAGACCTGTACTATCGGGGAGTCCATGCTCCCTTCGACGCGGTATCCCCCGGCAACCCTGTCACGGGGGTCGCCGTCGATCGGCGTCTGCCTCGCGGTCTCCGGGTCGACCATCACGTGGATCCCGTTATACGACATATACACGCCGCCCTCATCGGCATAGGCCCCTATCCTGCCGGGGAGCGTAGTTGAAAAATTCATTTTGAGCCTCTCCGTATCAACGACGGCAAACATCGACTCTGTAGGGCCTGTCGCTGAGAATGCGAAATATTTACCATGGAAGCCGCCTTCGAAGAATGTGAACTCCGACTCGTCGAAAATCTCAATATCACTGTTGCCGCTCGTGTCCTTTGTGCTGAATAGCTCCAAGCCGCCGTTGGCAAAGCTGGCCGCCAGGAGTGCGCCGTCATGGCTGAGCGCGAAGATGTTGCCGCCGAAATCGCCGAAACGGTCGTTGTCGGGCGTCCATGGGCGCCTGCCGCCAAAGTCTATCTCCGCCAGGATGGCGCCGTCGGCGCCGTAGATCGTGGCGAAGGCCTCGTCCCGGTTAACCGCCGCTATCGTCCTCCCGTCCGCCGAGAGCGCGATGCCCGTCGCTTCGCTCCCCGTCCATAGAGCCGCCCCGGAGAGTAGGTCATATACCACCAGCCCCCCCGGCGCCGCATATACTAATGTGTCTTCGTCTATGTAGCGCACATCCGCGAGCCCGGAATCGATCGCCGGGAGGTCGGCCAGCATCGCGCCGTTGGACGTGCCGAACACGGACAGCCTACCGAGCGACATCGCTGCGAAGCTCTCGCCGCCCGGAGATATCGCGAGGTCTGAATTGTGCGAGGGCAGCGTCACGGTGAGGTGGGGCTTGTACCCGTCTGACAGGTCGTAGACCCCAAGCGCATCGGCAAGCGCCTTTTGCGCCTCGGCCAGGTACGGGACGTCGGCCTCGGTCCCGTCCTCTGCCGGTACGGCGGCAAGCGCCGCCTTTATCGCACCCATTCTGTCCCCCGCGCGGAGCGCGTCTGCGGAAGCCGCCGCGAGGACGCGCATCTCTTCAATCCTGTGCAGCCTCTGCGCCTCTATGCGCAGCTCTTCCTCTTCCTCGCGCCGCGCACTGTCGTATTTGCTTTGCCTTTCAGCCGCGATGCGCCAGACTTCCTCCTGCTCGCGCTCCCATTTCGCGATAGTCAGGAGCAGTTCGGTTTGCTCGCGCCTTTGCTGCTCCGCCTGCCTGTTCCCGACGAAAGCGGACGTCGCGCCGAGGACGAAAGCTGCAGCCAGCACGACGCATGCGACTGTCCTTGCCCGTTTCCACCGCAGGACGCGCGGGTCGTTCTCGCGCAAATGGCGGATCGCGTTGAGCATTTCTTCAGCAGTTTGGTAGCGCTGGTCCGGGTTGAGGCTCATAGCCTTTTCCACTATGTCCGCCAGCGCCAAGGAGCAGCTTTGTTGCAGGGACTGGATGAGGTCCATCCCCCCCCTGCTCGGGCGGACGCCCGTGAGGAGGTGGAACAAGGTCGCGCCGATGCTATATATATCGGAGCGCACGTCCAGCAGCTTCATCCCCCCGCTGCCCGATGAGGGCAGTTTTTCGGGGGCGCCATCGAGAATCGTCTCTGCATCGCCTTCCGTCAGCATTCGGGTCTCGCCGTCATGGACGGACGACCCGCGCGTCGTGGCGCCTGTCGAATAGTCCACCCCGTAATGCTCCGGCGAGGCGTACCCGAAGCTCCGCCCAACGGCGATCGCCCCCTCTTCGCCGAGCATCAGCGCAATGTTGAAGTCGATCAGCATGATGTCGTCCTGCGGGGTCAGCATTATATTCGCGGGCTTGATATCGGCGTGGAGTATCCCGTGGGGCGGCTGCTTGTGCAGGTATGCCACCGCTTCGAGCAATTGCCCCGCCCACTTAACTATCCGGGCCTGCTCGAACCGCTCACCGCGCCCGAGCGATTTGTTGAAGCTCTCTCCCTCGATGAAATCCATGACGGTATACACTATCTCGCCGTCGCTCACATAATCGTAGACCTGCGGTATGTACTGGTGGCTCAGGTTTTTTAACGAATCCACCTCGCGCCGCAGCGTCTCCTGCCTCGCGGTAAGCGAACGCTTGTCGCCCTTCATGACTACCTGCTTGTCGAGCCGCAGGTGCTTGGCGAGGTAGACGACCCCGCCGCCGCCAGCCCCGAGTTCCCGTTCGATTTCATATATCCCGTCAATTACCTGAGGCACGTCACTTCTTCCTCCCGTATTCGGAATCAAGCTGCCTTTCGAGCCGTTTCCTGGACGCCCATAGGGCGAGCGCTGTCACAATGGCGGCCACCGCAGAAGCCCCGGCAAGCGCTAACCCGCCGTAGAATAGTAAATCATGCACTGCAGTTCTCCTTTATCTCTAAGTGTCCCATATGTAGTCCGCTCCCGCTTTCCCGAACGACACCTTGGCGCCGTTGTTCATAGGCTGTGGGGATAATTTCACATTTATCGCCAAGCATTAGAAGTGAAAATAGTCACATTATTCACGTGACTAAAGTCATGAATAAATCACTTCTCAAAAACATAGTCGGCGCCCATGCCTCCGAAAGAGATTCTGTCTCCGGGCGCCAGAGTATGCAGAATGCCGGGGGTGATCGTATTCCCGTTTACGAACGTCCCCGCCCGCGAGTGCAGGTCCTCTATCACGGCGCCGCCGTCGGTGAGCGTGATCGCTGCGTGCCGCCTGCTGACGGCTTTCGTGGTTTGGTCGAACTCGAAATCGCACTGTTTCTTGCCGGAGCTGACGTCGAACCGCCCAATCACAAAGGCCCGCCTGTATGCCCCTATCGGTATGACGTCGGGCAACCCCTGCCTCCCGACGAGGCGCAGACTCGGCATGCCCTGCTCCAGGTGGCCGCCGTCCTGGTCCGTGTCGTAGACGTCCGTCTCGACATTGGCGTATTTCTTGATATAAACCGCCGCCAGTTGCGCCCTGTTGCTGACGCCTGTCTTCTCGAATATCGTCGTGATATAGTTCTTCACGGTGCCCTCCGTCAGGAAAAGGACCCTCGCGATCTTGTCGTTGCTGTGCCCCTCTGCGACCAACTCGCAGATTTCCAGCTCGCGCCTAGTCAAGTCATACCTATTCACAGCCATAAACAACCTCCACATTCATCAGTCTGGCACGAACGATTCCCCCACGGGCCTCTCTGGCGGGAGGATCAAATAATCGGCGATCCTCGCGAAATAGTCCAGCCTCAGCACCCGCTCCTCGGCGGACCTGCGCATATCCGCGATCGTCGATATCGCAGATACGTATCCATCCGGGACCTCTACCCCTTCGTTCGGCACGAACCTGCCCCGGCCCCTGTCATAATACCCCGCGTCGGTCAAGAAGCCATTCCCCAGCGAAACCAGCGGCAAGGCGTCGGAAAAGACGTCCCGCCCCAAAAAGAAACGCGAGTCGAAGCGCATCCCCAATAGGTTCAGCACAGTCGGCACAATGTCCGGCACATAAGCGGGCGCCTCGACTACCGCAGGCTCCATGCCCTTGGCATATATGATGCACGCGTTCTCGTGGATCCCGAACGCGGGGTTGAGCGAATGTCCCGCAAGTTCAGAAATCTCGCCGGGGGCCAAGCCATAGGGGTAGTGGTCTGCGGTCATCGCGATCAGGGTCCGTTCGGCAATGCCCTTCTCTTCCAGGCGCTCGAGCAGGTACGCCATCGCGTATTCCAGTTCGAGCTGGGTGGCGAGATAGGCCCTGACCTCGGAGGAGTACGGGAGATGCTTGACGGCGTCGCGGTTCCAGTAAGCGACCGAGTTCCCCTCGAAACTGTAGGGCGAATGCCCGCCGATCGTCATGTAGTGGACACAAAACCTGTCCATATCTATATATTGGTCAATCGAGAGCTCTATCATAAGCTTGTCTGATATGTGCCACCCTGGCCCCTGGAAGTCCAGCCCGTGCCCCCGCGCCCTGAAATCGTAGCCCAAATCAGGGAATAGTTCGTTGCGCTTGTAATACGTATAAGAGCCGTTGTGATATGCGTAAGGCTGTATGCCCAGGGCTTTGAACTGGGAGGCAAAAGAAAAAGGCAGGCTTTTTTTCGCAGCGTTCTCGCACCATGTCTGACCACCCCTCGGCAAGAGTCCAGTTATGAGGCTGACTTCGCCGCCGATTGTGCCGCCACCGGCAATGGAGTAGAAGTTGCTGAAATAGACCCCTTCATGCTGCATCATATACAGCGTCGGCGTCAGTTCTGGGTCTATGGCGTAGCGAGTTAAGGCCTCGGCGCTGATAGTTATGAGGTTGTACCCCTTGAAAATCCCGGTTTTCTCGTTCTGCCCGCTGGGCGCCAGGGAAGCGAAATACTCGTGGAGTTGGACCATGCCGTTGTCGTCGGCGTCGCGCTCGATCAGCGAGTCGAAGTTAATATTGAAACCATTGACCTTCCCCACCCATCCGGGGATGGGCTCAACTGCTGGCGGGCTTACGCCGGGGGACGGCGGCGGCCCGCTCGGCGACGGCGCAGCGGGGTCGGGAATAGCCGTGGGGGCGGGCGTCGCGGACGGGACGAATACGGCGGGGGGCGGGGTAAACGGCTCCAGCACGGAAGATGTCTCGGTGACGACGAAAGCCGACAAAATGTCGATCTCCATCGTCGCGACCAACCCGACCTCCCGCATCGACGAATAAAGGCTGTCGTCGCCCTGGCCGTACCGGGCGGCGCGAGCCGAGTACGGGTCGCCCGCAACAGGCGCCAGCAGTACGGCGCGCACAGCGACAAGGGCAATAATGGGCAGCAGGGCGTATTTTACCGGAAGGCGCTCGCCGTTCGGCGAGCGGCGCAGCCGAAACAGCAGCGGAGCTACTGCCGCGGGGAGCAGCAAGAGCAGCAATGCAGGCACGTTCCCCCAGATAGTCGCGATCAGGATATCCCCGAACTGGGCGATGGCGTCGCCCCCGGTCGCTACTTTGTCGATTGAGTAGAACTCCTGGAATATCCCGAAATACAAGAGCTGGGAGATATACAAGAGCGATAGAAACAGCAGCGCGGCCTCCGAGACAATCAGTGCCGCCAGCCTTGGAAGCGCCATGACGATCAGCGCAAATGCAACTGCGCCGATAAAGCCAAAAAGCATGGCGCGGAAAAACCCCACCCCAATGGTCCGGACAAAGAGCTGGAAGACCAGTTCATAATAAATGGCAAAGCCAGCAAAAAGGAGCAGGCAGCAGGCTACGGGAGAAAACCGCGCCGAGCCGAAAGCACTGATAGTTTTTTTCAGTATGGAAAGTAACTTGCTCAATTGTCACGCATCCGTTCATCAACGTTCATATTTCTCGAACGGGAGAGGGTGTGCCTGTTCCGCCCGGAGCCCTTGTGGGCGTTATGCTATAACGACTTTTGTCATATGCGTTGTGCTGATGGTTTTATATATCATCGCAGCAGTTTCTGCCCTGGTGATCGATTGTTGTGGACCAAACCAACCGCCCGGATAACCGTCGATTAGGCGGTTTTCGTAGGCAATCAATACATATTTCCTTAAGTCGGGGGAAATGCTATCCCAATCGCTGAAAATAGCTTCCAACTCGCTTTCGTCAACTTGCTGGTTTTCCAGTTGCAATGCTCTGACCAGTGCGGCAGCCATATCTTCACGGACGGCAGGCGAACTACCTCTATATGTGCCATCGAAGTACCCCGTTAAGTAATCCTTTGCAGATTCTACGTAATCCAATTCCCATGCGTCAACCGGAACGTCAGCAAAAGAAGGTGTTGCGTCATCTTGGAGCGGTATTCTCAATCCAGCAACCATCATTTTGGCAAATTCCGAGCGCGTAACCTGTCCGTTTGGGCGAAACTCGCCATTTTCATAGCCAACTAATACTTTCTTTTGAACTAAATCAGCAACACTATCCTTTGCCCAATCCTTGTCAGCAAGGTCAGGAAATGGAATTACATCCTCGTTTCGCATGACGACAGAATTATCGTCTGTAATTTTCAGAATAAAGCTATAATTTGCGACGATTCCTGTTCCACCGTCAGTTGGTGGATTGCGAAAGGAAAGGGATACCCAGTAATACCCATTACTTAGCTCATCGAACAAGCCTAGAACTCTCGTGAAAAAAAATGGGTTTTTTGCATCTGTCTTTCCGCTGGCTTCAGAGCTTGTCATCGAATCGCCTAATTTGTAGACTGTGACCAGGAAGCTTTCCGGGATTTCGCCTCCTTGTGCAGAATACCCGACGATCAAATCGAAATTTGGAAAATCTTCGCGGCTAACCGCAAATCCATTACTCGGAGGATATCCTTTGTTGAAATCCACTTTGATTTTTGTGGGATAGATTTTATTCCCCTCCGCATCAGTTCCGCTTAGTTCCGCAACTATCGAAATGCCGTCGCTTGTGGTCATAGTAAAATCGTCCGAAGTAGCGTAATCGGTCGGTTCTGTGCTATCGGCCTCGCCAAAGTCAAGCGACTCTGCATAAAAGTTTTGTGAGAAATTGCTACTACCCAGAGAAGTTGCGGTGAACTTCACAAGATTGTGCTCGGGATCGACATACGCGCCATTTAATACAACGGGAGGCTTTTGCAAAACTATTTTTTGCTCCCTGCTCAAGTTTAAATCATCCATTGAAAATGTGAAATTACTGTCCACGTATTCCACTTGTCCAACAATAACGTGCTTGTTTGTCATTTGAAATGTCGTTTCCGCCAGAACCTCACCATATCGTGAAACGGAAATTTTCCATCTGCTTTCCGTATCTATTTTTGAAGCGAAAGTATATAGGGTGTCGTTAGCCCGGTGCCCCATTGCAGAGCGCGGATCTGTCGAAACACTAGCTGAAAAATCAGCGTTTCTGTTGGTATAACGATAAAGATCAACTTGTTTGTCCGCGTCAAGACGAGTTCTAATATAGTAGTCTGCTTTCATTGGAAGTGCAAAAACGAGAATGAATAATAGTGTAAGTACTAATGAAATGATTCCTTTCATAGTATTCCAGCCCCTTTCGCTCCTAGACTATCACAGTGGAGAATGCTTTTCAATACAATAATAGGTGTCAGGGGGTGTCATGGGGACGGTGTCCCCCTGACACCCTCTGACACTCTAACAAAACAAATCGTCCATACGAACTTGAGATTGGAAAACACTGGAATACCCACCTTGTTTGAGTCCATAGGTCGTGACCAGAATCAAGTGTACAGCTTTGCGAGTGCGCGTTTCACTCTC
>Ga0123353_10014959_pt1 | contig 11230 bp, 4 predicted proteins | sample TergutLab28metaG_3_FD_92763 | JGI IMG/M metagenome (GOLD analysis project Ga0123353, IMG submission 92763) | Labiotermes labralis P3 segment gut microbial communities from Petit-Saut dam, French Guiana - Lab288 P3 | ecosystem: Host-associated > Arthropoda: Insects > Digestive system > Gut ... | reverse complement strand
GGCTGCTGGTAGCCGCCGGTCATTTGTTGCTGCTGTTGCACGCCGTTTTCACCGGTGTATTGTTTCAGGACATGCCGGAACGCCGCCGACGCACTTTTCGGATCGTTCTGTTTGCACAGGCCGATCAGGTGAATCACTTCGTCCGGATCGGTCACTTCGGCGACCGGTTCCATACCGTCCGGCGTGAGCGAAACGAGCACGAGCTTGCCGCCGAGCCGGAACAGATGCAAGTGCGTTTTCGGCGAAAGCGGCACCGAGCCGAGTTTCTCGAACACCTCTTTCGGGAGCAGTCCGCCTTGTCGCGGCGTCGCGCGTTTCATCAGCCAGACCAGCACGAAGAACACGCCCAGCACAATGGCCAGGCTCGACAGCACGGACATGATCGGCGAGGCCGAGTTCGGCAGAAATCCTAAAAGCGGGTTTTTATCCCGGCCTTCATTGGAAAGTTTTTCTTTTTGCTCGCCTTTCCGGGGGAGCAGTGACGGCATGGCATCGCTGTATTTTTTACCGGTCGATTCTTCGCCGGTTAAAATCGTGTCATCGTATTCGTCTGCGTACTGTTCGCCTGAGTGGTCGGCCAAAAACGGCGAAGTCTTGTTGTAGGGGTCAAGATCAAGTCGCGCCGGTGTCATCGACGGCGGGGTTTCACTTGAAGTTTCCCTTGCGGCACTGATTTCTTCAAAGGCCGAGTCAAAGACCGAATCGGACATGCCCATGGTCACGGCGGTTTTCGGTTCGTTCGGCGGGATAAGCGGCGGTGGTGCCGACAGTGCGGCAAAAACAGCCTCCGATTCCGGGTCATCGCCGGATGTTTGGGAAACCTGGCGAATTGGGGGCGTCATCGGCGGCACATAAGTCCAACCGCCCGGCTGGGAAATGGTTGGTTGCGGCGGATTCTGTTCCGCCATTTGTTGTCGCGCCAGGATGTTTTGATGCGATTGCGGTGACAAAACGCCTTGTCGGCGTTCACGTTCCGGAACGTCATCGGGCAGCAAGGGGTTTTGATCCGGCAAGCGCAACCGTTCTTGAGCATTGGGATAAGCGGAAGTGCTTGTCTGAGAATGGGTTTGCTGTTGTGGGGTTTGCTTTGGACCGTCCCCGAAAAATTGCGCGATTTTAAGAGCTTTGTCTGCCTGCGTTTGCGTCTGCTGTGAAAATTGTGCAGGCTGCTGCGATTGCCCGACAATACTAATATTCGTGTTTGCCTGCGAAAAAACAGCGTCTGTGAACGCAACAAAAAAGATCGTCGCGAAAAAAATAACGCAAAATCGGATTGATAAATTCGATAAATGAGGAAAAATGGGCATCCTGCCACCCTTTTCTGAGGGAACCATCCGTGGTTAAATCTGGAAAAATCCGAAAAAATCACCGTTCTCAGCGATTTTTATTCAAGAAAACGCCGAAACGATTTCGTATTTTATCACAAAACCACCATTTGACACAAGATCAGTTTTCCGCGAATAATATTAGGAATGTGTGGATGGCGGACTCAAAACAACCTCCGGTTTCAAAACGATGCCGCGCGCATCAAAAAACCCCAAGTGTTTGAACACAAGGGGTTTTTGATTTTTCGCTGGTTTTGTGTGTCAGTACGTCAGTGCGTACTTCGTGGCATTGTCATTATTCCGGAGCGGTCGGCATGATGTTGTTATAATTGCCATAACAATTGACAGCCGGTCCGCAGGGATCACACGAAACCACGCAAGGATCACAGGCGTTGCAGCCATGATTTCTGCAAAGAGTACAATCGCAACCTTTCAACGAGCCAAAGAGGCCATTGAAAAACTTCGAAACCTTGATTTTTGTTTTCTTTGCGGCTTTGAGGATCGGACGATCCACGCAGGGATTGTAGCAAGCGTCAAAGCATCCCACGTCACAGCCCATCGGTTCGCAGGCAACCGTCGTAAAAAACGGTTCACAAGCCGGAGGAGCACATGACACGACCGGATCACACGGAGCAACGCAAGCCACCGGTTCACACGGAGCGCAAGCGATCACTGCATCACAAGGGCCACACGCACTCAAAGCAAGCGGTCTTTTTTTCAACAAACCTTTCAGGCCGGAAAACAGGTCGCATTTTTGCGTACAACATGTATTGCACGCATTACAAGGATTGACATCGTTGCAACCGCAATCATAGGCTTGGGCACAAGTCCCCATCGCCAGACACAGTGCAAGAGTAACAATCAGAAACTTGGACTTCATAGGACAAACTCTCCTTTTTTCCACATTCATCGAGTCCAACCGCAAAACACAATCAGCCTGAAAATGAAAACCGTTTTCATGGAATCCTTTTTCCATTTCAAACATTTTTCATCCGAAAGTCACTTATGCTTTTCGGTGTTTTTCGACAAATCAATAAAAAATATGTTTGAGGCAGTACCGTTCGGATTGAAACCACATCCGAATATATCCTGTCGGTTTTCTGTCCTCCCCCGAACACGTACTCCCCCAGTACGCTTTTTGTTTCACGGGTTAGTGACAATATCGGTCGGCGATTCATCCCGCCTTGAGTTTTGACTTGTGCTTTTTATAAATCGGCTGCAAATCCTGAAACTCTCAGAACAAACGCCGGAAGATCGGGAAAATAAGGCGACTTTGACGATTGCGGACTGGTTTCGTGTTCGATTGAAAGCATGTTTATGTACGATAAAATTGTGCAGTGAAGCAAATCGGTGGTTTTCGAAGTGGAGTACCATAGTAACGATTATTCTCCAAAGATATTTTTTTCACGGCATTTTGTCTGAAAATGAAAAACAACCCGATTTCTGTTTCGTAACAATCGAAGAAACGGATGTCGGGCATCAGGGAAAAATCCTCTCGACCCGATTTTTCCATTGATACTTTCGTGTTATCAGGCGTATCAGGTGAATCGCACACATTCGAGAGAATCGCCAAAACCTGTGTTCTGTCGAATGGCGGCAAGAATGCGGCGATTTCATTCGATATAAAAACAGGAATAGATGCAGTTTGTTGATTTCCCGGAGCAAGAGGTCGTCACGATCCCTTCATCCAAGTGAATCGACAAAAACCGCAACCGGCAGGGATGCAAGATCAACACGACGCCGCTGTAATTATTATTCGCAGGATTCGCAGCGATTTGATAACGATGACATTCCGTTATCAAGTCGATCCCGAACAACGAATTTGCACAAATACCAATCGTCCCCCTGCCCTGGTGAGTAAAAATGAAACTCAATGACAGTTCGTGCCATGTTTCCTGCATCGCAACCCGGTGGATTTCCGGCATTTGCCTGCTGTTGATGCTTGGTTGCCTGGCAAAGTCCGCTTCGGCGCAACTCCAGCCGTCGCCCCGCCAAACGGAACCGTTACGCGTCAACACGCCGCAGATTCTGCTGAACCAAACGCACATCAGAATCAATACGTCAACTCCGGGAACCTTGCCGACATCCTCCAGCGTCATGCAGGCGACGGAACCGACGGCAATCCATCCGCTTTCCCGGTCGGCGGGCGAAGTGGCCGATTTGCCGCCGTTGCCGTTGCGACGCAATGGTGAAACGGGCTTTTCTCTTGAGCCGACCGTACCCGTCGGTTCCTATTTTCTTCCCGGTATCAACGGGAATTTCCCGCCGGGTATTCCCGAAAACGCCGGTTCAGTTGCACCCGACCCGGTTTCGTCGCAGCAAACGCCGTCGTTTGTTTCTCCGGAAGCGGCACAAATCGACGCCATCATCCAGCACGGCGTGATCCTTGAAAAAGAAGGACGTTGGAATGAAGCCCTGGGGTACTATGAAAACGCACTGCGCGCATTCCATAAGCCGCCGGTTCTCATGCAGAGGTTTCGCTTTGCCCGGTTCCACCACGACCTGACGAAACGGTACAACGATTCCACTTTCGATATGTTGCTCCGGCAATTGACGTACGCCGAAGCGTTTGCTCTTTTCGACGAGGTCATGACGGAAATTCAGCAAAGGTACGTCGATCCGCCGCATTGGAGCGAGCTGTTTGAAAACGGCGTCCGTGATTTTGAAATCGCCCTCGCCGATCCCGCATTTTGCCGTAGGCATTTGCAGCACGCCGACACAGCCCGCATCCGTTCCCTGAGTCAAAAAATCGTACGGACAAGTCAAAACTGGGAAATCCGGGACCCGCGAACGTTGCACGCCGGAATTGCCGCCATTGCCGAAATCTGCCAGAAGGAAATCGGCCTCAGCCCCACCGCCGTCGTACTGGAGTTCCTCGCGGGAATGACCAATTCGCTCGACCCTTACACCGAGTTCCTGACGCTCAGCCAGTTCAACGATACCAACTGCATGATGAGCGGGAACTTCGTCGGACTCGGCGTCGAACTCAAGGCGGACGACATTTCGCTGTATGTCAATCGGGTCATTCCCGGCAGCCCGGCGAACAAGGGCGGTCTGCAAAATCTCGACCGCCTCCTCGACATCAACGGCACGTCGATCAAAGGTTGGCAACTCGAACCGGCATCGAACCTGTTGCAAGGCGAGGAGGGCACTTTTGTCCGATTGCTCGTCCAAACCGGAGCAAACGCACCGCATGAACTGGTCATTCAACGCGAACACCTGAAAGTGCCAAGCGTTGAAAACGTGCATCTCCTTGACGATCAGGGGCAAAGCTCCGGGGTTGGTTACCTGAAGCTGACCGGTTTCCAGAGGGACACGGTTCAGGAAGTCCGCGAGGCGCTTGTGTTCCTCCACCATCGGGGAATGAAATCGCTGATTATCGACTTGCGCGGCAACGCGGGCGGCGTCCTGACCGCTTGCATTGAGGTCGCCGACCTGTTCCTCGACGAAGGAATCATCGTCCGCACGAAGAGTCGCGGTGCCGTACCGGAAGATGTGCATTCGGCGATGAAAACCACGTTCACATGGGACATCCCGCTGGCCGTGTTGATCGACAAGGACAGTGCGAGCGCTTCGGAGATTTTCGCCGGCGCGATCCTCGACAACAACCGCGGTTTGGTCGTCGGCCAGCCGAGTTTCGGCAAAGACACGGTCCAGATGGTTCTCCCGTTGACCGGCGGCAAACCGTACAACAACCCGGTCATTGCCGGTTTGAAACTGACGATCGAAACTTATTATTCGCCCAAAGGCTTCTCGTTTTACGGCACGGGCGTACAGCCCAACGTCCCGGTTTCCAATGCGGTGTCCAATGTCGTATCGAATACGGCCACGCCCTATCGGGTCGGCAGACCCAGCGGCGATGACAGCTTCGACATGGCTGCCCGTCAGCAGACTTCACCGGAGGATCGGGTGTTGAAAACAGCCGTCAACGAACTCCGGCAACGAACACAATCGACCTCGCTCTCGCAAAACCCGGCACTCACGCGATACCAGCCTTCGGTCAATTAAGAATCGTGAAATCAGGGCACAATGCGCAAGCGAGCACTCCCAAAAGATCAATTCACAACCGGTTTGGGCTCCGGCTTACGCCATGGACTCTGATTGATCGGCTTGGGCATTGGCTTACACCACGTGTTCTGATTTATTTTTATTCACTTCACGCGATGCCCGAATTTTTCGTGCAAAGCCCGATTTGCCGGTCGAGTTCGCTGCGTGAAAGCCGGATTTGCGGGATGGTCGGCGGAAGGTTGTACGCATCGTCTTTTTTCGATTCGTCGGCCTCGGCATCCTCAATATCAACGTGCGTCGCCATGACCTCGTCCTGCAAGGCCGAGAGCCATTCGGGGACTTCATAACCGACGCCCATCGGTTCCTTGGCGAACAGTTCGATCTGCTCTTCCAGTTCATTGAAGGCCGCGCTTCCGGCATCATCGCGGGCTTCGCGGATCGCGTCGGGAACCAACCCGCACATGCGCGCGATTTGAAGCGGCCGGATGAAACGTTCGTTCAGCCGTTCATGCACGCTGGGCAGCCACATGCCGTATTTTTCGCTGAGTTTGCGATAGTGCCGCAGGTGTTCTTCGGCGGCTTGTACGCTTCGCTTGGCCACGGCACGTTCCCACAGTTCCGCCGCCTCGTGACGACCGGCGCGAATCATTTCGTCATGCACCCAATACACGGGCTTCAGGTTCCAGGAAATTCGCTCGTAACCGGTCAGCACCCGCAACATGTCGAGCAGCATGTACAACTTTTCGCCCTTGTCCGAGTGGATCGTCGTGCTGTTGTAGTCGATGTACTCGGTATAATTCTCCGCAATGGCCTCGAAAATGATCTCGATGTTGAACACCGCTTCTTCCATGCCGATTTGACCGTTCATCAGGTCTTCGACGAGCGTTTGCGCGGTTTCCAGTTCGCCTTCGTCCTCGTAAATGCGGATGAGCGACTTGAGGTAATTGGCCGTTCCCTGGTGCAATACCGCCCGCAGGTGACCGAAGCCCATGAAATGCTGGGTGAAAATATCGTGCCCGTACTTTTGGATGAACTTTTTCATGTCCTCCCAAACGCGACGGTCGGCGATGGCTTCGACCGTCGAGATGCGAATCTGCCGACTGTGCGACAGCCAGCCGGAAAGCAGGATTTCGATGATCCGCTCGATATATTCGACCAAGGCGTGGCTGGTCGTCGGGAAATCGTCGCCTTTTTCCTTGACTCGCCAACGTTTCGACGATTCGGAGATGCATGCGGCAATGCAACGGGTCGCCTTTTCAAAGAGGCGGTCGTATTCGGTGATCGCGCCCTGCCGCAGGGGGTGCAACTGTTCCATCTGTTCGATCGTGTTGAGCAGTTGCACGGTTTCGGTAATCAACCCCAGTCGCGGAGCGTACTCGAACAGCCGGATGATCATCTGTTGCAGAAACCGCACCGCCACAATCGCCCGGGCGTCGCCGCCGCGCGCCGTCGGAATGTAGAGCAGCGTTTCGGGTCTCAGCGCGTCAAGCATTTTCGGCCACAGTTTTTTGACCGCCTTCACGTCGGAACGGTAAAAGGCGGAAAACACCGGCAGGGTTCGCTGTTGCCAATGGTTCAATCGCCCGAGGTGTTCCTTGTCGCAGGTCACCGCGCTCATCGTGTAAAACGCGTCGGCCAGTTCCACGGTCGTCCAGACGATGCGGTCGGTCAAGATTTCCTTCGTGCCGCGATGCCGGTCGTATTCCATCAGCGAATCCTGCGTCCCTTTCGGTTCCGGCACTTCGTAGGCCGTGACCTGGGCGAGCAGTTGTTGCAGGTCCGTCCAAACCCGGTCCACCTGCTTGAGCCATTCGTGCAGCCGCTCGCCGACAACTTTGAGTTGCCCCTGCACGACGGAGGCGGTTTCCTGATTTTTTTCGGTCTTGCACGTTTCCGCGAGTTTCGGGTATTTCGACGCCGCATAACGCCAGAGTTTCGCCAGCGACAAAAGGAAGGACAAGCGTTCGCTGATCCGTTCCGATTCCTTCGAGATGCCGAAATCGTCCTCGTCCTTGAACGGCGACGAATCCGCGTCGGCAAGTTCGTCGTCGATGCCATCGTCCGTCGTGTCGTGGTAGGTCACGTTTTCATAAGCGGCGCTGAAGAGGTTTTTTTCGGCTTCATCGGCCATATCCTCTTCGATTTGCCGTTCGATTTCGAGTTCCATCTCCCGCATGGACTCGTCGTCGAAATCCCCGTCGAAATCGTCGATGTTGAATTCCTCCGTCGAAAACCGTCCGTCGCCGTCGTCCAACAGGAGGGCGATGTCGTCGAGTTCCAATTGCGGAACCTTCCAGTATTTGTCGGCATTGGCTTCGAGATAATCGAACAGCTTGATGGTCATTTCCCAGCGTTTTTCCTCCGGCACCGGGGCGAAACGCTTCCGACCGGGTAGCGTGTCGCTCTCGCTTTTCTGGTCCGGTTCCTCCTTCCAAAGCAGTTCGATCCAACGGATGAGCAGCGCGTGAAACGAGAAGTCACCTTCGGTCAACGGGATGTCTTCCGATTGGCTCAGCCAGTGCATCATCAGTGCCATCGCCGCCACCAGGTCGCGCTGATCGAGCAAGGCCTCGCCGAGCAGCACGAAGGCTTTCGGCGATTCAAATCGCTCGACATGCCGACTCCAGAACGATATGTCGCCGGCGGCGGTTCCGCCCTTGTTCCAGGCGGCCAACGCCGTCGCGACCATCGCCGCCGAAGCCCACACGGCGTGACCGGAAAAACCCTCGACGCTGGAAACTTCCGTACTGCCGAACTGGTCCCACCACCCGGCCAAATCGCTCATTTTGTCCGAAAGATGCGATCTCAAATCGTCGTTGCCCGCCGCCGCCGCTTCCTTTTGCAAGCGGCTGTACAGGTCGAAAATGTCGTTGAGCAAATTGATCAGGTCATCGACGCGGTGGTCGTGCACCGTGTTGTCGATGGCGGGAAACAGGCTGTATTGCGCACCAAAACCGATGATCGTCCAGGGATCGACGACCGCACCGCAGGCGATGCCGCGCCGGATCGCCGCCTCGATTTCCGGGAGCACCTCCGCCGCCTCGTCGAGCTTGCCGTGGTCGGCGCATTTGTGACCCTGCGTGATGAGGCAGTCGATTTTGCAGAGCAGCCGCGCGGAAACGACCGAAATCACCTCCGCCTGCCGGTTGGCCGCTTCGTAGTAGCCCATCCGTGCAAGTGTCCTGGCCAGGTGAAATCGCTGCAACTGATCGGCGCGACGCTTGGCCAGTTGCTTGTTGAGACTTTGCCGCGCTCCGCCGAAGGGCTGTTGCAGGCGTTTCATTTCCGCTTCGAGCCGGGGCCGCAGTTTTTTGTCGATCTTCGTCATCAAAAACTCGTAAAAGCGGTCGCGGTAGCCCGCGATGTGCGGCATGAGCGACGAGAGCGACGTGTTCGAATCGTAAGTGTGCGTGTGGTCGCCGCTGATTCCGGAACCCATGAGCATGGTGCCCGCCAGCACGGCTCCGGCCTCGAACAACAGCTCGTCGTAGGGAACGTCGGAGACATCCGACTCGCCCGTGTAGGCCGATTTGAGACGGTGCAACATGCCTTCAAGCGTCACCTGATGCACGACGAAGCGCCGGTAATAACCGCTGTTGTCGATCGTGTGCGGGTCCCAGGTCCCGAAATGATAGTTCGGGCGCCGGTTGACCGGGTGATCGAAATCATAAGCACGCGGATCGAGCACGAGCGCCTGCAACTTGTCCGGGTCGAAACACGCGTCGCGCAAAATGGCCGGGTCGGTGCCGCGCAAAATTTCGAGTGCCTTTTCGACCGCCGCCCGGTAAGGTCCCGCCGCCACGCCGACGCCTTCCAGGTGCAGCGGGATGGGGGCGACCCATTCGTGCGGGTCCGGTTCGTTTTTCTCACGGCCTTCCAGCACCGGAACAGGGCGGTATCCGAGGTAATCGTTCAATCGGCAAATCACTTGGGAAACGAGGTCTTCGTCGTCCGGTTCCCACGGTTGATCCTGGGAAAGCAAGACCTCGAAACAGTGCCCCAGGAAGAACGGCGAAAACAGAAAATCGTCCGGTTGGTGAAAGAGCGCGTCCGAATGAAATTCACGATAAGCGGGCAACAGTTTGTCGAAAACCAGAGTCAAGGCATTCGGTGCCTGATCGGACGAGCGAAAAGCATCCGATTCCCCGCGAAGCGCGGCCAATTCCCGCGCAAGGGTCTGATGCAGGATACGCCAAGTCTGTTGCGGCTGTTTTTCAGCCAGCCAGGCATACACTTCATTCAACGAACGCAAGAACGCAGGATCGCGAGTCCCGGCTGAAAAGGAGAGGTAGCCCAGAATTTCTTTGATTTTCGGTCGAATTTCGTCAATATTGGGAAGCTTCGTCATGTTTTCCCCTGGCTGTCCAAACAAAACGGAATCTGATGCAACAGCAAAGCAAATTACGCAGTTTTCTTAATTGTTCTATTTTATTATAACATATATCACAATTTTGATTTGCTCTTCGTACCCCGGTGCAACTTTTTTTGTTTTTTAACACGAAACACACGAAAAGGCGAAATCAGCGAAATTTTGCATAAAGAATCAAAAAAACGGAATGTTTCCTTTTATTTAAACCGGAAATGTTTTCCTTTTTAAAAATGTTCGTTGATTTCGTTGTTTCGTGGAAAAAAAGAATGTTTCATTGCGCCGTAGCATAAGTGTACAAGGTTTCTCCGTTTTTGCCAGTGGTTTCACCTCCCATTGTCACGAAAGAAATAACGCGATTGTTATTTGTTTGATTTTTAACAGTCTGACTAAGATCAATTTTTGCACAAAAAATAAAACTGGGGATAGGGGTATAAAGGTTCTCGTAGGAATCAAGTAACCGTTTTCATCAGAACCGCAAACGTCACCGGACGAAGTGGCCGCTTTGCGACCACCGCGGTTCTGATCGTATTGAACAACGGATTTTTGCGCGATTTCTATTCACTCTTCCTCGTCGGCCCGAGTTTCAGCTGGGGCGGGATGCGCTGGATTGTCCGGGCGTCAAGGTTGAAAATGATGAAGCCGGGTGTGCCGACACGTCGCGTGATTTCCATTTCGGCGGCCACGCGATCGGGCGTCATGGCGATGCCCGTCGCCGTCGCACCGATGCCCGGGTACAAGGGGATGCGGTTGCCGACGATTTCATGGTGCCGCGTGACCAGCCGCTCGAAGCCGGTCAGGTTGTCCGTATAATCCATCGGGCAGATGAAATCCAGGTAGCCTCGTTCGACCCATAAGGCCCAATCTTGCCCGATACTTTCGCGGCAGTTCGGGTAGTTGGAGAACACCGCCGCGGAAATTTTGATGTCCGGTCGAATCGCCTTCGCTTCGTCGTGTACCCGTGCGACCAGCGCGGTGATATTATCGCAACGCCACTGCGTGAAGGCGTCCGCGTGCGCGCCGCCGGACAACACATCGGCGGGCCAACGCCCGATCTCGCAGCCGGTCGCTTCGCTGAAACGTTGGCGGCAGCCTTCGCAATAACAACTTTCGCTGCCGGGATAGCGAATGTAATCGTAATGAATCCCGGCCAATTTCGGATATTTTCGCACCAGTTCGCAGAAGGTTTCGCATTCCAGGTCAAGGTTCGCCGGATGTGAAGGGCAAAGCCAATCGAGCGGTTCGCCGTCGTTGCGGACTTGCGTGCGGCCTTCCTTGCGAAGCTGCTCGATGAATGCTTGCGGCGAACCGTTCAACCACCAACACACCTGCCACGCATGAACTTCAACGCCGTACTTCTCACCGGCGGCAATCGCCTGCTCGACCTGATCGCCGTATTGCCCGAATTTCGGACTGCGCGGCAAAACGTCGCTGGCATAATGCGCCGAACCGCCCCAGAGCAGATTGGAAACGACCGCGTTGAAACCGCAGTCGGCCAGTTCGTGCATCGTGCGGTCCCAATCACCGGGAT
>Ga0123353_10014954_pt1 | contig 11232 bp, 7 predicted proteins | sample TergutLab28metaG_3_FD_92763 | JGI IMG/M metagenome (GOLD analysis project Ga0123353, IMG submission 92763) | Labiotermes labralis P3 segment gut microbial communities from Petit-Saut dam, French Guiana - Lab288 P3 | ecosystem: Host-associated > Arthropoda: Insects > Digestive system > Gut ... | reverse complement strand
GTAAGCGTGCGAGTGTGGAGGGCAATGGCGGTGGGTGTGAGGTGAGATTCGGTTCCATCCATACACGAAAAACACCGATCCAAATTTGAGGAGAAGGTGGCACTGTGTTTGGGGAACGTGTTATGATCAGGAAGCAAGTTGCCCACCCACACTCCATTACGGTAGGTGTGTTCTACTGATGTCATCATTAAGGCCGTTCTGCCGTAATCATGGAACCAAGTGGTTCCTCTGAAACGTAGTAACATGTCTAGTCTTTCTAGGCGAATTCGCAAAGCTGCTAACAGTAGACTGTCATCTTCATCATATCTGTCTGTCTATCTGCCCGTAGGGAACAACTAACTGGGCTTCCGCTAATAAGATTTCCGTAACTTGGGAATTTTTGTCAGTCTCTTGAGCAAATTCAAGTTTGGTTAAAAAGGACTAAAGTAAGAGGCACTTTACGTGAAGTCATGGTGGAAAAATAAAAAAGTAGAGGTTCAACTTAGAGCAGGCCATGATAGTCCACTCTATCTTCAACCACGGCGCTAGTTGGTGAGGTGGTTGGTCAACGCCACTACGCGGTCGCTTAACCCCCAGGAAAGAGACACGGTGTCCCCTGTACAGAAGGGTGGATGGGCTCCAGGGCAGGTCCGCACGTGAAGTTATGGTATCTCGCTGAATTATGCAAGAGTTGAGCAACGTTTCAAATAAATTTTGTAGAGGAAATCTAAGCACATTTCGTGCCGGTCAGGTGTTTTTTTTTTTCCTTCGAAAGATCATGCCCTTTACGAGATAATGACAATAAATACGGTAGAGGCAGACAGGCAAAAACGATTCGATTTGCGTGCGTGGTAAATAAGGGCAAGTTACAAACGTATAGTCATAGTATTTAATACTGGTTGCGTTGTACTTGATTAACTCTTTTGTTGATGCTTTGCTGACCGTGCATCTCAGTATATTTATTTTAGTAATTAACAAACTTGATGCAAAAAATTTTTGTTTTAAAATAAGTTTATTTCATGCCTGTACATGTTTCGAGCACATGTGCTCGAAACATGTACAGGCATGAAATAAACTTATTGTAAAACAAAAATTTTTTGCATCAAGTTGGTTAATTGCTAAGATATATTTATTAACTCTGTCTGAGCAGGTAAAGTCAGTTTTACAGTCACACGGAAACTGAGAAGTTACGCAACGATTGGCATGTCATTACGATCTGTTTACCCGCATCGTAGTCTGAAGAAGGTCATGAACGTTTTTTTTGTCTCAGAGCGTGTTCAGAAGTAAATGTGTGAATAGAGTGTGAATTGGTTGAGACATTATTTCTTTTCACATCTTGGTATGATGGTATGACTTATACATGTGCGTAGTTCTGTTCAATGCTAATTGAAATTGTGAGTGAACAAATAGTGGGGTAAATACCACAGACCAACTGCGATGGTGAATGTGTGTACTTTCAGTAATCACCTCCGTGTTACTAGCAAATGAATAGGGAATTATTCCATTTGGCTGCATTTCCTTAATTTATCGATCAGTCCTTAGTTCAAGGCGGTAGAGTGATTTGTTGGGGGAAATCTGAGGGACAGCGCCCACTTGGGAGACCCAGGCTTAGATGGGAGGATAACATTAAGATGGATCTTAAGGAAGTGGGATGTTGGGATGTGGACTGGATCGAGCTGGCTCAAGATAGGGACAGGTGGCGGGCACGTGGAATGTGGTAATGAACCTTTGGGTTCCATAAAATGCGGGGAATTTCTTGACTAGCTGAAAATCTGTTAGATTCTCAAGAAGGACTGTGCTCCATGGAGTAAGTAAGTAAATAAGTAAGAGTGATTTATTATAAAAACATAGTATTAATTGGGTACGAAATGTTCGTAGTAATTCAGCAGTCACAAAATATCTCTACCGGGCGAAACTTTTAGTTTGTGACCGATGAATTTAACACAGAAAATCGTCATAGGACAGTGTGCCAGCGTCAACACTACGTGAACGAATAAGTGGACAAGGCTCCGAGGGCGCCAGCGCATTGCGTTCTGTGGGCATTCCTTCTCTTGTATATACTTTGTCTCGATGAATTATTTTGCGCTCTAATGACTCGATACGAAGACAGATATATCGCCAGAAATTTCAACCTATAGCCATGCTGTGACAGTAAATATCCTCACCTGCACAACTGTGTGCCTGGGGTTTGACTTGGCCATGTCGAAGTTCACCGTTTTGCAAGAATTACTTTTCTTGTGTGTAGGATTATCCCCCTCAAAATAAGGTGCACACTAGAGGATATGAATCCCAACTTGTCTGTGTAAAAACTTTTAGATCTTGCGAGGTTAAAGAAAGCTCCCTTCTGTCATCTTTCTCTTCCAGTGTAATAAATTCGCGAATCTTCTTCCTGTGCACTTGTAGGTTTTATTCTGATAATTGATACGGTATATTTTGTTGAGATTGGTTCTCGGGGTCAGAGCATAACAGAATACCGAGTCAGCTCTTATCCTTGTCGCTGAGTTCCTGCTTTTGGCGTCTTCACTAACTAATAATGTTCTTCCCCGTTCCGTAATTAGAAGTGAGGAAGGCAAACAAGCATCATAGCCTGTGCAGTGCCATCTCCGTACCCTCTTCCCTCTCCGTTTCGGTAGTTTGACTGCCTGCTGGATTATTGCCTGTTAAGTCGATTATCCGGTTAATCTAGCTCGCGCCATCATTAAGGGCAGAGATGTAGATAGCAAGATAGGACTCATTATATCCCACTCCAGAGTGGGAAATGTACACACCAACAAGAAAGGAAGAAGGGAAATGCTGCAAATAGCGTATACTCTATCCGCCATTACGAAAACTGCAGTTACTAGGATTGTTACTTAGTTCAAGTAACGACGCTTGCCGTAATTCCTTTGTTTAGAAGGCGCTGAATGCATGGATGATTACGAATTGTAAATTGGATTTTGAATGTAATGGCCGTGGATTATTTGAAGGTGTTATCTGACACGTTGATAGTAGGAACGGAGGAGAAAAGGTAAATCTAGCCAAGACGGCGGGCCACCAGGCCGCGTAAGAATTCGTGGCGGCTGTCTTGCTGGTACAAAGCAGGAGTGCCAGTCACTAATTCACAACGTTCGGCAACGTTTAATGGGTCGTAACTTCCGGTGGTGTCGCGCGTACGTCCACAAATCGTTTTCAGTTTTCCCCCCTGAAGTGGGTTATAAAAATTGCGCCTCTCTTCTGCGGCATTAAAAGGCAGAGAACGTGTTCCCGATTGGTTGAGTTTAGTTTATCCTTGTTACCAATATATTCATGTTTCCTTTTTTTACAAAATGTCACAGCTTCACGAAAATTGTAGCGAATGGCACGCTGAAGGTAACATTGTCAGTGCCAGTTCTGGCCGTGCAATACATTCCTTAGTGAATGAGGGGTGAAGACAGCAATGAAGTAAGTATACGGGATATGTTGAGTCTCAGTTTTACGTTTCTGGGGTCTCTGAAATGGAACGTAGTCGAACATGCACTAGTAGGTCGTTTATGGCAAATTGTATGATCTGCCATGTTTCATAAAAGAGTAACCGCTTCATTCTGAAGTCCGAGTGTGATGCGGACGACATTGACGGCTTGTGTTATGGAGTGATTAGACGACCTTAAAACGAACTGTACGCGTTGTCTTTTAGAATGAGAATAAGAAAGTCCACCGAAATTCCTCGTGCTGACCGAGCTATCCCACCGCTTTTATTAGGGTTTAATAATACACATGAGCATGTATGTGGAGGAGAATCAAGCGGACGAGGATGGTAGGAAGTGAATGAGGTAGTGAGCTAGGAAGTCGCGGGATGCTGGGCGCGAGTGTCGGCGTATGCGCGGGTGCTATGCAAGGCTCGCAGACTGTTCGCCCGGTAGCCTGTCTTGCTGCCCAGCCTCAGTGCGAGTGTGGCCGCGGTGGCGTAGAGGCTGGCGATACGGGCGGAGTTGTTTGCCGATCTCGTGTCATGGATGCAGTTCTTTGCATTGTCGTTAATTTAATATACGGCGTGAAGAAGTCTAATGTCTACGTTAAACCAGTGAAGGGAGTAAATGTGAAGTGAAATCGGAATTACATACCCGCCGAACAAATGTACCGTTGCTCGAACAGCCCACGTTCACAAAAATCAATACGTAACGTTTTTTTTTCGCTTATCCGCTGGTGGCAGTGAATGCTGAAAAGAACGAGACCTGGATTCCGCTACTGCAATGCGCCCGTTATGAAATATATAGCGACCCATTAATCTGTCTGTGTAGTGTATCTTGTAGTGCCAACTGGTGCATTTGGTGCTTTGTGCTGTGAAGATAATTCCTTTGATCAGGAATTTTCCATTGTTCCAGAAGAGTGGTTTTTAATGTTGTGAACCTCTGAAGCTAAATAAAGTTGCAATACTGAGGTTGCAGGCGTTATCTGCAAACGAAGTGATTGGCGCAGGGTTGAGAAGGAAGGTGAAGAAATCTAAGAAGAGAGAGGTACCGGTAAAGCCAATCATCACGACGGAGAATCAGGTAGATTCAACTGTTAGGCTTTATACAGAGTTTGCTACGTGACAAGTTTTATTCGAGTGGAGGCCACAGGCACAATATGAAGCCACATGCATTAGATGAAGCAGCTTTACAGTACCGTGACCATATAACACCTGCCTGTGAATTTATTGTTTATACATCCAGAATAACAGCGTAGCCCTTGAGTTTGTATGAGAGCGCGGTTTCTATGGTGGTGAATATTTGTATGTTGTCAGGGCCTTAACTGTTGTTACCCTCTGTCTCTAAAAGCCGTCCGCAGCTGAACTGGTCACGGTATTTTGAAACAAAACGAAGAGTTTCTCTCAATAACGTGAACATTCACCCAACAAAATTAATGCGAATTGATAAAAACAACTTGCCTACTGGCTCAAGTATTCTTTATATACTTACACCACACTCGTACTGGTATGCCTGTATGCTACTTTCTCCTAACGGATTTTGGGAAAAATAGAAACCGGGATTCGTTCCCGAATTTTGTAGAGCTATTGTAACAGTTATACGTGAAGACTTAAATCATTAGTGGAACTGGGATACGTCATTTAGTATGCTGTGAGCTGGACGATAATGGTATCGGGCATCGATTCCCGGTGGGTAAAAGAGACATTCTTCTCCACGTGTTGAGACTGCTTTTAGTTTCTCTCCACGTGTTCAAGCTGGCTTTAGTTCCCACCCACCCTTCTTATGTAATTGACCACCAAGTGCAGAAGTTACGAATTTGTGCTGCTATCATTTTCGGAGGTTTCACGATCTGTCCGGGGCATACCTGGGGTAGTATCTTGAAATGATTCGAGCTAGACTGCTTTCCTATTACCAATCGTGGACATGGTCTCATTCACGATATCGGTGCAATCTGCGCAGTTGGGAGAGCGTTGTTGTGTAACGAAGTATATGATGTTCAGCTCAAAACGGAGCCCGCTGATGGAATCTACACACACATAATCGTGGAATGTACATTAATAATCTGTATCATATGGGGCGTTTTTTTTATCGCGAGACTACTCGCCATAGAGCGGACGACATCGTTGTTGCATAGCGACCGATATCACCGCCCGTTCTGCAGTCCCCCGGTCTCCTGCTAAAAATAACTGTGAAAACGGTAATGTACATTTGCCGTCGCAATGAGCCGAGGCAGCCGCCTTTAGTAGTTCTGGCTCGAACGTCGGACCGACAGGGTTGTTAGATGGTTTTTCTCTGCCCATGCCATGACTGTACTGCTGTTTGCATCACGACCGCATCCTCCCACATCCTTTCCCGTTCATTACTGGCCGTCATCAGACGCCATATGGATTAGTATGAGCTACTGGAAGTTCCGTTAAATGAATCACAAATATCTTCTAATGTGCTTTTTTTTGGCGGGGGGGGGGGTGCAATGCGCTTTATTTGGTATTGCGTTGTTGTTTAGGAGATAATTGAGGTTAAATATTGTGCATGACCATCAGATCCTAACCTAACCTAACCCGGCTGGCATAAATACACGAAATCTGTTTATGCTGTTGGCCAAAAGTTCTGAGTATTTCTGTGGATGGTACTTAGAACATCTAACGAAGATAGACCTGTTCAACTTGTTCAAATACCGTATATCATAAATGAGAGTTTTGAGTGCTATGCAGACAGTGTGGGTTAGTTACCGTCATTGCCCTCAGCAGTTCGGCCTGCCTGGATTTGCCTACAGCCGAATGTGAAGTTTACGCCATAGTTTATTTACTGCAGTTCACATTATAAACGCGATACCCCTATACCTGTACATGTTCGCTTTTAGGTGAGTGTGTGTGGAACTGTGCTTGTGCCTAAAGACGTGCAGTTTTGCTTGAAGGGTTGCATGTGTTGCAGATCATACAGAACTATTTGTAAACCGATACGCAGTTGGGAGGGTAATATTAAAGTGAAACTAATATGAAGTTCTGATAATGCTGAATTGACCTGGTACGGATTCTACTTTTTTATATAAATTTGTGCCTTGAATTTTTTATATATGTAAATTATATACGGAAGGTTGGGGATGTGCACAGTAAGTGCCGACGCTATCAGTTACGTCACAAAAGCAAGTTCTAGGTATATATCCCCAAACTGTGAGCGCAGGAAGTGTCGTTCAATTCTGTAAAGTCAGTTACCGGAGCTAAAGACAAGTGGCTGCTGAATGTTTGGAAAATGTAAGTCGAACAAAGAAAATGCTTCCCTCGGAAGGGTGTTTTGGTCACCAGTATTTTGTTACAAAACAGCGTGGCTATCTTGTCCACATGCTCATGCTTGATCAACTGCATTGCTTCAGAACTGTACTACAAAATGGCTGGCGGAAAATCTGACTCAGCATTACAACTGGAAAAATATGGTCTTTTATTTCTGCCGTGAGTTTAAGATTAGAACATACACGAACATCTTGTGGCCCACAGAATTTCGTTTCCCTCCAAGTTCAAGAGTCTGTGTTTTTAAATTTGTGTCCACTAGTCTGCATTTTTAGCAGTTGATACTCTTGTTTGATTTACTTTACGCTTAGGTGGCAGTAGTTTGTCCAAGTATGACTTTATTTTACTTGTAGATTTTCTGGCTTGTTTGCAAGAATGCAAGTGACGATTGTAGATGGCTGGCGGTTACAGAGCACTGGGAGTATTCTGGGGACCTTCTCCTTTACAGTCGCAGGTAAAGAGAGAAGATGGTCTGAGTCACAGTCATTTTACTTAGTGCTGCCCGACGTGTTTGTCATCCTGCTGATGCTGAGATGCTCTCTGGATTGACACATATCATTGTTCTTGTAACAAACGGTATGTTCGGAATTCCATATTAGCGATAATTTGTATTGAACGTACTTTTACTGCTGAAAAGAAAGAAGTAGGTTTGTTTGATACCGGTGTGTGTGTGTGTGTGTGTGTGTGTGTTCTTAAATTCACTGCCGTCGTTGTGACACTACCGACATAATTTTCTGTGTTTTTGAAACAAAGGCAAACCTCGGTACAGCACCATTGTGTGTTCACCGCAATTTATGGCGGTAAATCGAAATAGTGCGTAAAAAGGAATTTTTGTTCATGGACCTACAAGGGCGCTAAATGAGAGTAGCGCTATTTCAGGGTTTGGCTTTACGTTGAAAATACATTGGCAGCTTTAGCCAGGTAATATTTTTGTAGAGAGAAAATAACATGGCGGCCGTGTGAAAAACTTTCCGTAGATTTCGATTTGATTGCTGCTGGCGCCAGGATTTCAAATTTTGTGCACAAAGATATGAAATGTAATTTGTTACCTGGCAGTTGTCTGACGTAATGTGCGACAAATTTAACGTATGTAGAATATGATACGTTCCTGAAAATAATAACACTAAGCAGCAGTTGCAGTGTCTATAGACATGTAGACCTAGAAATTATGCATTAGAAAGTGGGCTCCGTGTGTTGACCTCGGATATCCTTCTTTGTTCCTGCCTACAAAGTGGATAGTTTGAGGAGATCGAAGGAGAGGAATGAGTGCAGACACAATGCAGCTAGCGATTTTCTTGTTGCGACTTGAAAACAGAGGACTGTCTCGTATGAAGGGACATAGGTCGTACGAACCATTGCCAACTTCGAACAAGCCGTGTGGAGTCAGCAGGCAGAACTCCGGCTTCTTAGGGAAGAAAAAGGCTGAATGATATTACTTACCGCACGAATTGAACTTCAGCAGTAGCTCTCCAGCATCGGAACGCAGCGTGTCTTTGCGTCGTAGATCAACAGTATCTTTGTTCGGCCGTGGTAAAAAATGATTTTGTGGTCATAGTTAATAAGATTAGCGCCCATTCACTGTTTCATTATCATGCAGATGTACCATACTACTGCGCGTTACACGCCTAGGATTGCAGGATGGATGTACATAGGCCCACTTGTCCGTGGTTGTGGCCGCAACGCCGCTGCCGGAATTAATTGATAGTGAATGGATTTGGGGAGTATGCTTTCCTAAGTGACAAAACAGCAATTAATGACTGGCACGTACAGTTCCAGAGGAAAGGTCAGTAAGTAAGCAAAGTGTCAGCCCTCATTAAGGCTTTTTAATAGAAAACGTGCGTATGGTGGAAGAATCGGCTTTGAAACAATACTTTCCAATAGGCCGCGTCTGTGAATAACTGAAGATCGGGTTTTGCGGGAGTATTTTGCTCCCAAGTTTCAGGATTCAGAGAAACAATCAACTTTTTTTTTGCATCTCTCTCTGATAAATGGAAGGTGACGCACTGCTTGGTATATTCCACGCGAAGCTAACCGCAGTTTACTTGCACACCTTTGCCTTTTCATCATTGTTTGGGACCATACGAATACATACATACGAATCTTCACATATATCTCCTTGGCGACGTCAAATATCACATTGTAAATCGAATGTGAGGGAGCAGCAGACAAGAAGAAGGTCTACGGGTCGGCTTACGAGTTGCTTTCTGAAACGTGGAAGTGGTCATCGGTGACGTGATCAGTGCCAGGTACTGCGTATGCTGAATGTGCGTTACAGATACAAAGTGCGCTCCGTCTTTGGTTTAGATATACGTGGTTTAATGCATTAGCGCGAAGACCGTATGAGTATTCTCAGAGTACAACCAACATGATGCGACGTTTCTCAATTTATTTATTTCTGTAAGACGCTCTACATGTTTCAGACGAGTTTTCCGTCCATCATCAGCACCTTAAAACTGCACATACAGCGTCAGACATTTGTCAGACCATTACTGCTACCTGCTGCTAGCCGTCCAGGCTAGTAGCAGGTGATATCTCACAGGTTGTACAAGCCATAGTAATCTTAAAACTTCTTGTGGTTGACCGCAGCACGTATGTCAATTATAATATGATATACCGCACTGGGATGAATATTACAAGAAAAATGGAAAGTACTTAGTTACCCAGGACTACGTTACGGTCTTGACAGCGTGAACCGGGCTGTCTGGCCGAAGCTTGCAGATAAAACATGTAGACACTATCAAGGAGATGAGTCTGTCACTGCTCGCTGGTCGCCATTTCTTAGGTGCTCAGTTTTTAACATGCATAGAATCCAATATATACCCAATAGAACGGAACAGAACAGAAAATTAGATTTAGCATGTCGCCCTTACAAAACACGACTTTACTGCAGCTCATTGTACTTGTAACTGGAATGGTCGGTTACTGGTTGTAAACCTACGGTCAAACTTCCTACGAAAACTGCTACAGAGGTCAAAATAGCACTGCTGTGTAACATACAGTGGACATATCAAGATGAATTGCGATAACATTTTGATTTCAGTGACGTTTACAACGTGTGATTCCTTGCGTACATTACATGCGCCAGCCCCGGACCCAATAATGAGTGTTCGTGGCCCAACGACGCCAGCATAAGATGAAACAGTTTTCTTTCCCTATTAAGGAGAGTCTTGAGTATGATGTCTCAGACTGTCTTCCCTACAGTTTGATCCATGTGAGTCGACCAGATATGATGTATGTCGAGGGTCATCCCAAGGTACCGAGGAGTATCGACTCACTGAATTGGCTCACCATAAGAGTTTTACTGGCCGTTCCTCTTGAGCACGTCTCGCAGTCTTGACGAAGAGCACCGCGGTGCTCTTTGAGTCGTTCATGATGATGCTTGAGTCCCGTAGCCAGTGCTCGAAGTTGTTGACTTAACGTCTGCAGGTTGGTGACGAGCAGTCGACTGGCTGTACGTGGCTGTGACTGTAGTTCACGTGCAGGCTGAAGAGGACGGGAGACAAGGCCACCCTGAGCCCCTCTATCCCGCACACAGCGACGAGTTGGTGTGGCTGAGAGAAAGAATGTTTGGAACGTCGGAATGAGGGTTACACGATGTTTTGCAGCACGGAGAGTGAGAAATTTGGGATGGTTAGCTTGTCAAGGAGATGGTCAATTCATACGGTGTCGAAGACCGTAGCCACGTCCAAGACAGACCGCTTGTTAAAACTTAAAGTTGCTATTGGCTCTTAGAACAAGACTGGCCAGCAAATTACTAACCGCCTGCGCTCGCTAAATTCGCTTAGGATCTTGCTGAATAGGATCTTTCCAACGCCTTTCCATTTGTGTCGGAACAGACTCATCGGTCACTGTGATGAAGACAGCGCGGTGTCGTCCTTACTTGGTTTGTGTATGTGGATATCTCAAACGTGTTGCATTGTTGGTGGGAAATAGACGCCGTCGTGAGAAAGGCTGTCGCCCGGCTGAGTGGATGCCTCAGGACCCTATTAGGTATACCGTATGGGTCTTGGACCTTGCCGAATTTGAGACCTTGTTATGTGACCCCTTGAGCACCAACGGGGCTCATTAAATCCGTTTACTGGCAGGAGAAAGGTGTATGCTGGCATCACCTCATTAACCATCTCAGTTACTGTCGGTTTCCACTGCTCATTCATCCACTGAAACATAGCCTGAAGGCTGGCAGCCAGGGTTTCTGCTTTCTCATTGTACGGGAGAACGAGTCCTCCCATGTAGGCAAAGATGGTGGTGGTGTCGGGAACGCCATCACGGAGGACGGGGTCATAGAGATCCCTCACTGTATAGGTCAGTAGATCGTTCGCCCGAATCGCTTACTTTGATGGAAGCTTGTCTTCGTCGCTACGATGACGTTAGGTATGCTGAGGACATCTCGTTCAGGTGGTCCTTGAAAAACACCTAGTCGCCTTGTTTTCGCATACTGCCAATAGAAAGAATCAATGGAATTGTCAGACTCCGTGTTAGCCGGCCCCCCCCCCCCCAGCCACCAAAGATTGTTTTTTCCAACAGGTCACCCCACCCGGCCGTAT
>Ga0123353_10014953_pt1 | contig 11232 bp, 6 predicted proteins | sample TergutLab28metaG_3_FD_92763 | JGI IMG/M metagenome (GOLD analysis project Ga0123353, IMG submission 92763) | Labiotermes labralis P3 segment gut microbial communities from Petit-Saut dam, French Guiana - Lab288 P3 | ecosystem: Host-associated > Arthropoda: Insects > Digestive system > Gut ... | reverse complement strand
GATCTCTCGCGTCGCTGAGGACGCAGAGGCACGTGGTGGCGAAAGTGGGAACCTCTAAAGGCGGGGAAAAGCAATGGCAAACTATCCCCAAGAATTTGCCTAGGATGCAGTGCCAAGAGCCATATCGGTTCCATAAACGGGCTCTGGTTCCTGCCGGACCGGCCTCTAGGGCTGAATACTAATGAATGAGCGTATCAACTACTGCACAACGCATGACGTGGTAGTCGCTATAGGAGCCAGGCTACGGGCTGGACGACCGAGGAATCGTTAGTTCGATTTCCGGCACCGGAAAGAGAATTCTCTTATCCAAAGCCTTCAGACCAGTTCTGGGGACAATACCCTACTCTGTGCGCACGACTGGTTCTTTCCTTGGAGATGAAGCGGCCAGGACGTGAGGCTGACGAATGTGTTACATGTAGGGATTACAGGTCACAAAATTCACTCCTTTGCTGAAATGAAAGAACACGCCAAATAGAGATACAGCCGGAAGTCCTGGCCCCTTGACACCCACAGAAGGGGCCCCGGTATACATTTTGGCTAGGCCTCAGAGCCGTCTGCGTGCTGTGACGTGCAGAAACTCTTCTGCCCTCTGCTGCCAGGATTCGACCCATGGCCAGTCACTATATTCACTGAGCTGTCCCGGCTTCAACTGAAAGTATTGTACCGGGAAATGAGAGAGGTTATGAACTTGTGCAGGTATGCTGTACGAAATCTGAGAGAAATCGGTTGCGCTGTTACTAGCGGACAGTCGGACATGTCTAAAGTACTGTTGCTCAGTCGTATTTTGTTATAATCCACAAAATGTAAATCAAAAAAAAGTGAAAATGGGGGGGGGGGGGACCTGTGTGAAGGGGTTTCACATTCAGACACTCTTGCCCTGGCCCTTAGAGACTATTTACGGGATCTTAAAGTAGGCCACGACTACTTACTGCGACATTATTCCTGGCCTCAACTTCGTTGTTACATTTGGTTCAGTTCTTGCAGGCTGTACACGTTAAAGTGCTGGGACGCTTAATGATATTGGCATCGATTGAGAGGCTACGACTATGAACAGCAAATTAACTAACTAACTAACTAACCAACCAACCAACCGAACTAACTAACTCCATGGAGCAGAGTCTTTCTTGATAAGCTAACAGTTCGTCAGCCAGTCAAGAAATTCCCCGCATTTTACTGAACCCGAAGGTTCATTACCACATTCACAAGCGCCCGCCACCTGTCCATATCCTGAGCCAGATCAATCCAGTCCATGCCTTCCCGCCCCCCTTCTTGAAGATTCATTTTAATTTTAAATTATTCATGACAATGCACGGACGATTAATTTTGACAGATAAAACCAACAAGTGCATACACAACTATGTAAATTTATTGCATTATAAATAGCATACCCTCCTCCATTTTAATATTATCCTCCCATCTATACCTGTGTCTTCCAAGTAGTCTCTTTCCCTGAGGTCTCCCCACCAGAACCCTTTATGAACCTGTCCTGTCCCCCGAGTATTAAAAACTTAACAGTGAACATGTTGTGGGGAGGGATCAACGTGTATTCCAAAACAGCGTCTCTCCATTTTCTGCAGAAGACCAGTAAGACATTACATGCTTAGGATGTTCTTTGGACGTAATTTGATGCGATGAATTTCCCAAAACGAGAGAGACGTGCTGCTGGAAGCCAATCGCGAACCGTAGATGTATTTTGATTTGCTGACTGTGTGGTGATCATTAAAGATGAAGGTGACTACGTGACGAACAATATGACGATATCAGAATGGCGCTGTGACGTCAGTTGATTTATACATAACGTAACGTACTGTGATGTCCGGCTTCTTCCCGCGGCCCGCGAGCTACAAACCAAAAGTAATCGGACTGAAAAACGAAACATGATATATTATGCATACGAAGCGAAACTGTAGATAGAAGGAACAGGGAAGAAACAAAGAGAAGAAGGAGAGGAGCAGAGGAAGTGGGAATAAAGAAAGAAGAAAAGAGAGTAAGCATTGGCAGACAAAGCAGTACGGACGGTGCACACTTGAAGCTGTCACTTGGCCTGAACAATAGTTACATTGTTCCTTGAATATTAAATCTGCCCTTGCATCCAAGTACCAGAGTACAACCGCGCATCAAGTTTTGTTACCACTGTGTCTGAATGTTGTAAATACCTCTTCTGGTGTTGGAGAGGGGCAAACGATTTCGAGCCGCAGTCCAGTGCTGTTGGTTCTGGTAACATTTGCCATCGTAACGTTGGCATTTTCGTTGTTTGTGTTGGTGATCTTCCTGACCAAGCGGTTGATCCCACTGAGGATATCGCTACCGAAGCCTGCCGAGGTGACGGTGTCATTGTCGGTACCGTGGACTGTCAGTAGCAGGGCGAGGAACACGATGACTCTGTATGCCTTCATCTTGGATACTGACTTGCCGAATTGTCCGGTCAGTCTGTCGTACAGGATCGCTGCTTTATCGCGGTCCTGTGTTGAGGATGAAACTGGGGTATGCAACATTTGTTTGAATTTGTAGGACGTCGAATGATGAGGCTTTGCCGGATTTTGGTCTTGTACATTTCAGGAGCGGGGACCGCGGTAGCACAGTGGTTAATGTGCTGTGCTACAAATCGGAAGGTCGCTGGTTCTATCGCAGCTGGTGTCATTGGATCGCACTATGGCCCTGGGGTCGACTCAGCCTCTAACAGAAATGAGTACCAGGAGCATTTCCTGGGGATAAAGGCGGCCGGTGCGTAAGGCTGACAACCTTACCACCATCCTGTGCCGTTGTCACGAAATCTGGGAACCTTAACATCCTGGAAACCCCTGGGCCACTTCAGGCCTGTAATGGGACTGCTTTACCTTTACCTTTTACAATTCAGGAACGTCCAACACGCAACCCTCCTGAGCCCGGGGTGTGGCCCACCTCAGATTTATGCCAAGTAAAGTATATCTCTAATTACCTGTCCGCCATTGTCGGATTACCACTCATGTAAGTTTAACTATTTAACAGTCAGCATCTCACCACAATCAATATACAGTACAACTGCACTTATCCGGACGCTGGTTATCCGGATCGGTTTGGCCCTTCGGGTAATCTGTCGAGAATTCTACAAGACTAACTTAACTTGGAATTACTGGTTATCGTATCAAGTACAGTGCAGTGTTATGGCATCTAGAACTTCAAATCAGGCGTGGTCGGAAGGTTTAGACGCCGGTACGTACTCTAAATAGTAACAGCCGAATTTCAAACTGCCAATGTGCCCTATTTTCAAAGAAAAATCCAATCATTCGGATTTTCTACATATTTGGATTGCTCACTGACCCGATTTATCCGGATAAGTGGAGTGCTACCTTACCTAAACTTCGCGTGGCCCATACCGACGTGACTTTCGGAAGATATGTCCCACTGCTGCAAGACATTAAACGTTTCTGGTGTTTGAAAGTGAGCGGAAGATGAGCATCAGTGAATTAACTCTGTACAGTGACAGGACGTTGGTGTTGTGGTCGACACTGAACTGTTGCTGTAAGGGTTGTACGATGTGGCCTCGGCAGGATACTTTCTGATTCCTTACCGTAGGTCAACGTGACGATACGTCAGACGTCGCGCAAACGACAGCGCATGGTGTGAGATTTCAAGTTATTCCAGCCGTACTGAGGAAGACTACGGCATGATTTGTATAATGGTGGTAAGGTGTACCAACATTTAGGAGGAGCTTCCTTCCTCCATCTTCGGAAGTGTCCAAGAAAAGGCGCATTGTTTTTGACTACCCTCAAGATAGAGACGAGAGGTTGCTTCCATATTTGACGTTCAGGTGGCCGTGCATCATGATAAATTCTAATAATAAAACCAACTAGATGCACTAATTTCTCAAATTTATTTTTGGAATAAAACTCTACATGTTTCGGACAGTTCCTCTGTCCATCATCAGGAGTTTTCCACTGCACACACAGCAATGGTATATGTCATACAGGTTTGCTGACAGCTTGCGAGCAGGATCAGGACGAAGTTTGAGAGATTAGTGCATCTAGTTGGTTTTATTATAAGAATCGCTTCCATATGTTGCTGTCTACAGGGTGTGCAGTTTAAAGTTGAACCCCCTCGTAGCTGCATTGCTAAGTTGCTTACGAAGCCGCCCGCTCTGTAGTACCCCGTGCATTCCAGTCTATACGGCGTCATATAACAGTTTTCACACCGTCACGAAGAAGTGGATAGCAATCGGGAAGTCCCGGGTTCCTGTCAAGGTCATCCGTACTGAGGTTCTACGTGGTTTTACTAAGTCTTTCCAGGCATTAATTGAAATCATGCCTCAACCACTTCCTAACACAGGATTTCCAACTAATTAGTCACTAAACGTCTCAGCTAATGACACACGTCGGCAGCTTTCAGCTCAGATTAATGTAAGGCGTCAGAACTGGCTTAACGCCACTCTTGTACGCGTTGCAGCCGGATACAGGCGAGCACTCCCACGACAATGATACTGTTTATCGTGCACGCAGCGGACGTCGAATTCCGCACTGCCACAGGCACGAAATCTGTTTCTGCGTTTTACGATTCTGTTCTTTTTTTTCGAAGTGAATCCTGAAGGTGAAGGTTATGTTGATATGCTGGGCCTAAGTATCGCGATAAGAAGAAAGAAAGAAAGAAAGGAAGAAGAAGAGGAATGTGCGGCTATGAAGGAGTGGCACAGCCACATTTCTCTCCCGCAGCATGTAAATCAAACCTTTGTGAGTGCAACACACCGTGGTTGTCATGGTTACCAGTGACTCTGTGTTTCTCTGTGAGGAACGCACTGAGGCAGAAGAAACAGTCGAGCATCGAGCAGCAGAACCAGATGGCATCACTTCAGTAGCAGAAATTATGGGGGCCTGTCATGTGGCGCCTTGCCGCGTCTACTCTGTGAGGTACGAGCTGAGGAAGAAGAAAAAGCTGAGCATTGATCACGGTTTCTATGAATACCGGCTTGTGACTCGCTGAGGATGATAACAAGTGGTTTTCGAATATTTTAGAGCGTGTGTTGAGTGAAAAAAGTTGAAACGAACATTAAAAATAGTAATAAATTGGGGCGTCGAAGAATGTTTAACCCATTGAAGTTAGGTGATTGGCATATGTACCGCCAGGTTTAGCAGTAAGAGCTCTGCATTTTGTCCACATGTGCATCACCTGACCAAACAGTAACTGTTTCTCTGCACAGCATTCACCATTAGTCCTTCTGAAGAAACGTGTTACGTTGTGAGCTACTAAGTGAAACTTTGTATGGACTGTACACTAGTCTTAGTCTTCAAACAGTTAAAAATACAAGAAAAATGACAAGACGTTTCAGCTGGTCTGTAATATCATGTCACTGAATATGATGGGCCCGCTTCTACGTAGTGCATGTACATGTGTAACATACTGTATGTAATATTTGTATTTCTGATTTGCGACTTTAACATTACAAGGTTGGGGTGGCTCCCAGTGGCAGAATATTTATTCTAAAAATTGTAAAATTCGGTCATATTTTCAAAAGGTTAAACAGGACACACACATAGCACTTTTGTTTAAATAACTCAGTAACCAACACCACACACATATACATGTATCAATAATATTTATTATGTAATGTTTGCTACATGTTCCGGCCTTATCGGTCATCTTCAGGCACACCTTCTGATGGTACAAGTAAAATATTCAGGACTGCTTTCTGATTAGATCACAGTAAAGAAGTAGACAAAACAGATAAAAGGTCCTAACGTAGTTAAAAACAACGAAATGGTAAAAACATTTCCTTATATGAAATAATATTAAAATACGTTGTTCAGTTATAATTTACAGCACTGGAGAAATTAACTATTATGGATATAATTCGTTATAAGTTATAACGTGGTCAGCGTCGACTCTGTCGGTCGTAAATATGGGTTTTCGGTATTCCTGTGTTAGAATGTCTTCAGCTCTATATACAACATACGTTGCCAGTTTCATACTGCTGTCACTCGGAGTAAATCCTCCGCAATATCAGTCTTAAGTCGGTATTTGGAGATGTCTGTAAATGTTAAGGAGCGTCCTATCCCATGCAGACAAGGCTACGTCTTCGTGTAAAGTTTTCAGCATACTTATCTTGTTGGTTATACAGGGTGAGTCTCTCGCTAGAGGCCCCAAACTATTGTCTATGTATACAGTTGAGCAGCGCAGGTTTCTCGTTCGTAAATACTGGCAAACAGGTTCATTTAAAGCATGCCAGACGGCATTTCGAACGGAATTTGGTGAAAGACGTGCACCATCGAAGTGCTCCATTCAGAAATTGGTTAAAACGTTAGAGACAAGGGGAAGCCGATCTAACGCCTGCCGACTTCTTTCTTTGGGGGCCTATTGAAGGACAAAGTGTACAAAAATACACCCAGCACAATCGAACAACTCAAAGATGCTATACGTCAAGAGATTCAAGCCGTCAACATCGACACTTTGGGAAAAGTATTCCAGAATTTGGAGAAATACATTCAAGTGTGCTTGGATGTGAAAGGAGACCTGTTTCAGCATTGATTATGAGCAGGTCCTGTTTTGCATCATTTCCGGTATGTGTATATAAATTTTCAAGTCATTATCTCAATAACATAATTTTTTATAGACAATAGTTTGGGGCCTCTAGCGAGAGACTCGCCCTGTATCATTGTGTGTAACTGAAGGACACGATAAGGAGTGTTAAAAAATGGCTGATTTTTCCTTTAGGAAAGTAAACTAAAAATTCTTTAATGATAAGGTATAGTTTTTGAAAAGCTGTTTTTACCTTTCGTTTGAAACAACCCTACAAAAACTGGCGCGCATGGTAAAATTGATGGGCCTCAAACATACCTGTATTGCTTCAAAGTTACTGCTTCTGGCGCTCCTGTCCCATCGGCAGTCATGCGAACTATTTTAGTAATTGCCGCTAAACATGCGGCGTTCTGTCATGTAGCTTTAATCCGTGGCTAGGCCATCGCTTGTCGGTTTTGTTTTGCGTCGCTGAGTCTGTCACCTAATGGTCATTAGTGACAAGAATGCTATTTGTTAGTGAAGGATTATGTACTAGGTGAACATTATGGGATGTAAATCATAGTGACAGTGATGAGAATGATACTGTAAGTGACGTGCATATCAAGCTCACGTGGTCTTTCGAAGCCGGCTGACTGCAGACAAACTTTCCTTTCACTCGTGTGAATGGGCATACGTGAGTTATTAACGATGTAATAGTTAGTTGCGTGCTGGGTTTTGAAGACGAAATGGTAGACCTTATTGCAAGAGATGCCAGAAGACATTCAGAAACATGTGTTTAGAATTCTGTCTTAACCAAGCCTAGGTTTAATGAACGGTTGGAAAGGTATGACAAGATAGGAAGACGTGTTTAGTTCTCATACGGTTAATGTCGGTGGGAATACCTCAGAAACTCACAGTAAGAACCCACTTCGCTAAGGCAATTTCCATATACCTCGTATTTTTCCTGAAATTGTCACAACATACGTTCGAACGTGGTACAGAATTTATGAGCATTGTTCAAATCATACGCATCATTGACAAAAATACTAGGATATTTTAGAATTTCTTGATGCCTAAAGAAAATACAACTATTGCCGAATCTGTCACTTTGTTGAAAGAAATATTGAAATTAAAGTTATAATTCTCCTGAAAGCCCGTTCTTTCCGTGATGTTATTCGAGTCATGTGGGTCACCATATAATCTACAGTCTAGGTCAGGTTAAAGTTGTCACCAACCGCAGTTACCACCATCTGCATCAGTTGGCACCCCTTCAGTATATCTCCACCTAAATGTCTATTAAACGAAAATGTGCCTGAAAGATTCCCACCTGTTGGCAAGAAAACAGTACCTCAAAGAAGACGTGTTGTGTGTGCACAGTGTGGTGTTCAGAGAGATATAGATTGTGTGTGTGTGTGTGTGTGCTGGTGTTCTGATTGTCAAGTACAGCCGTATGTTCATTCCTGCTTCAAGACATTCCACATCACACAGGCTTTTCGAGGGGGTGAGTCGAACCAAAGGTCATACACACCAGGGGTGCACAAATTCTGGTCGTCTAGACGAGTACACGTTGTAACTGTGACCCCAAATATTGCTGCAAAATTATTACAGTTTCTTTTCCTCTACACACAAAAACATGTATTAGTTGACACGCAGCGAGCAGCAAGCGCCCAATAACAGTGACGTACAGGTCACTCCAGGATCGTTGGACCTCAGTATGGACCTTGCTACTTTGTACACATCTGGGCCCCAAATATTTAGTGGAGGCGTCTATAATTTTGGAAAATTTGTGCATCCCTGATACGTACATTGTAAGTTTGAGAACAATTATTGCTTAATTGTGTGTACTGTTTAATATGTTGACTCAAAACGTGGCAGTGTTTAGTCAGGTAGTTCAAAAATTGTGTCAATTTTTTGTGATCACATGTAAAACCCCCTACACTGTCCGTACCTTAACTCCAGCAACGCATAACGGTGGCAATTACATTTACTCGTATTAATTGCCTGACGCGGAAGCTTGTGTCTGGCATCGTCAATATGAAGTTGCTGCTTGTATGTATTTTACTATTATCACATTCTTTCGTATTCTCTAGGTTCTATATTTTATCAACGCATATATGATTGTATTTCTGTTTAATACTGTAATTTATGTATTTTTATTGGTATGTCTTATGTATTCTTATTGTATGTTTATCTATTTTTATCGTGCCATGCGGCACTCTTCGGCTACCCTGACTGAGGTTTTTCCGTGTTTTTTTCCTCAGTTGTAAGGCAAATGCCAGGGTAAATCCCGCAAAGACAGGGCACGGCCTGCATTCTTCCAAAATATTTGTGTTGTTCTATGTATTGTGTGTGTGTGTAAATGTGTACTGTACTACTGCCACCGGGTGGCTACCCAGTTTCAGTTAACAAATATATCATATCATCATCATCATCATCATTCATTTATTTCCGTAAATAAAACCATAGATAAATATCATGAAGATATGGAAGTGGTCAGATAGCCAAGCGTTCCATAACTAAAATTAGGTACCACATAGTTACTTTTAAGTATGAAGTAATGAGAAATCAGCTTTAGTCATCATTATTTATCTAAATCAGCATTAGTCATCATTATTTATCTAAATCAGCATTAGCCATTATTATTTATCTAGATACATCAAACAACCACACGGCAACAGCCAAGAATGACTTTTACTAATCCTTGTCGTAGCAATTATGAATTGCGGAGACAAATCAATAAAACCACCTAGCCTTAAAAGACAAACGCGAAACATATGGTTATCTATTACAGTTAAACAGTTCCTCCTGCCTGAAGCGGCAGCTCTTGTCATGTCGTTCCGAACAACTAACAGCAGCTGATGCCGCTAGTGACGTAGCCTCATTCTGTACGTCACTCAGGCGGTAGGCCTAACTATGGCGAAACGCGCAGTCGCTAGTCAAGCAGGGCTGGCGCTGCCCACACGGTAAACAAGGTCGTCATCTGGGGAACCAGCATTCGGGGAAGGTCTAGAACTATGAACAACCTTCGATAAAGTGAATAAATGAAATTTTTTAGACATGAAAACCTAATGAAGGCGACGTGTAGTGCCAGTTACGTGCATAGTTATGTATGTAACACTACATTAAGTCAACAAATAACTTAATTAGATTTATGTAATATGTTTTCTTTTGGGTAATTCCCCGGCGTCACAAAGCTAATAGCCGACGTTTCGGAACCCTCTATCAGTTCCATCTTCATAGGCCTATGAAGATGGAACTGATAGATGGTTCCGAAACGTCCGCTATTAGCTCTGTGACGCCGGGGAATTACCTAAAAGAAAACATATTACATACAGGACACGGCGAAAGCTTAGATTCAAGAATTAATTAGATTTGCTAATAATGAAGTGCCAGGAGTTATGACATGCATGTTATGAGTTACGCTGTTGAGAGAGTGCGCCATTAATTCAGTTTCCGCTGTTTGTTGCAGTGACTGAACATACAAATTATACTGTATATCAATTCGCACATGACGCTGCACAATTCGTCAGACCGGACCGTGATCAGGCATGCTAGCATATCGACTGCCTTCTCATTATGGCGTTAAATTAATTAATATATATTAACTTCAACATTTTTATTCTATTGTTTTATTAAATCACGTTTCGCCCCTCACAACCAGACCCGACGTTTCGGGATAGGGTTGGGGTTGTTGTCCCATTGAGTAATATATTGCTAATAATATGTGTAGTTAGTGTCGTATTTCTTTGCAAATTGCCGATTTCTGGTTCTGATAAAACTGTATTTCCGCCCATCGTGCACACACGACTGAAGATTAACTTTAAACATTCATGTTGTTTAATTATGAACTTCACATATCTGCCTTACATAGTATTCTTCGGATATCAGTGTGTTGCACCAGGGTTATTGTTCTGTTCTGTGACACTTAGGCCAGACCGCTGAGTTTGTCGTTATGTGGTTGTCAAGCGGTACCTCTACTTCTGTCGGTATTGCTGCCTCGTACTTTGCCGAAAACATGTAGAATGTTGATTACTTTAGAGATCTGATGTATCTGGTTTAGCATCTTCATTAATTTTCAGTATCAGTGGCTGGTTAAACGTACCATTTACGCAAGTCAGTGCTTGAGCCATTTGGCTAACACGCGTTCCCTCATCTTCGCCCTAACGTGAGAATTGTGACGTTGGCAGTATAAGGCAGTCTAATTTCTGGTAATTTCGGTGAGTTGTTCCGCTGAATTTCTTTCACACGAGATATCGTGGCGTGATTCAGCGTAGCAGTCGTCTGCCCGGTATGCGGTCAATCGCTTAAATAATGAGTTACAGAACCTGCTGCTTGGTTGTGCAAGAATCACGTTGTAGGCTGCGGCTACGGACGGTACCAACAAGCTGTGGGCGGGGACGCGCTAAACGCAATTCGACTTCACGTCGTCCGTTTCTGCGTGCGAAGCGGTTCGCTGGACTTGTAGCATGGGTACTTTTGTAACCTGAAAGGTGAGGACTGCTTTTACACCGACGGATTTCCCACCATGGCTGAGGGACCTTGGAGTGGACGTGCTAAGGACTTTTGTTGCTGAATGGTATTAGGCGTATTTGTGGGGTGAATTTTGTTGTTGCGTTTCTGGAGTTTGAACACAAAGTAGCATTTGAAGGGGGGGGGGGGGAACGCGCCGCCTCCCCCTCCTTTTCCCTCTCCCCCTGGATTTCGCTTTCACCCCGTAGAATCTCGGGATACGCTCTGGCTTATGTCGCAAAGATACGGGACGACGGT
>Ga0123353_10014951_pt1 | contig 11232 bp, 10 predicted proteins | sample TergutLab28metaG_3_FD_92763 | JGI IMG/M metagenome (GOLD analysis project Ga0123353, IMG submission 92763) | Labiotermes labralis P3 segment gut microbial communities from Petit-Saut dam, French Guiana - Lab288 P3 | ecosystem: Host-associated > Arthropoda: Insects > Digestive system > Gut ... | reverse complement strand
GACCTGCAGCACTGGTTCCAACAGTGGAAAATTCGCATGGAGCGGTGTAGGGATCGGGGAGGGGACTACATTGAAGGGGATAACATTTCAATTGTCTGATTTTTTTTCAATAAAGGGTTAGAGCATGAATCTGGTTTCTTTATTGCCACACCTCATATCGTCGAACAAGACAATGTCACAGAGCATTTATTATCTACAGTCTCCTTCTTGCCATCATTGTTTGTTCACTGGCTGTACATTACACTTGTGGCAAAGCACCTATTAAAATTTCAATGAGATATCTGAGAGACTTTAAACATATGTGTCCTTTAAGAGTTTTGGGGGTTTAGAAAATGAATTTTATGAATTAGTTTAGGGTAGCCTGTAAATAGTACTGTGAACTGCACCATTTTTGTAACAATCGTGTTGAAACAGGTATTATGATCTTTTACTATTTTATGCTATGATTCCATTGTTGAAAACTGAAAAGGTTACATTCCAGTTAGCATTTAGCACTTACTGTTGTATGTACGTGTGTATGTATACTCATACAGTTGCACAGTACATCCAAACAATCTGTCTGACTGTTGCTCCATTTCACAAAAGAATAAGGAAAGACAGCAAGAGAGAGGAATGTTTTATTTAATGTAATAGTCAGTTGGTAAGATTATTTGGTCATTGGTAGTTGAATGCAATATCAGTATGGAGCGCTGATAGAATAATAGTGACAGAGGAAAACTGTAGTAAATAAAAAACAACCTCTCCCATTCTCACTCTGGCCATCACAAATCTCCCATGGACTGGTCTGAGATAAGACCCAGGCATCCACAGTGACAGACCAGTAACTGACCACGTGAGTCATGGTGCAGGCCACAAAAATGTTAGATTGATGATGGAAGGGGGGAGGAAGAAACAACTATTCTGCAGTTAAATAACTGGAGTTAAAAATGTACAAAAAGTTTAAACAGTTGGTCCCTTGCAAAGCACAGAAATACATAGTGCAAAAAAATGTTCTTCTGAAACAGCATTGCGCTTTGAAAAAGTCTGGTGCAGAATAGGTAAAAATTGGAATTCAAAATTTTTTCCCTTTCATTTCCACTTTTATTTCTATGAGTTGCAAATTAACTGAAACAAGATTTAGAAGAAGAAAAAGAAGACAAAAAATTATAAAACTCCCTCCCCTGTGGTGTCCCTGTTCGTGAACTACTAGAAGAGGTGTCAAAGAGTACCAAGAGCAAAGATGTAACATGCTGGTCATACACATAATGGGGTGGTAAATTTGTAAATCTTCTGAGAGTGGGGGAAAGTACTGGAAAATTATGATGACAGAAATCATCTGACAGAGGATAAGAAGGGTTTAAGTAATGAGTTTAGTCATCACTTATAAAAAGTTTTGTGTGTGTTTCTTGATGTGTGATCTGCATTTCAGGTGTGTGGTGCTCCTGATCCTACAGCTGGTGCCTCGGCCAATGATCAGACATCTTGGTATTTGGATGAAAAGACTCTCCATGACAACATCAAGAAAATTCTCATCAAATTCTGTGTGCCAGCTCCTATTGTTTTCAGGTGTGTTCTACAGGCTAAGCAGTGTGGTAAATAATGTAGGGTTGTCTTGAAACAAGTACAAACAGTTCTCAAGGTGATGGGTGTTCTGCTTTTAACCTTTATCATCCTCTAAAACGTATTGGCAAATGGCCTGCTAGGCCATATGCTGGTCTCTGTGTTTTTACTTGGTAGCATCTTAAATGTCTGCATTAAGCTAGAAAAAGTGAGGCTGTCGTAAGACACAATTGGCATTTAAATCTGTCTGCTAAAGGTTAACTGTTCACTTTAACCCTCTGTAGCCTTAAGTTTGATATATGTATTACAAGGTTTAACACTAAAAACTCTTCTGACGTTCATGTGACCGTGCAGTGTGATAAATTCTTATAATAAAACCAACCAAATGCAATAATTTCTCAAATTTATTTTTGGAATGAAACTCTACATGTTTTGGACAGTTCCTCTGTCCAAAACATGAAGAGTTTCATTCCAAAAATTAATTTGAGAAATTAGTGCATCTAGTTGGTTTTATTATAAGAACTAAAAGTTATGCGTATTGTCCACACAGTGTGATTTTGTTTCATTGCTCACAATAAACAATCCTTACTTGTATATACAACCTGCACTGATTGATGTCTGTAATTAGTACATTGTGTTCACTGTGGCATGTGAACTGAACCTTTGTATATAATGTAGCTTCTTTTTGGATTTGAAGGAGAAACTAAAAACTGCATGTAACAAAATGTTACTCACGAAGTTGGAATTTTATTTCTTGAATATATGCTAGATAATTTCTTCTTAAGAAGGTATACATTCTATACAGTTGCTTAGTATTACATCTTGTGTTTTCAATAATCTGTCATTGTTTACAGTTGTGGGCATTGATTGATTTGCTTTGAAATCATTGTTTTAAATAAGAAGGCTAAATTTTGCCTGTTGCTTGGTGTAGATGTGAGGCTTGATGTCTCATATTGAGGGAGGAACATACGTGAAGCATGTTCAAAAATAGGGTGCTGAGGAAGATATTTGGATCTAATAGGAATAAGGTGACAGGGGAGTGGAGAAGACTACATAACAAGTAGCTTTATAGTCTGGGCCCCTCACCAAGTATCATTTGGATAATCAAATGAAGATGAAAGAGATAACCAACACATATGGCACATATGGAGGACATAGAGGTGCCTACAGGGTTTTGGTGGCGAGACTCGAGGGAAGGAGACCACTTGGAAGACCAAGGCATAAATGGAAGGGTATTGAAATGGATATTCAAGAAGTGGGATGGGGAGGCACGGACTGGATAGCTGTGTCTCAGGATTGGGACAGGTGGCGGGCACTTGTGAATGCGGTAATGAACCTTCAGGTTCCAATTTCTTGACTAGCTGAGGACCTGTTACCTTCTCAGGAAATTAGCTTTTTTTATATTTGCGTTTATTGATTTCAACCCGTGCTTTACCATCTAGGTATACCACGGGGTATTTACAGAGGTATTTACAGTTTATACCCTCTTCTTCTTCTTCTTCTTCTTCTTCTTCTCTCTCTCTCTCTCTCTCCTTCTTCTTCTTCTTCTTCTTCTTCTTCTTCTTCCTCCTTTTATATATATATATATAAAGTACAGGTCACTATTTGGACGGTACTTTAGGAGTGTTGCCAGATTTAATTTCCTTGGGCATCTTCTTGAAGTGCTTGGAAGATATGTCTGAGGAAGCTTGTGATACTGACAGTGTTTATGTGGTACTGCAGAACCAGAGGTGGGGGAAGTGATTTGAGAACCGATGGGCGATCTTTTGACCATAAGCTGCATTCCAGCATAAGGTGGTGGGCCATTTGTATGGTCTTTTCAGGACAGTTGCAATTTGGAGAGGGCGTCTTGTTTATTTTGTGAAGGTATGGACGGAAGCTTCCGTGATTTGTTAGGAAGGAAATTAGCTTAATTAGTTATTTATGAGTAGGGTAAATTACTTTTATTTTCAGCCATCTGTTCTAGCTACATGTGTTCTCTCCAAGTTCATTATATTATTGATGAATGGCATTACTTCTTTTAGTGATGTGAACTACCTGAGTGCAGCGGCACCTCCTGCAGCCGCTGAGTGGAGCAATCTGCTTCGACCACTTCGAGGCAGGGAACCAGAGGGCATGTGGAATCTACTGTCAATTGTGCGTGAGATGTTCAAGAGGAATGATCGTAATGCCATACCTCTTCTCGAGATAATTACCGAGGAGTGCATGGCCTGTGAGCAGGTTTGTGTTGTGATGATACAGACAACTACAGTAATTCCTTACATCATTTTCCCTTCCACATCCCCCCTGTCTTTTTTTACAGCCTCTCTTTTATAAGGAAAGCTGCTGTTATGTTTTCATAATCAAGGTGCTGAACACTTGAAGACAGGAAGAGCAAACTTCCAAAAGAGCATGTAAATGAATTATACCTCAAAAGGTGGGCGGTATCCGACACAGGTGTAATGTAATTAATCCACCATTATCACATGTTGGAGGATTCAAATTTGTAACTGAATTTTGAGTTTAGCTGGATATTATTTTGCATCTGTTTTTACATTTTGATATGTATTCCATTTGCTGACTTCACCATAAAAAAATATTTTATTGAATAATATTTATTGACATTTTACATTGCTGACATTTTTTAGATTCTGGTTTGGTGGTTCAACACCAAGGTGGCACTGCACAATGGCAGCTCTGGCCATGGTGGAGGAAAACACAGCAATGTGAATAGCAACAGTCACACATCTCAGCATGCATGCTCTTCCCTTTGTGATGAGATTGTGGTGTTGTGGCGATTGGCAGCTTTGAACCCTGGACTGTCACCTGAAGAGAGGGAGCTCCTTCATGGTCAGTTCAGAGACTGGCACCTTAAAATTGTTGAGAAGGTGAGTGCGTTGTTGTGTTTAATCTTAGGATGCTGAATTTTTACAATGTTACTGCAGACGGTTTTCAGATCTATATCTTTGGAATGCCTTAACAGATGCTGATGCTTAACTTTCTTTCATCCTCTGTCCTTCTTTTCTTTGGTGTCATTTTAATCATCCTCAAATGAATGTTATGGTTGAGTGAGTAATACTGTTTCTTACTCGCACATTCCCAAATTCGTATCTCCGACCCAGAAACTAGTTATCCTCACAGTTCCTCCAGGAAAAGCCAAAGTTGTACCTTAAATTAGGCCATAACACTTTCCTTCCAATTCCTAAGCAGGCACAAATTTTAGCCAATGAAGTCATTAATAAAAAACGAAGAGTAGATAAATAGAACTAAGATATGGTACTGGGGGATCTTTCCCCAGAGGTAATGCGACCAGGGCATGAACCTGACAACTCAATTTCAGCTAGAGCTGAGGGTAAGAGTGACTGGATCTGTACTTCTCACACAGTAAGCCTCATGTTTTGCATAGAGACATTACATTTTACCAAGACACTCCTACAGAAGCAGAAATGTACAACAGAACGTACTGTTAACACACACTGCTACAATATTAATTTGATTTAAACAGCAGTAAGGTGTGTAAGGTGAAGGCCTTCTAGGATGTAAAGCTACGAGGACTGGTACATAGTTACTGGTGTTTTGGAGTAGCATTCTGCCTCCGTCATCAGGGTCAAACAGTGCAAGAAGAAATATGAGTGATATGAATTAGAACTTCTTCATTCATCACTGAGTGTAAAACACACAACACAACTATTTTAATATGTTTGACCCTCCATGCATTAACCAGGTCCATAATATACAAATAACCAACAAAATGCACTTCAATGTTTATGATGTAGTTTCAATATATTTTTTCGCTGAGAAAAGTGTGATTAAAATACGTCATAAACACTTTGCATTTTGTTGGTTATTTATATATTATGTTACAATACAACGTTTCAAAAGTGAATTGCTCTTGAGACGTTGTGTTGCGTGTTTCGTACTTACTGACGTTGGAAAAATTTCTAACACACATCAGTGGCATTTTGTATGTTACACCATTTTCAGAGAATTATATATAACAGTCCAAGAAGACCCTGAAAATGGAGACACCACATTCCTCCAAAATGTTGGTAACTATTTATCCTTTGATAAAGCATATCATCCAAGTAGACTTCAGTCAGCATCAACTCAAACTACAAGTTTCTCATGGATTGTATGTTTACCATATAATCATGAACATATAGACATACTTCATTTGTGTGTAACGTGTAGTTCATGTTTCATGAATAGGTCACCAAGAGTCGTGGGGGCGGAGTGCCCAACAACCAGTCACTAGCAAGCAGCAGTGCTGGAGGGAATGGGGGTGGAAGCTGTGGCACCAGCATGAAGAACGTCAACAGTTTCCGCAATGATGTGGAAGTGTTTACTGGATTCAAGCCGGCAATTGAGGCATGCTACATGGATTGGGATGACTACCCACTCCCTGGCATAACATACACCAGTGGAGCGAGTCGTCTGTACCATTGTCCCTTCACTTGCTTCCGTCATTCTGGTGATTCAACCCGTGCAGATAGTGTTGTTGTGAATCAGGTAAGGCAAGAATATCACCATGTAATGTTAGTAATAGCATGAAGAATGCATGTTTTAAAAGTATAGTTGATTGTTTGATAGGGTGAAATAGTTTAGAACAAATAATATATGTATGTTTATTTTACAAGATCCCATTGAAATTCACCAGCATATCTGAGTGCCGTGACTGATATGTGTTTACGTAATAACCAAGTGAATTTCAACATTAAATCCAACTGCCGTGAATCTTTAATTTATGCTGTGTTATAGGTCATTTAAATTCAGTAGTAAACCCAAGTGCCGTTAATCTTAAATGTGTATAGTGTAATAGCCCATTCAGCAGCAAATCTACCTTCAGCAGTCTTGTTTTCCTTTTGTCCTTGCATTTCAGAAGACTGCATTTCAGGAGCATTCAAATCCTTGCATGTCACTTAACCCTTTCTGTGGTGCTGGCATGATTTAATGCCAAGGTGATACCACCTGTTCCCTGGAATTGTTTTGTTTTAACACTTTGCTGTACAGGCTTGATGTGCTAGCTCCCACCCCGTGAAGACAGAATGTACAATTTTGAAGATTTTACTATACATTGACGAATGTCTAAAATGGCACATAGACCTCTTGTTCCATCAGCTGCATGATACTGTTTCTTAGAACATAAAATGATATAGTATTCGTGACTCATTTTCTGTAACAGGCCTGCCAGGGTACTGGTGGCATTTGAAAGCCTCCCCCTCCGCCAAGCAGTAGGTTAATTTGTCCATCAGTTTGAGCGTGTGAAACAATTTAAGAACCACTGAATGGATTCGTTTGAAATTGATAGTGGGGAATGTCATTAAAATTTATCAAGCCTTGTTTCTTTCTGTTTAGATCACACAATTATAAAGGCTTACATGCATTTTGAGCAAAAATGGGTAATGTTTTATTGGAGAGATGTAGATGTTTCCAACAGAAGTTGTAGAGCAACTAAAACACGTGTTGTATATTTATTATGTTTTTCTTACGTCTTAAAGTTCTTTAGATAATTCAACAAATTTAATGCTACGCATGGATTTTAGATGTTGTATGTTCAACACTCTTTTGAACATACATAAAAATTATCAGAGTTTGTGTTGTTGTTGTTGATAATTAAAGTGGAATTTATAGGTTAATATCTATATAAATGAAGATTTTAGATGTTGTATGTTCAACACTCTTTTGAACATACATAAAAATTATCAGAGTTTGTGTTGTTGTTGTTGTTGATAATTAAAGTGGAATTTATAGGTTAATATCTATATAAATGAAGATTTTACCACGATATTATTGAGCAGGTTGCTACAACCATTACATCAATAAACTCTGCTCTTTGTGTACATTTGTAACTTATTAAATATCACTACAGTCATCACTTTTCAGGTTACATGGCAGTAGTTGCCCATCTAATCTTCTTATATTGGGTTTTTTGCATTGTGTTGTGTACTTGTGTCTGAACCAAATTTATTCACCCTAAGGATAGAGACGTGTTCGTCCACAACTCGGAACAAACCAAGTACACTAAATGGTGTGACAGCCCACAATAAGACCATCATCACTGCCATTGATTACAAAGAGCATCCATCTCATCTTCAAATTATGGCATGGCCTGTATTGCTGTTGAATGAAACTGTCAACTGATGTATTTCACTCTGTGCCCAAGTGTAATATCTCTTGCACAGTGCGAACTACTTGTATGTTTTTAACATAATATTATAGTGTGCCAATTGATCTCACGGTTTCAACATAATTTTGTACCTACTTTGTGCCTTGCAGGTAAACTCATCACAGGCTGTTCTCTACTCTGAACATCCTTCAACGACCCATCATCATACACATCATCATCATCATTATCACCATTATCACAACCCACATTTACACAGTCACATCCATAGTAATCATCATGCGAGTGGTATGGGCAAACGTCCCGCCCGGATTAGTGAGCTTGTAGAGTTCTCGTACACCCACCATGACTTATCGCTCTCTCCCATTACACTGAGTGGAGTGCCGAATCTTAATAATAGCAGGGATCGGGATGGAAATCGATCAAGTGTGAGTAGTGAAGGTTTCTGTGAGAATGATGCAGACACAGATATCTTGAATGAGAGTGGTGTTCTGATAGGACCGACAATGCAGGTCAGTAGCGGTGACACTGACTCACAAGAAGGCGGTGGCAGTGATTCAGCCAGCAGTAGTGGGGCTAGCACCAGCATCGGCAGGATTGTGGAAGATCCTTGTACGAAACAGCGCGCTGGTCCTGGTTCCATGTCACTCAGGAACGTGTATCTCCAACCTATTACCATTCCAGAGATTCAGAGTGAAGACAGTGACAACAATTACAGGGGAAAGACTGATTCCAGTAAAGTGTGCATGGACTACAGTACTATTCCATCAGGAGACGTTTCATCTGTTATAGATGACATTAGTTGCTTCTCTGATCTCAGTAACAATAATTCAAATCTAATTCCATCTCCTGAATCCTCAAGGTCATTCCTCAATACGAGTGCATCGAAAAGTGCTACCAATTTTCTGATGTCTACACCATCATCATCTATATCGTCCCAAAGAAAACAGCTGCAGCCATCAGGCTTGACTTCACCATCAGTATCCCAGCCAGAAGTACTGGATGCAGATTCAGACGTTTCAGGTAAGCGTTGCATGCCCTTGTCTTGCTCAAAATTCGATGCGTGACAATGGTACCAAGGAATTTAAGAAAATAAGGTAACAAACGCTCTGATGCCAAGAACTTTATCCCAACTTCTATGCATACATGACACATGTTGCAGATGTTACAACCAGATCTCCAGGCAATCTTCACTTATCCCACTGTGGCACCAAGGTTGGTATCCTGGCATAGAAGAAATTTGATTCAAGTGTTTGCAGCCAGGAGGTGAAAACTTGCTTAATATCTTTGTCTGTTGTAAATTCTTTGCCAGGCAGCTGCTTCTTACAGGATAAATTCTTTGCCAGGCAGCTGCTTCTTACAGGGTCCAAAGGGGTGGAAATCACTGGGCCCACTACTGCCAATCGGACTTGTGTCTGGTTACAGCATTTTAGTTAGGAGGTCATAGACCATCGTTCCTACAGTCTTGATCTTGCACCTTCTTAAGTTCATCTACATTATTCAGATTATGATCTCCTGTGTCATGAACTGTGTAGCATTATGGGTGGATAACAGCATCTGCCTCTGCCCTCAGGATTGCAGCAACCCTACTCACTTCTTGTTTCTTGCAGGAGGTGGAGTGTCTCCCCCAGAGGACTTGGAAGCCTCCCGTCGACCGTCCAAAGATGAATCGTCATCATCTTCCAATTCTGACTCTCAGCAGTCTGGAGATGAATATAATGTATACTACTATGATCCTAAAGCTCTGCTGTCTCACAGTAATGGTGGAGCTGCTGGTAATGTAGCAGCAGGGATCAGTGGCATTGGTAGTGGAACTGGCAATGCTGGTGCAAGCAATGGAGTCGAGAAAAAGTCTGCACTCAAACGAGATGAGCAAAACCCTCTCTCCCCGTCTGCTGTGTTCGCCAACTTGAGAAAGACAGAGGATGTCTGGGATATTCTGTTTGCTAGAGCTGAGGGTCTCCACGCACATGGTCATGGCAAGGAGGCTTGTACACTCGGAGTCAGATTGGCTAAAGAACTGCTGGCCAACCCACCAGATCTCATGGTTGAGCTACCACCACTTCCTGCCAAGGGCAAGAGAAAGAAAGTATGTAAAAAACTGATATTAAACCTAGCACAGTAAAGACAGTGTCATGCTTATGTGGTTCTCATTACAGTCACTGAGGGTACAGGAAACTAATGTATGAAGTGCACCAGTTTTAAAAGCTTACGTTCATTTGTTTAATCAATGTCTTCTATAGCTAATGGTTTTAGAGAGCTGATGTGTTTGAGGGGATAAACATAGAACACAGTAGGTTCAACAGAAACAACAGAAGAAAAAAATTTCTGCATGAAATATAATATTGAATGTTCTTGTTGCCTGGAGGTCATGCATAGACACTGAAACATGTAACTGCGCAGTAAATATTATCATAAATGAATACTTTGCAGTTTGTATGATGTTAGTTTGAATTCAGTGACACCACAGTGTTAGGTATGTGAGATGCGAGAGCATGTATGTGCTTGAAACAGTTATAGTAAGTTTTTTATTACTTACTGTCATTAAAATCTGATGGTCATATTTTTTTTTTTTAATTCACAATAGCGTGTAAGTATTACTATTTCTTTGACAAAGCCGTCTGTTTATTTCCCATATTGCAGCAGGTGAATCCAGCCTCACACCAGTTAAGCTGTTTGGCTTCTGCCACTCTTGCCAAGTGTGCATTTCTTTGTACAGTGTTGGCTGAGAACCTGGAACACTTCCATCTTGCGTTTTGTGTGGGCATGTTTGGTCTTGAGATGGCCAGGCCCCCTGCCAGTACTAAACCACTTGAGGTGAGCATTAGCAGTTCAGAGTCAGGCCTAATGACAGTAAATTAATGGAGATGGATGTAGAAGGATGCATTTGTGACATATTTTATGATAATGTGGCAGAATTCGTTTGAAGGCTATTTGCTTTCACTTCTAATTTTGGCAAGAAACTGTCAGTGTCAGGCAATATCATGAATTTGAATACTGAAAATTCCTTTGATAGTGCATGTTTGTTTTGCATCTCTGCCCATCTGCTCTAGTTTCATGCAGTTTATAAATACATTGTTTCTAATACAGAGATGCCAGACAAACATTGCATTCTAATAGTAATATCTAGTGTTCAGATTAATGATGTTTTTGCCTGAAGATGGCAGTTTCCTGCCAAAACTGGTAGCAAGAAGTGCATAGTAGACGGTGTGTATTAGATACATGCTGTATGTGACAGGACCATGTTCTCAATAAGTACTGTATTTACTCGAAAGCAAGATGAGTTTTTTTCCGTACATTTGGCGTTTAAATATGTGAGATCGTCTTAAATTCAAGTATGAAGTGCCGAACCATATCACTCTGAACCGTACCATGCGGAGCCAAACCAAGGCCTCCATTGCCAAATTGTCATGTGAGATCTGCACTCTTCTGAGATGTTACTCAGCATGGAGTGGTAATTTCGGGACAACCTATTGATCCCATCTTCAAGGGTCATGAAATCCAAACAAAAGTACATTGCCACAAGTGAAGGCAAGTGGCACGATCTTTTTTTTTTTTTTGGGGGGGGGGGGGGGGGGGTTGGGGGTCTT
>Ga0123353_10014949_pt1 | contig 11233 bp, 10 predicted proteins | sample TergutLab28metaG_3_FD_92763 | JGI IMG/M metagenome (GOLD analysis project Ga0123353, IMG submission 92763) | Labiotermes labralis P3 segment gut microbial communities from Petit-Saut dam, French Guiana - Lab288 P3 | ecosystem: Host-associated > Arthropoda: Insects > Digestive system > Gut ... | reverse complement strand
TTCACCCTTTGGGGCGGCGGCGTGGACACCCAGCGCGTGCTGCCGCGGGGCACGCCGCAGGAGGTGAAGGACGAGGTGCGCCGCCGGATCGACGACCTTGCGCCCGGGGGCGGGTTCGTGTTTTCCACGGTGCACAACGTGCAGGGCGACGTGCCGCCCGAGAATTACATGGCGATGTGGGAAGCGCTGCGCGAGTATGGCGTGTACCGATGAGTTACAAGTTACGAGTTACAAGTTACGAGTTACAAGTTATGAGTTACAAGAGGAGATGAAGGAAGCGATGCTGAGTCAGCAACGGGTGATCGAGCGCCTGCAACAGGCCACCGTGCCCCAATTGCCGGGCAAAAAGGACTATGCGATCGGCTGCGTGGGGGCCGGCTTTATCATGGCGGACTGCCAGCTCAAGGCCTACCGGGACATCGGCCTCAACCCCATCGGCATCACCTCCCTTTGCATGGAGCAGAGCGAGGGCGTGGCCCGGCGCTACGATCTGCCCAAGGTATACCCGGGTTGGAGGGAGCTGGTGGAGGACCCCGAGGTGGAGATCGTGGACATCGCGGTGCCCCCCGACGTGCAGTTCGAAGTGGTGCGCCATGCCGTAAAACAAAAGCACATCAAAGGCATCCTGTGCCAGAAGCCCGTGGCCATGTCGCTGGAGGGCGCGCGGGAGATCGCGCGGCTGGGGGAGGAGGCCGGCATCCCCATCGCCGTCAACAGCAACATGCGCTACGATCAAAGCATGCGGGCCCTCAAGTGCGCGCTGGACCTCGATTTGCTGGGGGAGCCCGTGCTCGCCACCATCGAGATGCGCGCCATCCCCCATTGGCAGGAATTTTTAAAGCAATATCCCATGCTGGAAATCTACAGCATGGGCATCCACCATGTGGATATCTTTCGCTATCTGTTCGGCGATCCGGCAAAGATCACCGCCCTGTGCCGCCCCGATCCGCGCACAAAATTTCCCCATACCGACGGCATCGTGCAGTTTACCTATCAGTATGCCGGCGGCCTGATGGCCACCAGCCTGGACGACGTGTGGGCCTGGCCCGGGGAGCCCGCCGAGCGGGACACCTACATCAAGTGGCGGGTGGAGGGAACCAAGGGCATGGCCGACGGCGCCATCGGCTGGCCCAAGTACCCGGAGCACACGCCCAGCACCCTGCGCCTTGCCAGCCGCGATTATCCCCACCGGTGGCTGCGGCCCCAATGGGAGACCGCCTGGTTTCCCGACGCCTTCCGCGGCACCATGGCCGGCCTGCTCCGCGCGGTGGAAAGCGGCCGGGAGCCCGAGATCAGCGCCCGGGATAATATCACGACGATTGCCTGTGTAGAGGCCTGTTACGCTTCGATCCGCGAGGAGCGCACGGTGACGTTGCAGGAGATTTTGGATAGGGGTTAGGGGCTAGGGGATTTTGATGAAGGAGGATGGGTATGCTTAGCGTGGGGATTTTTACGGGGTACTATCCCTATAACGTGGACGAGGTGATCCGCCGCGTGAAGGCCGGCGATTTCAACTGCGTGCAGTTGGATGTATCGTTTAAGGACTGCGACGCCGCCAAGGGCGAGCTGGTGCGGGAAAAGGCGAGGGCGATCCGTGGCAAGTTCCGCGACGCCAACCTGCCGGTGATCTGCGTGTCCGGGTACACCAACTTCATCCATCCGGATCCGGCAAAGCGCCAAAGGAATATCGAGTATCTTAAAACCATGATCCGCTTTGCGGGCGATCTGGGCTGCACCTACGTGGCCAGCGAAACCGGCACCTACAACGAGGAGAGCGACTGGGTGTGGGACGACCGCAACGGCACCGAGGCGGTGTACCAGGAGACCCTGGCCGTGGTAGGGGACATCGTGGCCTGCGCCCGGGAGCACGGGGTCACCTTTTTGATCGAGAACTACGTCAACAACGTGATCGGCTCGGTGGCGCAAGTGAAACGCCTGTTTGCCGATGTCAACTCGCCGCACCTGGGCCTGGTGTGCGACCCCACCAACTACTTTGACGAGGGCAATATCGACAGGGTGGACGAAACCCTGCGCCTGATCTTCGGCGAACTGGCGCCCATGATGAAGATTGCCCACGCCAAGGACTGCAAGCGCGCCGCCGACCTATCCGAGAAGCATGCCGACATCGACGCCGACGAATCCCACACCTTCCGGGGCGCGGGGGGCGTCGAGCTGCCCGCCGCCGGGCTGGGCGTGCTCAACTACCCGCTGTACGTGGAGCTGCTGGCCAAGCACCACCCCAACATGCCCCTCATTATCGAGCATTTGGATGAGCCGGATATTCCAAGGGCCAAGGGGTTTGTGGATGGGGTGCTGAAGCAAGTGGGCGTGTGAAAACAGTGAACAGCGAACAACGAAAAGTGAACAGTTAGGGATACGGAAAACCGTCCTTCACTGTTCACCATTCGCTATTTACTAACGCGAATCAAGCGTAGGGCGCGGCGACCTCGACGCGCCGTGATTCGCGCGAAATGACGCGCCTTTGATGCACTATGGCGGCGCGTCGAGTCGCCGCGCCCTACAACCGGAAAGCCCACCGTTCTTGTAGGGGCGCGCCGCGTTACGGCGGACGGCCATAGGCCGCCCCTACATGAAGGCCTCCTTTGTCGCTTCATCCCTTGATTCGCGTTACTATTCACTAATTTTACTTCCCCAACCACAATTCGATGGGGTACTTCACCTTGGCGCTGAAGGGCAGCGACACCTTCTGACCGGTGCGGGCGCTTTCGTAGGCGGCGTAGATCATCTCCAGCACGGCGCGGCCGTCCTCGGCGGTCACCAGGGGCTGCTTGTCGTTGAGCGCGCAGTCCACAAAGTGAGCCAGCTCCTGGGGATAGCCCTGGTTGAAGACCTCGTCGTACATGGTAAAGGTCCAGCCCACGGTGGTGCCCGCCTTTTCAGCGGCGTAGTCGTAGCCGGTGGTGCTGTAGGTGAGGGCGGAGTTGCCCTGGAACAGGTCGGCGTAGGACACGCCGTGGGTGCCGTGGATCTCGATGCGGTCGTCCATGCCGCCGTGGCGCGCCCAGCTGTTCTCGGCCACGCAGGTCACCCCGTTCTCGAATTCCACGATGGTGATGGTGTTGTCGTCCACGTCGGTATCGTGGAGCACGGTCTTCATATTGGAATACACGGTTTTCACCGGGTTGTTCTTGGTCATCCACCGGAACCAGGCCATGGCGTGGCAGCCCATGTCCATCATCACCCCGCCGCCCGCGGTCTCCTTTTTGTAGAACCAGGGGCTGTGGGGGCCGCTGTGCTTTTCCGCCTGCTTGAGCATGTACACCTCGCCCACCGCCCCGCTCTCCACCAGCGCGCGCACCCGCTCGTACTTGGGCGCGAAGCACAGCTGCTCGGCGTACATAAACTTTAGGTTCCGCTTCTTGCATTCGGCGATCATCTCGTCGGCCTCTTCCAGCGTCATGCACAGGGGCTTTTCGACCACGATGTGCTTGTCGTGCCGGGCGGCGGCCATGCAGGCGGTATGATGCATGTAATTGGGCATGCACACATCCACCATGTCCACCGCTTCCTCGCGCAGCAGCTTCTCCATATCGCCGTAGTGGGCGGGGATGCGGTGCTCCTTGGCGAATTTTTCGGCCTCCTCCGGGTAGTAGCCGTACACCGCCACCACCTCCACCTGGGGCAGGAAGCGGGCATAGCTCTCCATGTGAATGTTGGCGATAAAGCCCGTCCCGAACAGCGCGACCTTCAATTTTTTCATGCAACTCTTCCTTTCGTTGACGAAATCTTTAGCACTATGATACAATATAGACACGGAATTTGCAATCGATAAGCAGAGGTGTTTTCACTGATTTGCGCCCGGGGACTAACCAAGCGGTACGGCGGCAAACTGGCGCTAAACGACGCCAGTTTTGTGATTGAGGAGGGCGAGGTCGTGGGGCTCTTGGGGCTCAACGGCGCGGGCAAGTCCACCACCATGAACATACTCACCGGCTACGTCAGCGCCACCGGCGGCACGGTGACCGTAGGCGGATACGATATCGCCGCCCAGCCCCGGCAGGCCAAGCGGATCACCGGCTATCTGCCCGAGCAGCCCGCCTTCTATCCGGAGATGAAGGTGTGGGACCACCTCGAATTCATATGCGGGCTGAAGGGGCTCCCGGCCGCCGGCCGCAAGGAGCACATCGGCGGCATCTGCCGCCAGGTGGGGCTGGAGGACATGCGGGGGCGGATGGTTCGCAACCTCTCCAAAGGATACCGCCAGCGGCTGGGCTTTGCGCAAGCCCTGATAGGCGATCCCAAGGTGATCATACTGGACGAGCCGACCGTGGGGCTCGATCCTTCGCAAATCATCGAGATTCGCAGGCTGATCAAGGACTCGGGCCGGCGGAGTACGGTGATCGTCTCCTCCCACATTCTCTCGGAGATACAGGCGGTTTGCGGCCGCGTCATCCTGCTGCAAAAGGGCCGCGTCATCGCCGATTGCGCTACCTACGAGATGGCGGGGCGCCTGGCCTCGGGCGGCCGCCTGCGGGTGCGCGTCCAGGGCGGGGCCGAGGCGATCGAGGCCGCGTTCCGGCGGATGCCGGAGATGGGGGGCGTGCGGCGGCTGGCCCAAAGCGAGCCGGGCGCCTGGGACTTTGCGCTGGAGAGCGCCGACGGCTCCGATATCCGGGCCGCCGTGTTCAGGGCCCTGGCGGCGGCGGATCTGCCGCTGCTGGCCGCCCACAGCGCCGACGCCTCGCTGGAGGAGGCTTTTCTAAGCCTCACGGGCGGCGCTCAAGAAGAAAGGAGCGCGCCATGAGAGCGATACTAAAGCGCGAGCTCCAGGCCTACTTCTTCTCGCCCCTGGGGTACGTGGTGATCGCGGTGATGTACTTCTTTACCGCCTACTACTTTTTTACCTATAATCTATACGGCAACACCACCGATACCTCCACCCTGTTTGCGATGCTGTTTTCGGTGGCCCTGTTCCTGGCGCCGGTCCTCACCATGCGCCTGCTCAGCGAGGAGCGGCGCGCCAAGACCGAGCAAACCCTGCTCACCGCGCCGGTGTCCCGGCTGGGCATCGTGCTGAGCAAGTACGCGGCCGCGCTGCTGATGTACCTGCTGGCGATCTCGGGCACCCTGGTGATGGCCCTGGTGCTGCAATACTACGCGCGGCCCGATTGGCCGGTGGTGCTGGGCAACTTTATCGGGCTGTTTTTGCTGGGGGCGTCGCTGATCGCCGTCTGCCTGTTTGTGTCCGCCTTTACCGAGAGCCAGGTGATGGCCGCCGTGGGCGGCTTTGGCGTAAGCCTGTTCTTGATACTGGCCGACGCCCTGTACTACGTGGTGCAGAGCCGGGCGCTGCGCGCGCTGTTTGCGCAGTTCTCCTTCAACCGCCGGTATCGGGGGTTTACCCTGGGCATCGTCGATCTGCAGGACCTCTGCTTTTTTGTGAGCGTCGCCGGGCTGTTCGTGGCCCTCACCGCCGTCGCCCTCGAGCGGCGGCGCTGGGTATAGGAGGCGCGGCGAAGATGATACACAAATTTTTTGCAAAATGGAAAGTGAATCTACTGTTTGCGCTGTTGGCGGCGCTGCTGGTGACCGGCGCGCTGCTGCTCAACGGCATCGCGCTGCTGCTCTCCAACCGCCATTCCCTCTACATCGATTTGACCGCAAACGCCGCCTACAGGATCGGCGAGGACACCGTCGCGCTGCTCGCGGCGCTACAGGAGCCCGTGGACATCTTCGTGCTCTCCGCCGAGGACGCGTTCGGCGGCTCGAATTATCTGGATCAAACCAAGCGGATCATGGAGCAGTACCCGCGGTTTTCCGGCAACGTGCGCCTCACCTTTGTGGATTACGCTTCCAATCCGTCCTTCGCGGCGGGCTTCCCGGATCTGGCGCTGTCCCACGGCGACCTGATCGTGCGCGGCGGCGAGCGGGTGAAGCACATCAAGCTGAACAACCTGTTTCACTACGCGTACACCGCGGGCGGCGGCTTGGCGATCGAAGCCTCCCGGGCCGAGGAGGCGCTCACCTCGGCCATACTGAACGTAACCGGGGAGGAGCCGGCGAGGGTGGCGGTGCTCACCGGCAACGGCGTTACCGAGTCCAAGCTGTTTACCGCCCTGCTGGCCGACAACAACTACGAGCTGGCCACGGTGGGCCTGGCCACCGAATCGCTGGACGGATTCGACGCGGCGCTGCTGCTGGCCCCCGTCATCGACCTGTCGGAGGATGTGCTGCGCAAGCTGGAGGCCTTTTTGTACAACGGCGGCCGGTACGGCAAAACGCTGTTCTATACCGCCAGCCCGGCCCAGGGCGCGATGCCCAACCTGGACGCCTTTTTGGCGGAGTGGGGGATCGCCTTTTTAAACGGCGCCGTGTTTGAAACCAAGGCCGAGCGCACCTATCAATACCAGCCCTATTATCCGGTGGCCGACGACGTGGACGGGCGCTTCAAAGGCTTGCTCCGCGACGCCGGCATGCCCTTTTTGATGCCCCTCGCGCGCCCGATGGGATTGCTGTTTACCGCCAAGGACGGCTATTACGTGGAGACCCTCCTCGCCTTTGGCGATACCGCCGGCGTGCGGCCCGCCGACGCGGGGGAGGATTTTGTGCCCGGCCGCGCCGAGATCACCGGCCCCATGCCCGCCCTCGCCCTGTCCAGCTTTTATCCCAGGTCGCAACCGGCTCAGCCGGCGCAACCGGAGTTGCGCTCCAGCGTCGTGGCGTCGGCTTCCACCGGCATGCTCGATCCGGTGGCCCTGCACAACGCCTCCCTTGTCAACAGCGAGTACCTGTTGGCCCTCTTCGGCGATTTGCTGGGCAAGGAGGCGGTGATCAGCGTGCAGCCCAAGTCGCTGGCGGGCAGAACCCTGGGCATCACCAGCGCCCAGGTCACCAGGCTCGGGGTGCTGCTGGCCGGCGTGCTGCCGCTGCTGATACTGGCCGCCGGCATGGCGGTGTGGCTGGTGCGGAGGTATAAGTAACACGAATCAAGGGTTGAAACGACCAAGATGGGTATCCATGTAGGGGCGGCCATTGGCCGTCCGCCAAAGCGTTCGCTTTGCCGCACATCGCGGACGCGCAATGCGCGCCCCTACAGGAACGGCGGGTTTCGCCGTATTGCGCCAATGGTACGCTATTGTGAGCGAATCACGGCGCGCCGAGGGCGGCGTCCCCTACAGTGGGGACGGCGCGTCGAGGTCGCCGCGCCCTACGCTTGATTCGCGCAAGTAAGATGAGGTATATAGAATGAAAAGCCTGTACAGGAGCCTTGCGATTGCCGGGGGCGCGGTGCTGGCACTGGCCGCCGTGTTTGCGGCGCTGCTCCTGCAGCCCCCCGCCCGGGCTCCGCGGGCTCTCGAGCCCTTTGAAGGGCAGGCCGCCGGGGGAACGGTGTTTACCGCGGCGGAGCCGGTGGACATCTCGTCGGTGGCGGTGCGCAACGCCGCGGGGGCGTACCGCTTCTTTTACGAGGGCGACGGCTACGTGCTGGACGACATCCCCGCCACCATCGCCGACCTGGGCGCGTTTATCGACTTTATGGTAAACGCCGGCAGGCTGTCGGCCGTCCGGCAGGTAGCCGACGCCCCGGCGGAAGCGTACGGCCTCGAGACGCCCGCCGCCACCGTGTCCATCGACTTCTTTGACGGGGGGGCGCTGCGCCTGGCCATCGGCGGGCGGGAGGCCATCTCCGGCGGCTACTACGTGGCGGCCGAGGGCTTTCCCGGCGTGCACCTGATGGCCGCTCCCATGGCCGAGCCCTTTTTGCGGCCCAAGACCCAGGTGATCGACAGAAACGTGACCCCGCCCCTGCGGGTGACCAGCCCGCTGTCCGCGGTTCGCGACGTGACCTTTGCCGGGGGCCCGCTGGAAAGGCCGGTGACCGTGCAGGCCGTGTCCGGCGGCGACGAGCAGGTGCGGCTGGCCGCCCTCTCCTTCGGCTCGGCCACCCATCTGGTGCGCGAGACCGGCGTATACCAGCTCGATCAAACCTACGGCATCGAGATACTCGGCTCCCTGTTCGGCATCCAGACCCTGGGCGTGGAGGGGTACAACCTGTTAGAGGATGAAATGGCGGCGCTGGGGTTCGCCGAGCCCTGGATGACGGTGGAGTTCGACGCGGTGAACGGCGCGGGCGCCCAGGTGGAGCGCCACGTATTGCGGGTGTACCGGGAAGGCGACGCCTTCTACGCCGCCCTGGAGGGGAGCGGCGCCGTGTTCCGGATCGGGCGGCAGCCCTTTATGGACATCCGGTATGAAAGGCTTCCGGTGCGCTGGTTGCTGACCCCGCTGCTGATGGATCTATCGGCGGTGACGGTGGAAGGGGAGGGGCGGCGCTACCGGTTCGAGATCGACAATACCGATCCCCGAAACCCCGTGATCACCCACGAGGCGGCCGCGCTGGACACCCAACTGTTCCGCTCCTTCTTTCGGCTGATCACCAGCGCCGCCCACGACGGGACCTACCTGGGCCCGCTGGAGCGGCCCGGCGGGGGAGCGCTGCTGACCATCACCTACGAGTACACCGCGCCGGGCAAGGCGCCCGACGTATTGACGCTGTATCCCGGCGGGGTGCGCAGGGCCCATGTGTTCGTGAACGGCGCGGGGGAGTTTGCCATGAAGGATCAGTTTGCCGCCCGGGTGCTGGAGGGCATCGAAAGCCTGCTGGCCGGGCAGCCCATCGAGGAGAATTGGTGAGCAATTTAGAGAATAATGCGAGTCAAGGGTTGAAGCACCCAAGGCAGGCGTCCATGTAGGGGCGATAGGCTTTCCGCTTGTGGGGCGCGGCGACCCCGACGCGTCGCCGTATTGCATCAAAGGCGTGCTATTTTGGGCGAATCGCGGCGCGTCCGGTGGCCGCGCCCTACGCTTGTTTCATGTTATAATGTAGAAAATAGAGGAGGAGCATCCAAATGAAACTTGGTCTGTATTCCATCTCCTGTTCCGGCACCTGGTTCAACGACCGGCCCGCCCTCACCGTGGAGGAGTTTGTGGACACCGCCAAAAGGTACGGCTACCAGGGCGTGGAGCTGGACCTCAAGCGCCCCCACGGCTCGCCCATCGACCTGGACGCGAAGCGCTGCCGCCAGATTCGCGGCTGCGTGCAAAACAGCGGCCTGGAGATGTGTGCGGTGGCGGCCAACAACAACTTTGCCTCCGTCGTACCCGAGCACATCGAAAACGAGCTGCTGATGGTCAAGGAGCAGATTCGGGTGGCCAAGGAGCTGGGGGCGCCGGTGCTGCGGCTGTTTGCGGCGTGGCGCGGCATCACCATGCGCGAGGGCATCGCCACCTACGAGGACACCGCCCGCCACCACACCTACTACGGGGCCATGGATTATCAGCTGCGGCAGAGCGTGGTGGCCTGCCTAAAGGAGTGCGTGCGGTGGGCCGAGGAGGCGGGCGTGGTGCTGGCCCTGCAAAACCACCATCCGGTCATCATGACCTATCACGACATGCTGGACTTCGTGCGCTGGGTGGACTCCCCGTGGCTCAAGTGCTGCCTGGACGCCCCCTGCTGCGGCTGGACGCCGGAAACCCAGTCGGACGCCTATCAGCAAAAGGCCGTGGAAGACGTGGGCGCCCTGCAGGTGCTCACCCATGCCAACGCCGAGTTTGCCGAGGGGCCCGGCGGAGACATCTCCATGATCTCCTTCGATCCCCGCATCCAGCCGGTGCTCACCAACTATCCGGCCTTTGTGCGCGCGCTCAAAAAGCAGGGGTATCAGGGATATCTCAATTATGAATTCTGCCACATGCCCTTCCAAAACGGCAGGGTTTTGGGCTACAACGACTACATCGAGAACCAAATACGCCTCGCAAAAATCTACTTTGAGAGGCTCATCGCCCAGGCGTAGCGGGCATCGCACCGCTCCGCGGCGCTTTCCGGCCCTCATATCCTGTCATTGAAATACGCCTGCGTGACTTGCAGCTGCCGCTTGAGTATCGACTGCCAAAGATGATGGCGAATCTCACCGGAGCCTTTCGAAACCTTTGTCCGCTTAACGGTTCCGTCGTCGAGCGTCTTTGTGTAGAAAAAGTGATCGGTGTCCTTGTACAGCGTCCACCCGTCACGTTCGCAAAAGCGCTTCAGCTCGCTCCATCGCGGCATGTGATCATATCCCCAATCTTTTGTAAGTCGCCCGCGATAAGAACCTTAACGACAAAGGGCAAGTGTTCTTTGCGGTTTGGAGAAATGCTCCAGGTGGGATAATGCTCGTAATAATCCAACGCATACGCTTGCAAGTCGTTGGCAAGAGCGACGAGCGCTTCCGGCTCGGAAGGCGCGTTCGCTGCGATGTCCATCTGATCCAACGCAAGCGTGACCGATCCGTCATCTTCCCGGTATCGCTCGGCCGTAAGCGCGCAATTGTGGATTAGCGCCTCTACGAAGCCAAGGTCGGCCAACATCAAATGATCGCGCGTGCGCCGAATAAAAACCGGCCTCTCGCGCGCGGCCGTGTCGATCACCGTACTAAAGGCTTTGCGAACGTCGGTGGCGTTCATTGAAATCATCTCAATCACCTTCCTTACACATCTCCATTCTACAAGGTTGCGTACAACATGTCAACAGTGTACGCTTTTTCCGAACGAAATATTCGTTCGAAAGCAAACGCTTTACGAAAGTGTAAAATCGCCCCATATTTGTTGCAATAACAGCAAAACTGTGCTAAAATGCAGACAATGAATCAAAGAACGGGCACATTCCTTTTCCCCAGGCGCTATAGCTGGTAGACAAAGGCTTGTCATTGCCTTGTCAAAATAAGGAGCAAAAGGAGTATGGTTATGAAACGCACACTGGTTCTTCTTCTGGTTCTTGTGATGTCCATGGCGCTGTTTGCGGGCGTTGCCAACAGCACCGACGCCACCAGGGACATCCGCCTGGCTTCCCACAACGCGATTATCGAGGGCAACCCCTATCGCGTGCGCTACGAGGCCGACATCCAGGAAGCCGCCGCGGACGCCATCAACTATGGCTTCAACGTGAGCTACGCGTCCTTCGTGTCCAACTGGGACGCCGGCATCGAGGCGCAGCAGATCCAGAACAGCATCAACGAAGGGTTCGACATCATACTGGTGAACCCGGTGTCGGCCACCGGCATGGATCCCCTGATCGAGCGGGCCCAGGAAGCCGGCATTCTGTACATCAATGCCGACTGCATCTACACCTCTCCTGATGTGGACATCCTCAACATCGCCACCGATCAGTACTACCTGGGCTACCACACCGGCTCCTATGCCGGCGAGGTGCTGGGTGAGGGCGCCAAGGTGGTTT
>Ga0123353_10014947_pt1 | contig 11234 bp, 9 predicted proteins | sample TergutLab28metaG_3_FD_92763 | JGI IMG/M metagenome (GOLD analysis project Ga0123353, IMG submission 92763) | Labiotermes labralis P3 segment gut microbial communities from Petit-Saut dam, French Guiana - Lab288 P3 | ecosystem: Host-associated > Arthropoda: Insects > Digestive system > Gut ... | reverse complement strand
TGCGAAGTCGATTTTTACATTGCTTCCGCGCGTATACGCCCCGATGTTGATCAAATCCTCCGCGTCCCTGTATACCGCCATGACTTTTTTAATTTCTGACGCGGTCTTTTTATGTTCGTCTGTCACAACGTCCGGCATGACCCTGCTGATACTGGCCAAAATGTCTATCGCAGGATAGTGGTTGCGGTTCGCCAATGAGCGCGACAGCACGATATGCCCGTCCAGTATGCCCCTGGCGGCGTCCGTCACCGGCTCCGTCAAATCGTCGCCGTCCACAAGTACAGTATACAGGCCGGTTATCGAACCCTTTTCAGAATTACCGGCCCGTTCCAGGAGTTTGGGCATTTGCCCGAAAACCGAGGGCGTATAGCCCCTTGAAACAGGCGGTTCGCCCACTGCCAGGCCGATTTCGCGCTGCGCCATCGCAAACCGCGTCAGCGAATCCATTAAAAGCAATACGTCATAGCCGCTGTTGCGATAGTATTCGGCAATCGCGGTCGCCACAAACGCGCCCTTGAGCCTGATCAGCGCAGGTTGGTCCGACGTCGCGACGACGACGACGGAACGGGCGAGGCCTTCTTCTTGCAAGTCTTTTTCCAGAAATTCCCTGACCTCCCTGCCGCGTTCGCCGATCAGCGCAATGACGTTTATATCGGCGCGCGTATTGCGGGCGATCATACCCATCAGCGTGCTCTTGCCAACGCCGCTGCCGGAAAATATCCCGACGCGCTGCCCCTTGCCGATGGTTAGGAGGCCGTCTATGGCCTTTACCCCCAATGGCAGCGGTTCGTTTATGCGCTTCCTCGCCAATGGGTGCGGCGCCTGGTGGTCTACGGCAAACGCCGCTTCGGACCGCACCGGCCCGCCCCCGTCAATCGGGTTGCCCAGCCCGTCCAGTACGCGCCCCGTGAGCTCCATGCCCACCGGCACGGAGAGGTTTGTGCCCGTTGCCACGACTTTGCTCCCCGGCCCTACCCCGCTGAGGCTCCCCAGAGGCATCAAAAGGGCTTTCCCGTCCCTGAAGCCGACAACTTCGGCATTGACGGACCGCCCTTCCCGCGCAGCCTTGATTTCACATAATTCGCCAATATTCGCTTCCGGGCCATCCGATTCGATCGCCAGCCCGACGACCTTGCTCACCCGGCCGGAAAACTCGATAAACGGGCTGCCGGCCAGCGCCATGTTGTATTTCGCCAAAGCTAACGCGGCTTTGCTCATGCTATCAGCCCGCCCGCAGCCGGGCGGTTGGCCGCCAGTACGCGGTAGAACGCGTCCTCGATCCTGGAGAGGCGCGTAGACACTCCGGCGTCCAGGCTGCCGAACGGCGTCTCAATGAAGCACGATCCGGGCGCCAATGAAAGATCCCGTTTTATTTCCAGCGCGTCGACCCCGTCCGACATCGAGAGGAGATCGTCGCGGCGCCCTGAGATATATTCAAAGTCTTCGGAAGATACTTTCAATACCACGGACTCCTTGTTGGTACAGTGTGAAAACGCGTCTTTTATCAAAAAAATCAAGTTTTCGCGGTTGGCTGTTATCTCCCCGCCGATTACCTTTTTCGCTATTGAGAGCACCAGTTCAAGGGCGTCGCCCTCGGCGCCCTCCAGCAGCCTCGAATACTCCTTTTCGGCTTCGTCGCGGATACGCGCCGCCTCTTCGATCAATGATTCGTATTCGGCTTTGCCTTCGTCCATGCCCTCGCGCCTGCCCTCAAGATACGCCTGCCCGCGCAGCTCCTCCGCCTCGGCGAGGTTTTTTTCGTTCAAACCCTTGAAGTACATGTCGGTTTCGCGCCTGGACGCGTCGATGATCCTGTCGGCTTCCGCTTCCGCGTTGGATATTATTTCCGCGCCTTCCGCCCGCGCGCTGCGGATTATATGTTCCGCTTCCGCGAGCGCCTTCCCGCCGGAATCGGCCCCGCCCTCTTCCGCCGTGGCCGCGCCGGACGCGGACGCGCCGGCCATAACCGCGCCGTAACCAAGCGGCAATCCGCCGCCGGTAAATACCCCGTCGGCGCCCATGTTTCCACCGTCCTTGAAATAGTCCTCGCTGATGAGTTCCTCCAGCGGGACTTTGACCTGGAACGGCAGCCCCAGGTTTATCTGGTAATTCTTAAATACTTTATTAGACAATTATCTCATCTCCCCCGCCCCTGGAAATGATGATCTCGCCTGAATCCTCAAGCCTGCGGATGACGTTGACGATGGTCTGCTGGGCTTCCTCTACGTCCTTAAGCCGGACAGGCCCCATAAATTCGATATCTTCTTTTATCATCTCCGCAAGGCGTTTTGACATGTTCGCGTTGATAACCCTTGAGACTTCCTCGGTCGCGCCCTTCAATGCGACGGCGAGCACATTGTTCTCCACCTCGCGCAGGAAGCGCTGGATTGCCTTGCCGTCCAGTAGCAATATATCTTCGAAGACGAACATGCGCTTCTTGATCTCTTCCGCCAGCTCCGCGTCTTCGATGTCCAGCGTCTCAATGATATGCCGTTCCGTGCCCCGGTCGACGCTGTTGAGGATATCCACAATAGATTGTATCCCGCCCGCCGAGGTAAAGTCCTCGTTCACCAGTGACGATAAGTTCTTAATCAATATATTTTCAACTTCCTTTATTACGTCGGGCGTCGTCCTGTCCATAGTCGCTATGCGCCTGGCCACGTCCACCTGCTTTTCAGGGGGCAGGCCCGACAATATCTGGGAGGCCTGCGCGGGCGACAGGTACGCGAGGATCAGCGCCACCGTCTGGTTGTGCTCCTTCTGAATAAAATTTAATAATTGCGACGGGTCAGTCTTCCTGACGAATTCAAAGGGCCTGACCTGCAGCGACGCCGTCAGCTTGTTTATGATATCCAGCGCTTTTTGGGCCCCGAGCGCCTTTTCCAGAATCTCCCTGGCATACCCAATACCGCCTTCGGCGATATAATTCTGCGCAAGGCATATCTGGTAGAACTCTTCCATTATCTGTTCTTTTTCTTGCGTGGAGACAGATTTTATGCTGGCGATTTCGAGCGTGAGCTCTTCAATCTCCTCTTCCCTCAGATGCTTGAAAATATCCGCCGAATATTCCGGCCCTAGTGCGATAAGGAGTGTCGCAGCCTTTTCTTTCCCTGTCAACGACGATCTGGAGGCCAATAGGGTTCAAGCCTTCCTCTCTGGTTTATTCCCATTCCTCGGTAAGCCAGTTGCGCAGCAGAGACGCGACGGCTTCCGGCTTTTGCTTAATCAGTTTTTCCAGTTGATCCCGTATTTCAGATTTTTCCGTCATGTCAATGTCCTCAAATTGCCGCCTGACCTCCTCCGGCTCTATAATGCCCTCTGCGACCTGGATCTGTAAGTCCTCCACGCCCTCGTCCTCTTTCTTTCTGCCCCGGACGAACAGCGAGAGTATCAGGGTCAGGATGAGGAACAGCAGCAAAATCAATATGCCGTAATCGGAAATAAAGCCCTGTATGCGCTCCGTGATCGGAACGATGGGCGTAACGGGTTTTGCGAGCCTGATTTTAGTGACGCTAATATTGGAGACAGGGATGCTGGTCGCGCTGCTCGCGGCGGATTCGACGTCCCTTATAAATTCATCGGTTAGATTGGAATCGTCCTCGACGTCGAGCCCGAAGCCCAGGACAATGCTCAGCGTCGATCTTGACGGGACAAATTCGCCGATGGCCTTGGCGCCCGTCTCAATGCGCTTGTTATAGCCGTATGCCGTCTGGTCGTCCAATAGGCTGTATTCGCCGACGCCGGTGTTCCCCTGCATCGGGTAAATGGGGACGGTCTCGCCGGGGTTGGTGTCCATTGACGGGACGCCCCCCGTGGCGTAGTTAGTGGCGTCCTCCCTGCGCAGGTGCCGTTCGAGCAGGGCGCCTTCCCCGTCGTCAAAGCCTTCCGGGGATGATATGTTTTCACTCGTATACTCCTGGGGCGCAAAGTCCAGATACGGGGTCGCCACTACGGCAAAGCTGTCGAACGAATCGTTTTTCGACATCCCGTAAAGCCTGTATATCTTATTTTCCAAATCCTTTGTATACCTGTCGCGCAGCTCCTCCTGGTTTGGCAGCTGGCTTAGCGGGTCCGCGGTGGACGAGCCTTCGAGCGGGTAGCCGAAGTTGTCGATTATCCTGATATTATCGGCGGACATATCCTCCACGCTGCCCATGACCAGCTGTTTTATCCCGTCTATCTGCGTCGGGAGCAGCGCCCGCCCGTCTTTTGGCCAGATGGTCACCGTGGACGTCGGGCGGACGGGCGTCTGGCTGTCTGTCAGAAAAATCGAGGGCTGCGGGATGGCCAGCAGCACGGTCGCGTTCTCTATATTGTCGAGCATTTTTATCTTCTTTTCGATGTCGGAAGTCGTCTGCGCCTTCCAGATACGCTTTTTTTCGTTTTCTGTCGTCGTCAGCCCAATCAGCGAAATGGCGTCTTCAAATGCGAGCCCGTCCTTGGGGTAGCCCTCCTGCGCCAGCAGCACCTGCGCCCGGTCGTTGTTCTTGGTGTCGATAACGATATTGGAGGCGTTGTTCTCTACCCGGTTCCAAATCCCGGAATCCGTGAGTATCTGGGACATCTCGCCGACCTGGGCCTTGTCGTTGCTGCTGAACAGCGTCATCCTGCTGGGGCGCGTAACTATGAATATCAACAGCCCGATTGCGACGACGACCATCGCCGAAGTGATATAAATCCTGTTCCTCTGGGATTTATCAAGGCTGCGCCAAAAATCCTTTGCCTGATCCATATATTTTTGTATAATCGGTGGCATATAGAATCTCCGATACGCGTAACCGAAAAGCATTCCGCGTCACGCCATATTCCATATTGTCGCAGGGCCGGGCTTCCATGCCCGCCCATACAGGGGGTTGTAAGGCCGCACGTCCATGCGCGCCCTTGAAAAGAATCCAGCGGGGCCGGGGCGTTTACCCCGGCTGTATTGACATATATTAACCGCTCTCACGGGTTAACTGTTATATCTGCATCCGCATGATTTCCTGGTAAGCCTCAATCAGCTTCGTGCGTATCGCCGTCGCCAGCTGCAGCGCAACGTCGGCTTTTTGGCCGGCTATCAGCACTTCATGTATATTGTCCGTCTCGCCGGCGGCGAATTTCGTCGCCAGGTCGTCCGCGGCAAATTGCAGGCTGTTGACCTGCCCGAGCCCTTCTTTGAGGACGTCGGTAAACGATACCGTCAGCCCTTTTTCCAGCATCGCGGCCAGTTTTTCATCCCCGCCGAAAATTGTGCTCGCCTTATACGCGACAGTCGGCTTTAAATAATATCCGTTTAACGAAAGGTTTGCGCCGTCAATATTCGTTATTGCCATAAATGCCCCTTCTACCTCCCGATTTCAAGCGCTTTTGTAGCCATTGCCTTGGTGGTGTTCAATGATGTGACGTTGGCTTCGTATGACCTGCTGGCGGATATCATATTGACCATCTCCGTCACCACGTCGACGTTCGGGAGCGATACGTAACCCTCCGCGTTGGCGTCCGGGTGCCCTGGTTCATAGACCAGCTTAAAGGGCGCGGAATCCTCAAAAACGCGCGCGACGCGCACCCCGAAACCGAGGTTGTCGCCTTTCATGGCGGCGCGCATATAGCCTTCAAACAGCGACGGCGTCACGCGTTCCTCAAACAGCGCGACCTTGCGGCGGTACGGGCCGCCGTTCACCGTGTGCGTCGTATTGACGTTTGCGATATTTTGCGAAATTGTGTCCATCCTGAGCCTCTGGGCTGTCAGCCCTGAAGCGGAGATGTCCAGCGCCCCGAAATACCCCATTAAATTACCTCCGGCTTGCCTGCGTAAATAATCCTCGCCTGTCTATGTAAACTATCTCCTGCCTTCGGAGATGGCTGTTTTCAATTTATTGAACTTGCCGTTGACGTTTTGCACGACCGTGTTGTACCTGAGGGTGTTAATCGCCATCTGCGCCATTTCGGCGTCGACGTCCACATTGTTCCCGTCTATGCGCATGGCCATCGTATTATAGTCTTCCGTCACCCTGGCGTTGACGGACCTTAAATCCGGCCTTTTATTAAAACGGAAATTATGCCTCCTGTGGACTATCAGATCGTCGAGGCCGGAGTTAGGGCGCTGCGCAGATATTTTTCGAAATCCACGTCCTTGCGCTGATATGTGGGCGTGTCGATATTGGCGATATTGTGCGAAAGGACTTCGTTTCGCAGCCACGCGGCGTCCAGAGTCTTTTCCTGTATCAGCGTACTGTTGTAAATCTTCCCTATCAAAGACATATTAATCCCTCGCGGCGGCGCTTCGCCGGCTATAGGCCATATATTTAATCAATGGCGCCGGCAAACGCCCCAAGCGACTCCAGCGACCTCTTTACGTACAGCCTGTTCCTCTCCCTTTTGGGTTTTTTCATGCCCGCTTCGTCCAGCGGCGGGAGGATTCCGAAGTTTGCGTTCATCGGCTGGAACCTGGCAATTTTAACTAGCGAAAATTCATTCGCATTAATTATACCATTCTGTGGCAATTTATAACAACCTTGGTACATATCATTTCGGCCATTGGCGCCCGCTTGATTATATCCCGTACCGCCGATACCGTCAGTGATATCTATAGCGCCTGCCCCGCCGTCCCTGTTCGCTGATATATATGCCGCAAGCGCGCCGGTCATGCTCTCCGGCGGCAACCCTGGCAAATACACTTCCGGGTATATGCCCTGATAACCATTCGGCAACCCCCTGGGGTTTCCGTATTTTTCGCGTTCCCGCAGCGCCGCGAATATGCCCGCAGTCAGCCCCGAAGATACCGACTCCATGTAGCCTTCGACCCCGCTGAGCTGCCCGGCGAAGTACAATCCGGGGTGTTCCCTTGCCTCATAGTGCCTGGTAAGCGTATGCTGCGAATTGATATACGCGTTTCTGTGCATGACGCCGTATCTTACAAATTCCGCCCGCTCCAGCCCCGGTATCATTGAAAACACGCGCTTCTGTTCCCCGAATTTCAGCCTGGTCTGAAAACCCACCAGGTTGTACAGCCCGCCTTCCAAATCATCCTGCCGGAGCTGCACTACGGCGTACGGTTCCGCGCCTGTCGCCGGGTTTTTCAGGCCCCTGGGCTTCAGGGGGCCGAACCGGAGCGTATCCCTGCCGCGTTTTGCCATACTCTCCACCGGCATGCAGCCCTCAAACAGTTTCGCGTCTTCAAAGCCGCGCTGTTCGGCCACTTCCGCCCCGCACAGTACATCCGTAAAGGATTCGTACTGTTCGCGCGTCATGGGGCAGTTTATATAGCCGCCTTCGCCTTTATCGTACCTCGACATCCGGTATGTCCTGCTCATGTCAATCGAATTGGCCGCCACAATAGGCGAAGCCGCGTCGAAAAAATATAAGCGCCCGCCGCCGAGCAGCCCGTCAATATCGTCAAGCAGTTTTTGCGTTGTCAAAGGCCCCGTCGCTATTATGCACGGCCGTTCGTTAGGGATTTTGTCCAACTCCGCGCATTCAACCCTGATGTTCGCGCAGGAGCCGATTGCTTCGGTCACCGCGTCTGAAAATCTTACCCTGTCCACCGCCAACGCCCCGCCGGCCGGTACCCTGAACCGGTCGGCGCAGCTGACGGCTATGGAGCCCAGCAAGCGCAACTCCTGCTTCAGCAGGCCTTTTGCGTTTTCGACGGATTGCGAACCGAATGAATTGCTGCATACCAGTTCCGCAAAACCGTCATAACAGTGCGCCGGGGTACGCGCCCCTGGCTTCATGTCTATGAGCCTGACCGCCGTCCCCAGCCGCGCCGCCTGCCAGGCCGCTTCGCAGCCCGCCAGCCCCGCCCCCACGACGGTAACGGCGCCCCCTGTCACTCTGTACTGCCCCCGCCGGTAGTTTTGCCCTTTTTAGCCCCGGCGGATTTGGCTCCGGCGGTTTTTTTCGCGGCGGATTTAGCCCCGGTGGTTTTTTTCGCGGCGAATCTATTCGCCTTGGCTGCGTTTGTCTTTTTCATCCTGGCCAATGCGTTCTTCCCCGCCGCCCCCGCTGTCACGGAAGCGCCGCCCTCCCCTTCCGCCGCCGCGCTTTTCTTAACCTCCGGCTTTACGCCGTTCGGGCAGTTTTCATCGGAGCACCTGGGTTTTGCGTTCTTCCAGCCCCAGGTTGATTTCAGCATAAATTTCCCGCACAACGGGCAAACCTCGCTGACCGGGAGATCCCACGAGCGGAAGTCGCATGAGGCCGCGTCCTCGCAAGTTATGTATTTCTTACCCTTTTTTGTTTTTCTATAAACAATCTTAGAACCGCATTTTGGGCAATCAACGCCCGCATATTCGACTATTGGTTTAGCATTTTTACACTCCGGGTAACCCGGGCACGCCAAAAATTTACCGAATCGCCCCATCTTAATGACCATAAACCGTCCGCATTTTTCGCATTGGACGTCCGTCACCTCGTCGGCAATCTCAACTTCGCCGATTTGATCCTCGGCGGTTTTCAAAACATTTTCAAAATCGCTGTAAAAGTCGCCGATAAGGGAACGCCATTCTTTATTCCCCTCCTCCACGTCGTCCAGCTTTTTTTCCATATCCGCCGTAAAGGCGACGTCGACTATGTCGGTGAAGTGGCTTGTCATTATATCATTGACCGCTTTACCCAGATCGGTCGGGTACAGCGATCTCTTTTCCTTTTCTATATACCCCCTCGCCAATATGGTTGAAATCGTCGGGGAATATGTGCTCGGGCGCCCGATCCCCTTTTCCTCCAGCGCCCTTATCAGCGTCGCCTCCGTATACCTGGGCGGCGGCTGGGTGAAGTGCTGGTTCGGTTCCACCCCATGGTAGTCAAGGGTTTCGCCCCCTTCCAGTTCCGGCAGTTTTATATCGCCGCCATGCGCGTCATCGTCGTCGGCGGCGACGCTGCCGTCGTCCTCTTTGGCCTCCTGGTAGATTGCCGTATAGCCCTTAAATTTTATCTTTGAACCGATGGAGCGGAAAACGCTGTTGTTCGCGTTTATGTCCACAATCATTTGATCGTATACTGCGGCTTCCATCTGGCTGGCTATAAACCTGTCCCATATGAGTTTATACAGGCTGTATTGCTCCTTGGAGAGCGACCCGCGCACGCTTTCGGGGTCGAGGTTGAAATGGCTGGGGCGTATTGCTTCGTGGGCGTCCTGCGCCGCGCTCCTGTTTTTAAATGTCCTCGGCGCGGGCGGCAGGTATGCCTTCCCGTATTTTTCCTCTATGTAGCGCGCCGATTCCGCCAAAGCTTCGTTTGAAATTCGCGTGGAGTCGGTGCGGATATACGTCACAAGCCCGGTCAGGCCCTGGCCCGATATATTCACGCCTTCATACAGCTGCTGCGCTATGCCCATCGTCCTGCGCGACGGGTAATTCAGCCTGCGCGAAGCTTCCTGTTGCAATGTGCTGGTTATAAACGGCGGGGCGGGCGTTTTGCGCTTTTCGCTGCGCTTGACGGACGCGACCGTATATGCAGCGCCTTTCAATGAATCCAGCAGGGCTCCGGCGTCTTCCTTGCTGTGCAGCTCCCGTTTCGGCCCCTTTATTTCGCCGTGGTATTTGGCGGTAAATTTAGCGCGCTGTTTCTGCTTTGACAGTGTGACGTGCACGGTCCAGTATTCTTCGGTGACAAACGCGTTGATTTCGTTCTCGCGATCGCAGATGAGGCGGGTCGCAACCGACTGTACTCGCCCTGCGGACAGACCCTTGCGTACCTTGCGCCACAGCAGCGGGCTTATCTTATACCCCACTATGCGGTCCAGCACGCGCCTGGCCTGCTGAGCGTCGATAAGGTCCATATCCAGCGCCCGCGGCGCTTTGATTGCGTTTGTGATGGCGTTTTTGGTTATTTCATTAAACGATATCCTGCATTTTGAATCGCCGGTAATATTCAAAAGTTCGGCAAGGTGCCATGAGATCGCTTCGCCTTCGCGGTCGGGGTCTGTGGCAAGGTATATTTTTTTTGATCCTTTCGCGTCTTTTTTCAACTGGCTTATGACGTCGCCCTTACCCCGGATCGTTATATACTTCGGTTCAAAATTATTGTCTGTGTCCACGCCGAACTGGCTTTTGGGCAGATCGCGCACATGCCCGACCGAAGCGACTATTTTATAGTTTCTGCCAAGATAGCGCGCTATCGTCTTTGCCTTGGCCGGCGACTCGACTATAACCAGGTTGTCAGCCATTCATATCACTCCCCTTAAATGCCTTATTACCCCTACAAGTTCATTATATACCCACAGGGGCGGCTGTTTATCATAATAGTTATATATCCGAATAAGATTTTTACGCGCCGCGTTGTTCGTTGATATATAACCGTCAATGATATATAATAGCCGCGATTCGATATTGGCGCAAGTGCCAGGAAAGGGGCGTATATATGGGCAGGTTAATCGGCGATTATCCGGTTATCGGGATCCGCCCGACAATTGACGGGCGCAGGGGATATTTAAAGGTGAGGGAATCACTCGAAGCGCAGACCATGGGCATGGCCGAAGCGGTAGCGAAACTTTACAAGGAAAATTTAAGATATTCGGACGGCGGCCGCGTCAAAGTCATCATCGCGGACACGACCATCGGCGGCGTCGCGGAGTCGGCGGCCTGCGCCGATAAATTCAAAAAGAACGGCGTGGAGATCACCCTGACTGTCACGCCCTGCTGGTGCTACGGCGCGGAGACGATGGATATGGACCCAAAGACTATAAAAGCGGTATGGGGCTTCAACGGGACGGAGCGCCCGGGCGCCGTATACCTTGCGTCCGTGCTGGCGACGCACGCGCAAAAGGGCCTGCCGGCCTTCGGCATATACGGGCATGACGTGCAGGATTCCGGCGATTCGGCCATACCGGGCGACGTGGTGGAAAAACTGCTGAGGTTCGGGCGCGCGTCCGTCGCGGCGGCGACGATGCGCGGGAAGTCGTATTTGCAAATCGGTTCGGTCTGCATGGGCATCGGCGGCTCTATAATAGAACCGGCTTTCATCGAGGAATATCTGGGCATGAGGGTGGAGTCCGTCGACGAAGTCGAAATTATCCGCAGGATGACGGAAAACATATATGACGAAGCCGAATTCAGGCGGGCAATGAAATGGACAAGGGAAAAATGCGCGGAAGGTTTTGACAAAAACCCGGTTGAAATACAGCGTACCAAGGAGCAAAAGGAGAAAGACTGGGAGTTCGTCGTCAAGATGATGTGCATCATCAAGGATCTGATGAACGGCAACCCCAACCTGCCCGAAGGCTGCGAGGAGGAAATGGCGGGCCATAACGCTATAGC
>Ga0123353_10014946_pt1 | contig 11234 bp, 6 predicted proteins | sample TergutLab28metaG_3_FD_92763 | JGI IMG/M metagenome (GOLD analysis project Ga0123353, IMG submission 92763) | Labiotermes labralis P3 segment gut microbial communities from Petit-Saut dam, French Guiana - Lab288 P3 | ecosystem: Host-associated > Arthropoda: Insects > Digestive system > Gut ... | reverse complement strand
GCAGGGAAGTTTTCAGCTGATAACAGAAATTCTGGACAGTGACATAGCTGCAGCACATTGAATTTCTGTAGGAGGCTTTTAGTGCCCGGAAAGAACTTCAGCGTAACATATTGTACTTCCTCCTTGTAAAGTGTAAATTTTGCAGGTTTCATCTATGAAAAGAAGACAACATGAAAAATGCATACTCAAAAGATAGTAGCCAAGGTTGAGGACACATACATACAAATTTATTTCCTATTCATAAATGAGCAGTTAATCACTAACATGAAACTTGCCCTCACCAAAGTACTAAATAGATCAGTAATTATTTTATGTAAAATAAATAGGATAAAGATCAGTCATGTTGTGTGCTTGTCCTGCCTGGGAGTTCACAGCGAACACTTGCCTGTTGAAAATGCAGAGCATGCAGAACACCACTGTCTACACCACTGGAAATTTTGCAGGTGCACTTCAATCCACAATATGCAGGTGGCATTAAAAATTTTGTACATTTTTGATTACAGAACTAAATTATGTTTTTGGACAAGTTTGTGGTCAGACATGACTATGCAAGTGACTTTCATTTCAAATTGGTTAGGGCATAACATTCTGTATATATAGTGTAATATTTGTGTCACATGTACTTCATTATGCTCCTGGACACTCCAGAAGTGCAACAAAATTGTGCATGTGTTTATATGCAGAAAAATACTCACACTTCCAACAGGAACAGACCTTTGTATAACACAGCAAACAGCTTTTTTAAAAGCTACATATGCCATGAGCCTATATTAGGGTTCAACACCATGGTTGGTGAAAGGCTGGCAACATGCTGCTGCTCTGAACTGCATATTACACATTTTGACCCTGAACATGTGGCAGTATATTCCTCTAGAATGTTGGCAACACATCCAACTTCCACAGAGGACCAAAAAGAAACATGATCAACATTATCTTGCATGTTATGGTCCTCATTCAGAGCACGAGTTAATGGTTCACTGTATCATAAAACCAATGGCAAGATGTTTGTTCTCTATAATTGTGTACCTTTACAGATATTTGTTTTAGAATATAGATTAAGTAATAAGAATTATCATAATTTACTTTCAGACTTAAATATGAGACCACATTCTAAAACAATACAAAACAACTGATAGCAAAATGTAATGATTTAGAGGCAGTGTGCATTAGATCTTTGAAGTTTTGATTTTAAAAAGTTCTATAATTTAGTTTCATCATAAAGCTCTTGTCTCTTCTTCCAGGGTTTAGATCTGAGGCTTCAGCACTTTCATAGTTTCAGTCATCATGGTGAAGGTGGACATTACCACATTGATACCGAACCTGACAGTGTTGAATATGTGGGATATTTTGCTGTGGCTGAGTATGTATACCGTATAGACCAACCTACAGATACACATCTTATTGGAAGAGATTAAACCTGTCTTCTGCACTATCAGTAAACACCATATACAGAGAGTCCTATATAAAATTCAACCCAATACTGTAAACCTTTTTTTGCTTTTATTTTATGTCTGATGCCAAAAATCAGATACACAAGAGGAAATGTTCAGTTACAGCAGATGCTGGAAATGTCCCCCTCTTTCTTGAAGACAAGTGCAGTCACTTTTTTTTGCTTCTTGTATTATTGCTTTAGACTCTTTCTTTAACAAATTCACACAGAAGTTGGGGGTGGTGTGAGGTGTGGAGATTGTGTGGCCGTAGACCAAAACTGACAGTGTAGTCATGGAGAAAGCGCTGCAAGAAAGGTGTTGTTGTGTCCACAGTATGGACAATTGCTCCATCTTGCTGAAATGAACAATCTTGTTCACTCTCTTCCAACAGATTCTGAGATTTTGATAATTTCATGCAGTAACTGCCTGCTCAAAGAACAGTGGTCCCACATATAATTTTCTAGACACCATGCATCCAACACCTATCTTTGATAAATGCAGAGGATTTTCATTTAGTGCATGTGGGTCTTACCAGTCCTTACCAACACAAGGGTACCATGCTTCATCCATAAAAATCAATTTGTCTAGCACATGAACTCACACACAACCATGAAACTAATGGCAGTACTGAATTCTTGCAGCTGTGTCACAGGCTTAAGGCTGATGCACTGATTTGAATCAAAATTGCTGTAATTTTAGCTGTTTGATTACTCAATGACAAATTGTCACACCCCAGTTTTTCTTGAAATTCTTCTCAAAAATTTGCATGGCCATCAGGTTAGCCTCTTTTCAGAAATGCATACCATAATGTGTTAAAACTATCACAGGCCTAACATGTTTCCTGTCACAATACTGTGGTTTCATAATTTTTCTGCTAGTCTGACCATTTTTGACTTATTTGAAACGTCTTTATTAAGATGCACTTGGTGAAATCCTTCACAACCGCAGCAAGGTATTTAGTCGCAAAATAATGTTCAACTATGAACATGTGTTCTTGTAAAAAAAAAATATTTTAAATTAAAGAATTACTACACAACTGGTAGCTAAACAAAATGAGGAATGTTTTGAATGACTCAGCAAATGTTGGAACAGGCCATTACTGTGTGGGGAAGGGGGCAACTTGTTATATTTTTGTTTCATTATTTGCACATATCTTCTCTTTGTATTGCATATTTCATGGGGCCCTGTATAACAGAACCTATTGGGAGAAAGGGTTTTGTGTATATTGATAAAGAAAATATGAAAGTGTAATGTAAATATGTTGCAAGTACCTTACCTAATAAGATATGTGTGCTTGCCAAGAGTGCAGAAACTTCCCTAATTCAGTTCTCAACAGCACAATAAGTTCTTTTCACATAAGAGAATATCCATACATATCCATATTAAGATAGTGGTGAAGGGAGAAAATATATAGAGTTTGTAATCAACATTTATGAAAATTGTGATTTTATATATATTTTTACAACTGTATGCTAATGGTGTTATTGTTTATGGTTCATCATTGATGAAAAAGCTTGGGAAAAATAAAGATTTTGTTTGGATATTTTATTGCAGTTTTTAGATAGATCCTAAAACTGGAGGTTGCATGCTCCTCCAAAATGTTGGTAAAAACTTGCCAGTTGATATGACATTACATCCCAGAAGACTTGAATCGTTCATGACCAACACTGTAAGAACCTAAATCTCACATCAGCCAGTTAGCTTTGTCAAGTCCTTTTGCATGTAACAACTTGAGAACTGTAAACATAGATTGTAATTAATGAATTTAATATGTTCCATATCTGTGCATTAAAGGAATATTTAAATCTATGTAGTATACCACCGTGCATTTGTTGGTATACTACATAGATTTTAAATTTCTAATTAAATTTGATGGTAGGGCATTCTACTAACATTTTTTTTACACATACCACATTGGATGTTACAGGGACTGTAGTTTGTGACAAGTGTTGGTCCTGTGGAGTGTTAGGGTACCATTACCACATAACTGCAGAATGAGAGCATTTTCCCTACACATCATGACTTGCCAAGAAAGAGGAGGATGAAGTAGTAGTAGTAGTGTCATGATAAACACAGGAATGGAATATCCATAGATGTGGATGGTATGGTAAGATGATGTGGCATGTGAACAGCATGCTACAGGGGCCAATTAAGCAAATAAAATCAGTGAATAACAAATTTCAATACTTGACGCACAGGAGATAGTAATATGCATGGATGGAAGACTCCAAAGCCTCCCATGCCTCTTCCCTGTTACTAGGACCAATCAACATGGAAAAAGAAACACTGAGTTCACGTAAAACACTACATTGCTAGTGTCACAACTCTGAAGACTGTAAGACACACTGTTATAATAACCTCAAGCCTTACTTATACATTTATCAAAATCATCACTGCTGTCTAATCAGTAAGGCAACAGGTGCATATTTGCATGTAATGTGCCTTAAAAAGTACAGAAGTCAAGCAGTGTAAAGGTTGCTACAGTGGACCAGCCAAATATGACTGAATACAGCACACTCATTATTCCCTGTGGAAGTGTCCAGTCATGTGCAAGTTACAGTGAACGTGGATCCTGTTTCTGTGCCAAATTTTGTGATTTAAATTTTACATTCGATTTCTTTACTGTATGTACATGCCAGAAATTAGCTTTATCTGGGTACTCTGGGTAAAATAACTAAAATGCATTGGTGGATTGGCTTCATTATGCCTATGAAGTCTCATCAACCCTTGCTTTCAGTCACAGGTTGCATTCCTTTACCCATAATGTGCCATTTGTGAGTGTCAAATATTGTCCACTCTACTCTCATTAGCTACACTATACTGCCATCATAGAATACATTGCCCTAGGTCACCACTATGAGGTGAGAGTTCTGAGTTGCCAGTAGAGCCCTGTTTATTGGGAGGCATTTTCATGTTTTATGGTGTACCTACTGGCATCAGTATACTTCTCCAAAATCATTTACCATCCTTAGACCCTCCACATTACAGAGTATTATTAGAATTCCACATAGTGTTCAAATGCTACACAGAGTACATTATATGCATTATAATTAACCAACTCCATGGACCATAGTTCGTTTTGAGAAGTTAACAGGTCCTCAGCTTGTCAAGAAATTCCCTGAATTTTATAGAACCGAAGGTTCATTACCGCATTCACAAAAGGCTGCCATCTGTCCCTTTCCTGAGCCTGTTCAATCCAGTGCATTCTGTCCCTCATCCCACTAATTTAAGATCCATTTGAATCATATTAATTTAATTATGAATTGTTCTTTGAACATTAGAAATTCCTCAACCAAATAAGAGGATAATGTATTTATCTTCTCAATGATTTAAATGGAGCATTTTCATTTGACTTGTGGGTTTGCATGGCAAATTGTTGAATATTTTGATGCCAGCATAGTGTGTACATTGCTGAAAACTAGAGGGGTTCACAATTGGTCTAAGAAGATGGCATATATTACGTGTATTAATACTATGTATTGTTGAATTTGATTTTTTTTGTTACACTTAAATTTATTGAAAATGCCCATTTGCACAGAATAGGTAAAATAGCATACTCTTGTACTGTACGTGAATTTATAGGTTGTGTTACTACCACATTTCTACTAATTTTTTTTATTGAATAGTGAATATCTTTTTAGACGAATTGCGCGTCTGTCGTAGGCATGGTGTCAATAGGCGTAGTGTTAGACGGACCGTGTGCAATACTGGCCAATGTCAGTCTTGCATGCTGTATTGTATTACGTATGCTGTGTACCATGGATCCCATAATATCGTTACGTTAGAAAGAGCGTCTTTATTTGACAGTATTAATGAAAGGCTAATTGTAAACAGTTAATGGAAACATACAATTGGTTCCGCGTTTTTACGTTATATAGACTTCAATAGATTTGTTCTGATGAAGGCCGCCTTTTGGATCTTTATACCATGTAATAAGTCGGTATCACACTACATTGAGTAGGAACCTAAAAAAAACTAGCATCGATTGAACAACACCCGCCGTAAAACCCTGAAAACTGTAACGAATGTTCTAGTTATATTTTTTAGCCGTTTCCAAGAAACCACAATACTGAGATAAATTCATGTTAACGACGGATTGCATCGTGTGTAGTGCAAGGTACGTGGAATGCGCAGCAAATGAAAGCATATAAAACAGAAAGAAATGGCATCTGTACGTAATTAATACGCTCATTGCCACTCAACATTCTTAACTAACACTCCAGGTAATAAATTGAGACCGGTATCTGACCGACACATTTTTAATTTTGTCCTGTATTTGTGTCGGGGAATTGTATGCATGGATCGCAACTAGTGTGCAGCGTTCGCACGCGTGCGTGTTTAACAACATACCAGCGGATGTTGAGAAGTGTCGTTAGAAAGCGTCGTTCAACGTAAGCAGGTTGCAATTGCTGCAGTCATTTGGGTAGTGGTCTTTGGGCGTATGCTGACCTTCGTTTGACCAAAGCAGTGTAGCTAGTATACTGTCTTTGTTTCACGCTTTTGTAATACGCTTTTCGATTGCAGGCTTAGAAGAAAGAAAATATAAACGTAACGTTAAAATGGTGTCCGGCGGTATGACGTGTGTCAAATACTTGCTGTTTGTGTTTAACCTTTTATTTGCAGTAAGTATGTGAAAGTATATCATATATTTCACAGATTGAACTAATTTAATACGACTTACTTACAAAACGTTGGCAGTGTTTTTGATTATGTGTCATCTTTATATTTCAGATATCTGGCATTGCTATTCTTACAGTTGGTGCGCTTATTCAGAATTTCTACTCAAATTACACGGATTTTCTTCAAGGAAATTTTTATGTCGGACCAGTTTTGCTCATTATTTTGGGGATTATTGTCTTCGTGGTTGCATTTTTTGGTTGCTGTGGTGCTGTTAAAGAAAACCTCTGCATGATCATGACAGTAAGTTGGTTGGATTTTGTGTATTTTTTAATTTCGATAACGTATTTTAGTTTATTTTTAAATAGTACCAGCCTTGTAAATGATTCAGCCAGGTTTTTCAGAGCAATGACATGAAGAACTGAGGCAATCTCACTTTTCTGTATTCAACCACTTTGTTCTGCACCTTACACAATTGTAGGATGGGGTTGCAGAGAACAGGCAAATAGAAAACAAGTTTATTTTGCCTAAGCCTAATGCTTTTTCAAGGAACTGTTGCATACATTACCATCACATTCGATGTTGGCAGCCCCAATTCAGTACATTGACTCAAAATCCATGTCCCCAGACATGATTTAAGATACATGTATTGTGTTTATATGAACGTACTCATTTATAAATGTGCCTTGTGTTATGCAGATGACCATTTTTTGTGGTGTTGGTGTCAGTTTTGGACACCTGTTAGTGTAGGTGTGAAGTAACATTTTGACTGATACCATCAATGATGTTGGTAGCTGCATCGACAAAGTCTGACTTTCTTTGGACACATTACTTGATCCACTTCTGGGATCCAGGATTTAATTATTTTAGAGTCAGTGAGTGGTTTAGCTGTTTTGGCCAGTACGTGCACTACTCAAAAAGCGTCTTGTGGTACAGCTTGTTTTTGCATTTGTGAAAAAAAAATTCTCTTGTGATGATAAAGCATTTCATTGCTTACAGTTCATCAACATGAAGCTGTACTGAATATTTAATCTATTTTGATGTATGTGTCCTGTCATAATGTTGCTGAATTTAATATTTTGCAGTAACAAAATACTCTGAACTACACTGTTCTTGTTCTGTGTCTTCTCATTCCTGTGGTATTATCCTTCACAAATACAATATAGTAGGTACAAATATGTTTTCATTTCTGGTGATCATTTCAAACTGATCTACCAGAGTACTTTAGCCACTCACCATAATTGTGCAAGAAGGTTACTCATTGCTGAGAGGGCTGCACTAATTGCTTGGTAATGGTGCCACAGGTTGTATATATAACTCTGAGTTGCAAGTTATTCTGAATTAATATTTGATATGGTGGTATGCTGTAGCACACCTATGGAATTGTTAGTCATTTTTTTCATTTATGTTTGAAACCTGGATGACATAGCTATGACATGGCATGAAGTGTGAAGAGCCGTAATGTGGTTTGTTACCTACAATTCAAATGTATTTCATAACATGAGTTTTTTAAATTGTGAATGTTATCTAAATGCCCAGTCAATAGATTTGAGGTTATCCCTTGTCTGCTGTTCATACCGCTTATTCAGTCACTGTCTATATCTGCTCAATCTGCAGCCCAGTATATGCTTTCTGGAAGGGGAAACCATATTTGTTTGCAGTTTGCAGGTTTGCTCCTGGTTATTTTTGGAATGGAGCTGGCTGGTGGAATCACAGGCTTTGTGTTGCAAGATGATGTTGAAGATATGCTGCAGAGTGCCGTGAACAACTCAATGTACAAATACCCATACAACAAAGAGATTGCCAAAACCTGGAACATCATGCAGCATGATGTAAGTACAGTACGACCCCCGTCAAATGGCACCTCTTTGAGTTCAGATGCATAAAATGTGGATGTGTTGCTATGTTTTGATTGGAGGGTTGTGTGGTTGTTGTAGAAATGAAGTGAATGTGTGCAAAAAGTCTGCTGTTACAGATTATGCTTAAGGTTCATACAGAAAAAGGCTTCAGTAGGAGACCTTTCAGCCTGATGTACGATGTGTACCTCTCTGTCCTTACTGGTAGACCAGCATGTGTTGTGTTTTTATAATGAGGATAGAACACAGATTGCCCATTGTTTCTGAGTAGCTTGTCATAGTCATTAAAAAATTTATTTCTTGTGTTATTTAAACAACACTTTCCACTGCATGGATTATATAAGTGAAAGAGGTAGGATGATGAATTGGGAGAGGCATGGAATGAAGTGGTCAGGCACTATTGTAAATTATTCCAGAATTTCTCTAGAAATACTGGCAGACTTCACAAACCTCTCCTGCTTAGCTGGTCTCACTGAGATTCTAAGCTGGGCCTTGTAAATGCACAGGATAAATGTTAACCATTTGGCTGCCACATTTTATAACCTCAACAGATAGGAATACAGCAGAGATTTGTCATGTAGAGAACCACGAAGTGCCTTCTCTTGAATTACACTGAACATGGACTTTGAAATTGACCTTAAGTGTTATAATTTCTAATGGTTGGAGAGAGTGGAAAGTTTTGCATCGGGCATGGGAAAACTGTATTGGAAATGCACAAAACACTTAGAACAGCTTGCATTGTTACTGCTGTGGGAAGAACACAGACTTGTGATTGTTTTTCTTGATTCAAACATGGTAAAATTGTGGTTGAAGATTGTGAGTGTGCAGGTTGTCCCGTCACAGGTCATCCACATAGAAACAAGAAGAATTCACACAATCGTAGGTTGATTGTATGGAACATGCCAGTGAAGTCTCATGGAAGATTTCAGTGTGTGGTGGATCTCCATGAAGAAGTTTGTGCCTCAGTTGCTCACCAGTGAGCAGCAGCAGGAGCAAGTTTTTCATGCTGAAAACATAGCTGTGGTCCTTACTCACCTGATACGGTCCCTTGTAATTTATTCTTGTTTCCAAGAATGAAATTGCCATTATGAAGATATCATTGGCATGATATCTGAAAAACAGGCACAATCATTGACTGCTATGTGCCATTCCAAAGAGTCATTTCCAGTGGTGCTTCTTTTAGTTGTAGAAATGCTGAATCCTTCAGATGAATTTGGTGGGGTAGTACTATGAAGGGAACAGCACCCATTAGCAAAGGTATTTTTCATTAGTGATCAAGTCCAGAAGCTTTTGGATATGCCCTCATACATGGTGGTTCTGATTCACTCGTCAGCCGATAGGGTAAAAGGCAGACTGCATCATCATATTATACAGTGGAAGACGTTGTTGGATAATTCTTGTCATGAATGCTCCTGGGTGAGTAAATCATTAGCTGCACATATAGGATTCAGCAACTCTGTTCTTCCACAGAGTTCTGGCATATTTGGTTATTTAGTGGGTGTGGAAGATTTCTCACTGTATCACCATTGCCATTGCTCACCAGTGTTCTAAATGCAATCTAAACATCATGTGTGAATACCACCTCATGTGAGGAAGATATGTGAGTACAGTGGATATTTTAAAGAACAGATTGGGTTATTACTGGAAATAGAGATTGAAAGGCTTATTGATGGCTGCAGATGATCCAGACTTGAGGAGTATGTTTCTACATGATTGGCAGACTGGTGTTTTTGCACAAAGGGGCAGTGTAATACACTTTTTCACGCAGGATTCCAGGGCTTCTTTTACATGCAGGCATTGTAAATACAACACACCTTGAAGATAGGAGAACATGTTTGACATGTACTGGAACATGAACTGAATTGTGGTAATCACTTATGTCCTGCCTGTTTTGAAGATGCAGTGGAATGAGGCTGCATTTGTCACTTGGAAGCAGCTGTGTGAGAAGACTGCTTCTGTACTTTATCTTTTTTGCTTGTGATACGACTGTTGTTTATTGGCAACAGTGTCTAGACACTGTGACATAAATGCCAAATGAATGAATGTAAATATGGATTATTGATGGAATGACATTTGATGGGAAAACTGAAGTACCTGGAGAAAAACTGGACCCAGTGGCACTTTGTTCCCCAGAAATCTCACCTGAATAGCTGAGGGATTGAACCAGGCCTTTTCAGCGAGAAGCTGGAAACTAAATGCCTGAGGCATGTCTTGGCTCTGCATTACTATGGCATCTGCTGTTCAGAAAGTCGGAGATGTGGTTGTCGTACTTTGAGCGATGTTGTAAAGAACTGTTACACCTGCTGTGATTTTCCAAGTGATACAATTTGACACAAAACTTGAGAACAATTATTAAGTGTATTGTGATGTACCTGTAAGTCTGTAACTGAAAAGTAAGAAATTGCACTTAAATGGTCTCTGGAAGCTCTGACTTACTTTGCATCTGTATTTTACATGCTTGGGAACATACATTGTTATAATATCACATTGTTAGTTCCTGCCTAAGCTAGTTATACTTCATTCCATTTCACATCCTCCCACCCTTTTTCTGGGACATCATCTAAACATTATCTCTCTGTATGTACCATGGTGCCAGGGTCCTTTGAATTGTGTCATGGCCATCTCCTTACAAATCCTTACCTCCTCACCATTTGTACTTTGTGTTCACTTTATTTGGCTGTATAGTTTTGGTCATTTTGTATGCATTTGGCATGTCTGTTATTCATATAATGATCTAATTTGTTTCATTTTCATATTTGATGTAGCTTAAATGCTGTGGTACTGAGAAGGATGAAGATTGGCACAATGTGTACAAGAACCATACCTTGCCAGATACTTGCTGCCCCTTTGCAAATCCTTGTGAAATGGATAACAAAGATCATTATGAAGTTGGTTGCCTCACAGTTCTGCAGACTAAAGTTGAGGAATTTGCTGTTATTCTGGGTGGAGTCATTATTGGCGTTGCCTGTATTCAAGTAAGTATGCAGTTAATTTGATCATAAGGTCGTTCATTTTGTTGTCTGTCTTCCGATACTTTCATAGCCTCTTCGAAAGCAAGTTCTCCTGAGATTGTGATCTAATGTTGCCTCTTTCAGTATACATTATCCTCTCTTTTCCTTCAGGTCATTCACTAGCTGTTTACATCTTCTTCCTGTCATGTCTATCCTCCTTCCCATTGTCTCTCTTTCATTAACATGTTTTAGAAGGCAGTTCCTATGCACCATATGACCAATCCAGTTAGTCTTCCTTCTTTTTATTATTTATAGGTTAGTCCTCTCCTTGACTCTTTGTCACACTTCTTCATTTCTCACATGATCAGTTCAACTGATCT
>Ga0123353_10014944_pt1 | contig 11234 bp, 5 predicted proteins | sample TergutLab28metaG_3_FD_92763 | JGI IMG/M metagenome (GOLD analysis project Ga0123353, IMG submission 92763) | Labiotermes labralis P3 segment gut microbial communities from Petit-Saut dam, French Guiana - Lab288 P3 | ecosystem: Host-associated > Arthropoda: Insects > Digestive system > Gut ... | reverse complement strand
TGGGAACGGTTATCGGCGCCCGTATCGGCGACTGTTTCTTCTATCATCCTTTATATTATCTGCAACATCCATTGGAAATTTTCGCCGTGTGGAACGGCGGTTTATCAAGTCACGGTGGCGCCTGCGGAATATTGATCGCCTTATATCTTTTTGGCAGAAAAACGAAGAAACCTTATATCTGGGTTCTCGACCGCGTAGTGATAGTGATTGGCGTAGCGGGTTTTTTCATCCGCATGGGCAATCTGATGAATTCCGAAATATACGGACATATTACCACCCTACCCTGGGGCTTCGTCTTTGATCGTCGCGGCGAAACTCTTCCCAAACATCCTACGCAAATCTACGAAGCGCTGTATTACGCGCTGACATACCTTGTGTTGCGGCTCGTTTACCGCAAGTGCGACAACCGTCCACGACCTTTCCTCATCTTCGGCTTGTTTCTGATCATGGTTTTCTGTTTTCGGTTCTGCATTGAGTTTATCAAAAATCCACAAGAAGATTTTGAGCAAGGCATGATGTTCAACATGGGACAATTGCTGAGCGCCCCATTCATCATTCTGGGGATCATTTCATTGATCGTCAGCAGAGGAAAAGAAAAACCTGCTCCATTGCTGGATCCTTTCCGGCAGCCGAATACGAATATAAAACAGAAACCAGTAAAACATCCCGTTGTGAATCAGAGGCAATCAGGCAATAATAAATTGAAGAAAAAGAAAAAAGAAAAATAATTTTTGACTTAACATTTTTTAATTATTTTTGCCTCGTTTTTTTAAAGTTATTAAGTTAAGTAATATAAATTGTAATTAGTCTATGGATTGAATCTAAAACAAAAAGTAAATTAACGGAGAAATCCGGTTTTGGCAAGAATATGAAGTCATTACCGGTACAAAAATGTATAATCTATTAAACAAATAAAAAATCTTTCTATGAAAAAATTTTTAACCATAATTGGAATTTTATGTTTGGGATGGAGTAGTTTGCTTGCCCAAACAGTGCAGGTTTCCGGTATTATTACCGGAAGCGATGATGGACAGCCGTTACCGGGGGTATCGGTTGTAGTGAAGGGAACTATTCAGGGTACAGTATCGGATGTGAATGGAAGATATTCTATTAGCACACCTGTAGATGGAACTTTACAGTTTTCTTTTGTGGGGATGACGACGCTGGAGGTTGCTGTAGGAAACCGTCAGGTAATTGATGTGGAGATGCAGGCTGATGCGCAGGCGCTCGAAGAAGTCATTGTTGTTGCGTATGGAACAACTACCCGTGCTCAGTTTGTTGGATCAGCAAAAACAGTAGCCGGCGAAAAACTTGCAGCCACTGCAACATCTAACGTTACCAATGCTTTGCAAGGTAAGGCGGCAGGTGTGCAAGTTGTAAACTCAAGCGGGCAGCCGGGCACAAACGCATCTATCCGTATACGTGGCGTTGGGTCTATTAATGCCGGAATAACGCCTTTATATGTTGTTGATGGCGCTCCTTACGATGCAAGCGTTATGAATATGATTAACCCGCACGATATTGAATCAATGACTGTGCTGAAAGATGCTTCCGCAACAGCCATTTATGGAGCTCGCGGCGCTAATGGCGTCGTTCTCATTACCACTAAAAAAGGAACAGGAATAGGTAAGGCTGTTGTCAATCTGGAAGCAAGATGGGGTAATGCAAGTCGCGGCGTTCCCAACTACAATGTGATGACCGATCCAGCCATGTATTGCGAAACGGCATACAAAGCTTTATATAATTCCCAAATATACGCCGGAAGGTCGGCAGCAGAAGCTTTTGCTTATGCGGATAGAAATTTGTTTGAGCAATCCGGCATAGGTTATCAGGTTTATACGATACCAGTGGGACATCGTTTGATTGGATCCAATTTTAAATTGAATCCTAATGCTACATTAGGATATTCGGATGGAGATTTCTATTACACACCGGATAACTGGGAAAAAGAAACTTTAAGATCCAACAATTTACGTCAGGAGTACAATTTTTCCGTACAGGGAGGAAGTTCTGAAACACAATATTTCTTTTCAACAGGTTATCTGGATAATCCCGGATTGGTTGATGGTTCGGGATTCGAACGTCTAACCCTTCGGGCAAGACTTGATAATCAGGCAAAAAAATGGCTGAAAGTAGGAGCTAACATTGTTTATGGGTATTCCAATTATCAAAATCCCGGTTATCAGTCAAGTTGGGGAAGTACAGGCAATGTATTCTACACAGCCAACACCATGGCGCCGATTTATCCGTTTTATGTGCGCAATGCCGATGGTTCTTTGAAACTTGATAGCAGAGGGTGGCAGGTTTATGATCAGGGAACAACCACTAATTTTATCCGTCCCGGCTCTGCTCCGCGTGGAAATCATGCTGTTAACCTGATGTTGGATGACAACTACGAAAAAATGGATCATTTTAACGGTAATGCCTACATAACACTTACTCCGGTGCAGGGCTTATCGTTAACAGCACGTATTTCACCGGAATCTGCCAATATTCGTAGCCGTTATCTGAGCAATCCCTTTTATGGAAGCCCTTCGACAGAAGGCTATCTGGAAGTGGCGCATGACCGCTTAGTTACCATCAATCAGCAATATTTAGCCAATTACAAAACAACCTTCGCCATGGATCATAAGATCGAGGTACTTGCCGGTTATGAATATTCCACGCTGCTGATGCAAAGGTTGCAGGGTGTCAATGACCATTTGTACAGTCCGTTTATTGGCGAATTGAATAATGCTTTTGGCACAAGACCTGCCAACACTGCTGCAAGTTCGAGAAGTGAGAATTTTGCTATCGCAGGGTATTTGGGTCGTTTACAATACGATTATTCCGATCGTTATTTTGTTAATGCAACCATTCGTTACGAAGGTTCTTCCCGTTTTGCTCCCGATAAACGTTGGGGCACATTCGGCAGTATCGGCGCCGGCTGGTTAATCACTAAGGAGTCGTTCATGATGGGTATGCTTGATTGGCTTGACGAATTGAAATTTAAAATCAGTTACGGTACACAAGGTAATGATCAGGTGCGGAATTATTATGCTTATCGCGATTTATGGGATATTTCTTACAACAGTTCTACCGGAGAATATTCCAAAGTGTTGAGCGGGAAAGGAAATCCTGATTTAACATGGGAAGCCCAGAAATTATTCAATATAGGGTTTGATTTCTCAGTTTTAAATAACAGACTTAAAGGTACCATTGAATATTTCAGCAGGAAAAGTACAGACATGCTGTTTAATGTGCCCATGCCCGTAACCGCTGGTTATGCTTCCGAACCGCATAATATCGGTTCTTTATCGAATAAAGGATTCGAATTGGAATTGGACGCAAACATTATCAACACCAATGATATAAAATGGTCAGTGTATGCTAATGCAACCACAGTGAATACAAAAATTCTCGAATTGCCGGAGTACACTAAAGCAACGGGTGGTATTAAAGGTAATAGCCAAATATATAAAGAAGGCGGTTCGCTTAACCAGGTCTGGTTAGTGGAGTATGCAGGCGTTGATCAAGCCACCGGCGAAGCGCTATATTATGTTGATCCGGAAGAAGACGATCGCTCAACGACAGCCACATACGCCAGCGCCAAACAAACTGATTTGGGAAGCATCACTGTTAAACTCTATGGAGGCTTTGGAACCACTGTTGAGGCTTATGGATTTGATCTGGGAGCATCATTTGCTTATCAGTTGGGAGGAAAAGCATACGACGGAACTTATCAGGAACTCATGCATACCGGAAAACAACTGGGTCGCAACTGGTGTGTGGATATTTTAGATGCATGGACGCCGGAAAATCCTAATTCCGACATCCCCCGAATTAATTGGGCTGACGATCACGACCAGAAAAATTCAAACCGTTGGCTTGTCAGCAGCAATTATTTAAGTTTGAATAATTTGACTTTCGGTTACACGTTACCATACAAGTTTTCGCAGAAATTTCAGGTAAGTAAATTACGTGTCTATGCCACAGCCGATAATTTATTTGTCTGGACGGCGCGCAAAGGTTTTGACCCGCGTCAAACTCAGAATGCTTTCGCAGCAGGAGTAGGTATATCTACCTCATCGGGTAACTTTGTTTACAGTCAGTTAAAAGTAATTTCCGGTGGTATTTCCATTACATTTTAGTCAAAAAGTAATCATAAAAATTATTGAATCATGAAAATAAGAAATCATTTAATTGTATTCATCATCGCGATTTGTTCCACATCATTATTTTTTTCATGCATTGACCTTGATCGGCATTACGAAGGAGGTACATTTGACGATGAACAAATATTTCAGGTAATAGAAATAAATCCCGAACGGATCAACGCAACAGTGAACGGCATGTATGCCGTATTGGGAAAACCTAACGGTTTCTACGGATCCGGACGCGCCGACGACTTTGGATATCCAACTATGGCTTTAAGCCAGGACTTGAACAGCGGCGATATGACCAATATCGTATCGGGATACGACTGGTTTTCCGTTTCACTTGAATGGACAGACCGTTCGCCTACTTATGCAAATCCGCGTATGCGTTTCGGCATTCCCTATAAAGTAATTAATGCCGTTAACGACGTATTAAGTTCAATCCCACCTGATACAGACAATGACGATTTGATCAGCAAACGCGGACAGGCAAAAGCAATGAACGCTTGGGCATATCTTTCGTTATCGCCGTATTTCCAGTACAAATACAAAGGCAACGAAGATAAGCCATCCGTTCCGTTGATTAAGGACGACACTGATTTTCGCTGCAACCCGCGCGCTACTCAGAGCGAACTGTACGAATTTATCATTTCCGAATTAACAGATGCTATTGCCGACCTTGAAGGATTTCAACGTTCCAACAAGGGACTGGTTGATAAACAAGTCGCTTACGGACTTCGTGCAAGAGCATATCTGTATATGGAAGAATGGGCAAAAGCAGCCGAAGATGCCGACAGAGCAATGGCAGGCTATACGCCATACTCAATGAGCGATTTGACATCTCCTGGCTTCAACGAAGCAAACGACAAAAACTGGATATGGGCACTGTTGCTACCGGCAGATATTATTGGCACTACATTGTTGTCATGGCCCTCGCAGTTGGGGTCTTTTTCAGGGGAGGCTTATACGCCTTATGCCGCTATTTATCGTAGCATCAATATTTTGTTGTGGAAAAAAATCTCGACAACCGATGTACGTAGAGCCTGGTGGCTTGATGAAAATAAGACGTCGCCTTATCTCGAAGGACTTAGTTGGAGAGACGTAGAACAGGGTATTACCTATACGGGGCAGGATGTTGCTACTGCAAAAATTCCCGGCGTAAAAGAACCCATGGACAAATACGCCAACGTTAAATTCGGACAACGAGACGGAGTTGGCTCTTCGCAGAACCATGGCGACTGGTGTATGATGCGCGCCGAAGAAATGATACTCATCAAAGCCGAAGCCACTGCAAAAGCAGGAAACTTGGCAGGAGGCAAACAAATCCTTGAAGATTTCTTGAAAGCTAATCGTGATCCGGCTTTTACTTCCACTGCCGGTTCGATTGATGCATTCAGCGATGAAGTGTGGCTGCAACGCCGCATTGAACTGTGGGGCGAAGGTTTTGCCATGGCTGATGTGATGCGTTTGGGTAAAAATGTTGTTCGCTATATTCCGGAAACAGAAACCAATGTTGAGGAAGTATATCAGTTCAATCTCAAAAGCGACGATCCATGGTTATTGTTACGTTTCGCGCAAGCAGAAATTACCAATAATGCGTGTTGTGATCAAAACGAAGGTGGAACCGAACCCAAGCAGGGCAATGGCGCTGATCTTAGAGATGGTGTTACCGACTAAATATGGACAGAATTGTTAATCACTTAAAAAAAGTAAAAAAATGAAATTAATCAATAAAATAACATCGTTGTTTGTTTTGATTTTGTTGGCAGGATTTGCGGCGTGTACCGATGAAAAAAAATATACGCCGGCTGAAAAGCCAACAAATGCACAGGTGTATTTTACGACAGGTCTGCCATCGAGAGTAGATCTATCAAAAGACATAACTGTAACCTCTTATGACATAGAGATGCGTCGTGTAGATAAGTCAGATGCGCTTACGGTAAATCTTACCGTGGTAAATGAAAATTTAGATCTTTACACTATTCCGACATCAGTTTCTTTTGCTGCCGGTTCCGACATAACCAAGATTTCGATCACATACGATCCTGAAAAATTGGTATATGACGATTTTAAACCTGTAAGTATCACTATTGATCCAAGTCATACATCGCCTTATGGTTATGCGTCTTATGCATTTACAGTCGGTATTTCGGCGCCTTGGAAATCGTTGGGGAAGGCAACGTTTACAGAGGATCAATTTATTGTGGATAGTTGGGAGGTTGAACTTCAACAACACGAAATAAATCCGACACGTTTTCGTTTGGTTAATGCTTTTGATGGAAGAAGTCAGTATTATAGCAATGTAATTGTTAATGATCAGGCAGATGATAATTTAGAATTTGTTATTCTTCCGGCAGGCGGTTCTTATACTACTTTTAATCGCGAAGATGGAACATTCACTGTTACCACTACGGTAGAAGGATTAGTTTTTTATGAACCAACTAATATCGGTATGACGTATGTAGGTAATGGCGATTTGTCTATAATGCATCCAGTAGGTAGAACACTTGCAGGTGTAGATACAAGAGACGAGGGATACTGGTTGAAAAATATTGTAAAGCAATGGTCGGCAGACGGAAAACCAGAAGTTGTTCAAATTGCACCATTATATGCTTATGCAGAACTGAATTGGTCAGCACATAATTATTCACAAGACGACGGAGTGATAACCATTGTATTTCCGGGTGTAGAATTAATCGAGTACGATTATTCTGTCAGCATGAATTACTTGGGACATTATATTGATCTGGATGATGTAGATAATGCAGTTGTCCAATTTACAAAAGGTAGTGATGTGGCAAGTTATAAGTATGTGATTGTGAATGGCGCATTGACCCCAACTTCCGCTGAGGACATAGCAGACGAAATCATTAATGAAACTATAGCAGCAGAAGAAGATACTGAAAACAGCTACAAGATATTTTCAATAACAGATGCTGGAAAGTATTCAGTAGTAGTTGTTGCTTTTGATAAAAATGGAAAATCGCAGGATTTCGCTTTTATCACTTTTGAATTTATCCCTGCCGGTATGGACGACCCATGGGTTTCTTTAGGATTCTGTGAATATACGGATGATGTCTTAATAATGCTGTACACTGGTGATCCTGATGATATTCCGACTTATGATGTTGAAATACTGGAACATAAAGATAAACCGGGATTGTTCCGTTTAAAAAATGCCTATGGTGCAGACTACCCCTATAATGATCCGGGTGATTATGACGAAGGCAATGTATATATTGAAATCAATGCCACTGATCCAGACGGAGTTTATATTGATTACCAATCAATGGGCGTAGACTGGGGTTACGGTACGCATTATATCTATTCTGAGGCTTCCTATTATATGGATAATGGTGTCAGCTTTGCTCAAGTAAAAGAAGACGGTCGCTGTGGTACTTATAAGGATGATGTCATTACTTTCCCGACAAAAAAATTATTAATTACCGATGACGACGGCATGTATTATGCTAATAATGCCGGAAAGTGGAAAGTAGATATGACATCTCTTTCTAAAAAAACCTCGAAGAGCACATTAGCTACTAAGAGTGTTTCTTTGAAGAAAAGTTTTGTACGTTCTGCCAATCAGGTAAAAGCTCCTTTCAAAATGAAGTCAAACCTGCCGATAAGAGTAAAAAGTAAAAATGTGCCTGCATCCGTTATAAGAACCAATGTAAGCGTTGATTTGCAATTGCAATAGCAACTCAAAAATTTTAACGCAGTTCCGCTTTTTTAAGCGAAAAGATTAAAATTGAAAAGAGGAACAGGAATTAACCTGTTCCTCTTTTCTTTTTTGGAAATATATCACAAAATACTACTTTTGCATCATTCATTTAAAATCATACACCCATGAGATTTTTAAAATACATTATTGTCGTAGCGATATTTCTACAAGGCTTTCAAGTATTGGCACAGGGTCTGAAAGCGTTTAAACTTTCCAATGGTTTGAGCGTGTTTGTGTGGGAAGACAACACCAAACCCGACGTGCGTGGAATGGTATCGGTAAAAGTTGGATCAAAGGACGATCCTTCGGATTTGACAGGATTAGCGCATTATTTGGAGCATCTGATGTTCAAGGGAACACCGAAAATCGGCGCTTTGAACTGGACAAGAGAAGAACCACTCTACCATCAGATCATCCAAAAATATGATGAGATGGCTAAAGAAACTGACGCCAACAAGAAAAAAGCAATTGCCAAAGATATTAATCAATTGAGCGTCGAAATAAGCAGAATCAGCTATTCAACTGAATTTTCGGCGCTTACCGAAGGAACGATGGGCGGAAACGGGCTGAATGCAGGGACAAGTTTTGATCAAACGGTATATTACAACACTTTCCCGCCCGAAGAGATCAACCGATGGCTTGAACTCAATTCGGAGCGTCTGATCCATCCTGTTTTTCGTGGTTTTCAAGCCGAATTGGAAACTGTGTATGAAGAATACAACCTGTATCAGGACAACCGAATGTGGCAAATACGCAAATTTGTTTTGGAAAATATATTTCCCGGACATCCCTATTCGAGAGACATCATCGGATTAAGCCAACATTTGAAAAATCCGCAACCAAGTAAATTAATTGAATTTTACGACCGCTGGTATGTACCGGGGAATATGGCGTTAATTTTAGTGGGAAACGTCAAAACAGAAGAAATCATTCCTGTCGTCAGAAGAACGTTCGGACGATTGGAAAACCGAGAAGTTCCAACGCCTGTTCAATATCCCGACGCCATATTCAAAGGCAGAAAAGAAGAGTCAGCCAAAATCAGTCCTCAACCGCAAGTTTGTATGGCATATCCGGGAGTAACGAACGATCATCCGGATCGTTTCATATTAGAGATTTGTACGTCCGTATTGAGCAATTCCAGCAATACAGGTCTTATGGATAAACTGAGTATTGATGGTGATTTGGCGGGAAATTCCGTACAATTAATGTGTCTCAAGGAACAGGGGCGTATCCTTGTCAATGCGGTTCCCTATTACGATATGAGCCAAAAAAGGTTTAACTCACTGAAAGCAACGGAAAAACTTTTGCTGACAGAAATCAAAAAAGTGCAGGAAGGAAGGTTTGACGAAGAATTGGTGGAAGCCATTAAGGGTGAAATGATTAGAAATTACGACATGATGATGGAATCCTCCGAGTTTATTCTTAGTCAGTTATCCGAACTGTTCATCAACGATATTGATCCGGGCGATTTTCTAAACTATAAAGACATAATTCAGGATATTGCTATCGAAGACATCAAAGCCGCCGCAAAGAAATATTTCGGCAACAATTACATGGCTCTGATGATTGAACAAGGAAAACCGGCTTCAAAGGAAAAACTGACAAAACCGGATTTGGAATCGCTGCAACCGCCAAACCGTCTTCAATCGGAATATGCTCAACAGTTCGCAACCATACCTGTAAACCGAAAGCCTGTAACTTTTGCCAACATAAACGAAGTACAAATCCGCAATGTGAACGACCGCTCAAAATTGTTTTATATCAAAAATCCCGAAAACAACGTGTTTTCCATTGTCATTAAATACGGAATAGGAACAGCCAAAATGCCCAAATTAGGTTTGTCCGCGCAGTTGATGAATAACGCCGGAATTATGGGCATGATGGAAGCGCAGGAAGTAAAAAAAGCATTTAGCGAACTTGGCGCCACCTGCCGTTATCGTGTGGACGACAATTATTTGTATGTGATCATGGAAGGATTTGAAGATCATCTGGAAACCTCTTGTCAACTGATGACCCGGCAAATATTGCTGCCCAAATTAGACGAAAAACAGTGGAATAACATCAAAGGTCAGGTGTATCATAGCCGTATCCGCGAAAAAGAGCAGGTAGAAAGCATCAATAGCGCCATGAGCAGTTATTTGCTGTATGGCGAAAAGTCAAACCTTATTAATCGTCTGCCGATTTCGGAAGTCATTGATTTAACCATCAGCAACCTTACTGGCGAATTTCAACGGGCTACCGACCATGAAGCCGAAATACACTATGTGGGTAATCTGCCATTTGACAAGGTATATGATATATTGAGCAAAAATCTGCCTTTGAAGCAAGGCGAAAAAGAAAGCACATCGCCTGAAATCAAACCGTTGGTCAGCCATAAGGAAAATACGGTATATTTTGTACCGTACAACGACGCCAAGCAAAGCAACATCAACTTTTATGTGGAAGGCAACAATTACAACAAATCTAATGATGTGTACGCCATGGCTTTTTCCTATTACTTCAGTTTGGGTTTCAACTCTATTACTTTGCAGGAAATACGCGAATTTCGTTCCATGGCTTACAGCGCTCAAGGTATGGTTAGACATCCTGCGAAACCGGATTATCCATCTTATTATCTTGGATCTCTGGGAACTCAGGCAGACAATACAATTGAAGCCGTTAATCTGTTTTTCATGTTATTGATAAACATGCCGGAATATCCTGAACGAATAGACAATCTGAAAAACTTTCTGCGGCAAACTGTATTAATGGATAAACCCGATTTTCGCAATGCAAGCCAAATGTATGAGACTTGGAAATTGAGAGGTTACGAAAAAACGCCAGCCGAAGAGAATCTGGATAAAATTGACAACCTCACATTCGACGATATTAAAAAATATTACGAAGAGCATATCAAAGGAAAGAAAATCGCTATCAGCGTGGTGGGCGATCCGCGTCAAGTGGATATCAAAGCGCTGGAAAAATACGGAAAAGTAGTGAGGCTAACGCCTGCAAAACTGTTTTCTGATAAATAAATATATTACATTTGTGGGCTGTAATTAAAGATGGAGTCGCAAATTTGAAAAGGATTGCATAACTTCATACTGTTAAAAAAATAGACTTGAATGATCAGGAAAGATGTTATCTTGACGCTAGCCCTGCCAACTCCAGACTCAACAATCCGCGAGGATTATTTCCTGATTGTTTTCATGCAAATAAACTTATCTGCCTGAAAAAAATGTAAAACCAAATTTTTCATGCAGTTTTCTTAGATCGTCTTGTTTTTCAGCCTCCCGTTCTTTTTGAGCGATTGTTCGAGAATCCACAATATCTGTCCGTTGACGCTGCGAAATTCATCATCCGCCCATTTTTCAACGGCTTCCATCATGTCGGCA
>Ga0123353_10014943_pt1 | contig 11234 bp, 8 predicted proteins | sample TergutLab28metaG_3_FD_92763 | JGI IMG/M metagenome (GOLD analysis project Ga0123353, IMG submission 92763) | Labiotermes labralis P3 segment gut microbial communities from Petit-Saut dam, French Guiana - Lab288 P3 | ecosystem: Host-associated > Arthropoda: Insects > Digestive system > Gut ... | reverse complement strand
TCAAAATGCAGTTTGTTTCATAATTCTAACATATTTGGTTCCTGTATTATTCACATTTTATATACAGGATGTGCTAAAATTAAAAATATAATTCCGGCGCCTAAAGGTTAACTTCGTGGAACCCTCTGGGCCTGTCCAGGCCTGTAACGGAACTGCACCCTTTATACCTTAACAAACTTACACTCCTTCTGCTACATGCTCTACGTGTCAGTTACTTTATATTAACAAAGACGTAGGTCTGCATTGCTGATAACACCTTAACATTGTCTTCGGGGTGCATTAGAACCTTGTGAGGCCTTTCGGCATACAGAATTTTTTCAATCCTTTCCACTAAATGCCTTTTACCAATTCGACGCTATTCACAGAGCACTGTGGCGCCAGTGTGAGTGTTTCTGGACCGTAATAAAACAGTTGTTTGTGCATAAGTAGCTTACAGTAAAAATCGCATTCTTATAATCCTTTCTGCAAAGACAGTCTGTACCAACAATGGAGTTAGGCGGATTTTGTACGTGAGGAAACTTTGCTTTTGATAAGCATCGTTAAATAACCTATAGGCGTGAAGTAACAATAATTGTTACATTGAAATTGGAAAGGTTGTGAAGTCGAATAGAGTAATGTGTTGACACAAAGTTCCATTGAGTGCTGATCTTCTAAGAGTTGGCACCGTACAGTGCTGTCGGTGATACCTGCATTCACCAACAAGACTGAACGACATCATAGCCCAGAATTCCATAACCTGCGCGCACACCGCTGTGTTGGGATGGGCTTAATACATGTAAGTTATTTACTACCTAAACTTTATGATACTTTATGAAAGTGACGAAATAGCCCCCCAGCGTATTCCCTGTTTATGTAACCGTCATGTGTTTGTATAATTTGCTGACTAATTAAACCACTGTTAGCTGATTAACTATCTACGTAGAGTAGCCAGCATATCACGATCTGCCTAATTTATTCCCAAGAACAAGGCGTGTCTTAGGGCGAAGAGAGATAAACCAACAAGATGCAACTAATCTAATGTTTGTTATCAAATTTCTATCTCAACATGTTTCGGGCATCATTATGCCCATCATCAGGAGAACAAGACCTTGTATTACTGCATGTGTTGTTCTGCACTGGCAGTAAGCTGTGTGCACAGTGCACACATCTTACGACCCAGCTCCACACAACCAGTCAGCACAACCAGTGCAGAACACCACACGCAGTAATACACGGTCTTGTTCTCCTGATGATGGGCATAATGATGCCCGAAACATGTTGAGATAGAAGTTTGATAATAAACATCGGATTAGTTGCATTTTGTTGGTTTATCTCTCTTCACCCTACGTTCCATGATACACGGTCACAAGAACCTAAAAGGAATTTCTTGTTATTTAGAAACCAAAATATTTAATGTTATCATACTCGATTTCTTATAAAATAGCTCGACGTGTCCTAAATGTCACAGGAAAATTTTGTGTGTGCGTGCTACGGTGTTTTTCTAGAAAGTTTGAAAGCAACACCGCAGTTTAAGGAATTCTGTGGAACCCGAAAAATAATTGGCCTTATTGTAGTCAGTGTTCCTAAGCTACTGGAACTCACTTTATATAATCAAACTTTACTTCTTTGAATTACATTTCAATTTTATGGTCCATTTATGGTGAGGTCTACTAAGTAGCCTTTTTAAAATTTTAAAACCAAAATTTTGTGTGGGGTTTCAATCCGCCCGTACCATATAGGGACTCGATCGCCTCAACAAAATTTTCTCGTGGTAGGTACAATTTATGCAATTTCTTATTTGCACTGTCTCTCCTTTAGATTTGGTTTAACCCCTCAGTGTAATGTGAGGCCACGTTTCTCTTCCCTGTAAGACAGCAGTTAACAGCATATAGGAGCCGGCGTAGCTCAGTCGGTGTAATGACCAGTTTACAGGCTGGTCGACCGAGGAATAGTGGTTTGATTTCGTGCAGGGATAAGATATCTCTCGTCTCTAGAGCGTCCAGGTCGCCTTTTCATCGGGCCGTGGGGCCTATTTCCCCCGGGTTAAAGCGGTCAGTAGTGCCTTCGCGGCTGGCGCAGGTATAAATTTGGCGCGATAAATTTGTGTATTTTGGTGTTTCGTGTTTAGACAAGACATAGGAAGACAGGAGACTTTATTTTGCAGGTATGAAAGATTCTAGTCTTCTGGGATGTGACGCCATGTACCGACGTTTCAGAAGAACTTGGTCCTCCATCATGTACCATTATGATGACTGTCAAAAGTTACTCTGAAATATTAGCACATTCCGACCAGTCTACACGGCGTCACGTCCCAGAATGCAACCGTATTCATAATCATCGTCGTGATAACCGCAAATCGTGCAAGAGGAAGTATGTACACAGGTTAAAAGTCTGTCCCATTGTCCTTTCTGATGCAGGTTTAGCATCGTTACAGAAGCTTAGAAATCCCACGAGCGGTTGTTAAATACGTACGTTGTTATAGCGAAATAACCGTGTTTGTTTAGAAATCCATTCTACAAACTCATTTACAGTAATCCCGGCAGACAGCGCTGCTGTGACCTCGTTGTGTTGTTTGCAAACTTGTAATCGTTTACCTGGACGAGTTGATGTTCCACCTCGAGGGACACTTTCCAAAAACATATTCCAGGATAGCTGAGTTTCAGAAACACGTAGCGACATGAGCGATGTGTTTGAAACTGTCTTTGAGTTTTAAATAATCAAACATTAGCAACATTTCTTTTTAAAAATCTACTTGGAAAATGCTTTAGGCCAGGAGAAGCATAATAGTGATTTTCTAGTTGTAACTTAACGCGTTCCTTAGTTCGAAAGAAGAAAATGAATTGAGGGTTTTGTAAAAAAATATGTGAAAGAATTAAGTGGTCGGTTTGGAGTACAATTGCTGTTGTTTGCAGGATGGAAGCTTGAATTTAAGCTGCCATGATTTAGGTATTTATACCACATATAAGAATACAGATTTTTAATATTATAAACATCCAACTGCATGCAACAATAACGATTTATTAATAATTTCAATCAGTTCAACGGTGTATTATCCCACAAGCCGTAAACACAGTCTAGTGTTCCTGAGGATGGGCGAAATTATCGCCCGAAACATGTTGAACTGATTGAAATTATTAATAAATTGTTATTGTTGCATCTAGTTAATTGTTTGTAATATTGTATCAGTGATGCACGTTCACACAAACATCAAACAAATTTTTAATATTTATTATCCAGACCAATAAATGCACAACAAATTATACACATATATATATATATATATATATACTTACTTACTCCATGGTGCAGAGTCCTTCTTGAGAAGCTAACTGGTTTGCAGCTTGTCAAGAAATTCCCCCTCATTTCACGGAACCCGAAGGTTCATTACCGCACTCACAAGCGTCCGCCACCTGTCCCTATCCTGGGCCAGCCCAATCCAGTCCTTTTATATATATAAATATATATATACAAACTATATTTTATGTATCGTAATACTTCTACATGTTTCGATGCACCCGCAGCATCTTCAGGGAGTACTTACTGTATATAAAATAATCTCAATAAATATATATTGTGCATTTGTTGGTCTGGATGACAAACTCCACAACATGCACGATACATACATAAAAATAATGTTAAATATTTTTATGTTGTTTCTGGTATATAAGTGTTGTTCTTCCTCTTTCTTTCTGACGAATGTTGGGAAAGAAACGTATTTGACAGCGGTATTTGGATTTTGGTGGACGTGTCATAAGGTACGAGTTCAGAGTCTCTAAATTTCAGTCTTCTGAGATGTCAAATGAAATCAGAAGTTGATGAGATTAGGCGCATTTTCAGGAATATGGCACCGCACCTTGCTACAGGGTAACTATCACTCCAATTTGTATTCGGGAGGTCTCGGCTTGACATCTCGGCTCTGAGACGGGGTTCATGGGGAGGGAGCTTTTGTTGCAGTCGGTAAGTCATAATGGACAGGAATTGACATCACACCATGACATCCTTTCCAGACTATTTTAAGTTTATTTACTAAATCTCCTATATGATTGTGAAGTTCAGAGACACTCTAATGTTACCGTTATTCGTTTGGGACTCCAGTTCGATTTTATCCAAGTCCTGTCGTAATCAGGTAATGGTTAAGTTCAGTTCGATTACTTTAATAAAATAACCATTGTACAGTTTATCGCTGTATAGCCTGAGCAATTAGAAGCGCCGTTCAGTGAAGTATAAATATTTGAATGAAGAAATAAATGAATTCATTGAATAAAATTGAATAAATAGATGCAGAATGAAGTTAAATTGCCCGTGTGGAGGCTCATTACGAGCAGTGGCTGAACTAACGAGGCATTTTTTACTAATGAACTATGCCTGAGGTGCTTCTCAACGCCCAGGACCGGGTTAGGATTAACAGGAGGCCAGAATTTTCTGTGAGTGCTATCCCCCGCAAGTCATGATTCGAACACTAGTGCTTATTGATCTGTCACCGCCCTTGAGTTATGCGACACGCCACACCGGCATGATAGGTATATCACAGATCTTGCACTTGACAGCACTGTGTGCAGTGTTCCGGTTTGACTGTGTACTTACAGACGAGTGCTACTAATAACATAGAACGATAGTTCAGAATGGATAAAAGCCCCGAACCATATCGTGGCCAAAGTGCGTGACGAAGAAAATTTACTTGGACACGAAAGACGAAGTGGATAATGGCGAAATTGTGTTACTTAGCATGTTTATTACAAATTGCGCCTAACCAACTTTGCCGTGGAAGAATCCGAAGGGCCAAATCCACCGACTCTGAGTTCGTTCCAACTGTCTACTAGCCTCACAACGTAAAGGTAAAGCAGTCCCATTACAGGCCTTGACAGACCCAGAGGGTTCCAGGAAGTTAAGGCTCCCAGATTTCGTGACAACGGCAGAGAGGATGGTGGTACGTTGTCATCCATACGCACCGGCCGCCTTTACCCCCAGGAAATACTCCTGGTAATCATTTCTGTTAGAGGCTGTGTCTTCCCCAGGGCTATAGTGCGATCGGAAGGATTTTATGTCAATGAAAAATACCACTGACACCAGCTGGGATCGAACCAGCGACCTTCCAATTTGTAGCACAGCACATTAACCACTGTGTTACCGCGGTCCCCAGCCTCAAAACGTTATTTAAATTCCTGTTTAAATTCTTATTTTTTTTTCTTGCAATAGCATTTTGCAAGCAGTTTCACAATGAAAATTTTATGTGCATATGCACTCATTGTTTTCCTTATATTTGCTGCACGTCCAACCCTTCGTAACCTATTAGATTTTGCTGATCTAATAGTTAATAATTTTAAAATTTTTGTTAACAACCTTCCAAGCTAGGACCACCGTCTTTTAGCTGTTCAATTTATTCTATATATATTCCATATCTAGAAGCTGTCTACTTTTACTGAAACCCACAGTCGTGTAGCGATGTTGCAGACGTAGTCAAATAAGCAATTTAAACTTTCGCTGGACTGTGAAATCTCAGCGATGAAAAATACACACCTTTTTGGCGAGAAAATATCACTAAATCTAGTCACTAGAAGGTTCTACAAGGCAAGAGTAAAATACGGACTTGGAATCTGAGGGAAAATGTTGTGAGCCAGACTCAACATATTTATCATAAGCACGGGGGGGGAGGGGGGGAGGGATTTCAGCGTCAGCGGTACCTGAAGTTGCAGTTGTATTCGCAAGCAGCAGTTGCTTTTAAAGCTGTGTTGGTTCCGGTGATGAGACGTAATTACACTAAGAGAACAGAATTCTCTTGATATTAGGGTAACACTTGCCGCTTCTCCTCATATTAGAATAAACCTTGCCGCTTCTCCTCATTTTAGGGTAATACTTACCTCTTCTCCACACATTAGGGTAATGCTTGCCGCTACTCATTATGCTAAAACGTGCCGCTTCTCCTTATATTAGGGCAATACTTGCCGCTTTTCATGTTAGGGTAATACTTGCCGCTTTTCATGTTAGGCTAAAACTTGCCAGTTCTCTTTATATTGGGGTAAAACTTGCTGATTCTGCTGGATTTTAATTAAGCCCGAGGTTCGGTTGCTGTCGTCAGCCATAAAGGCAAAGATTCTTATAATTTTAACTGTTTGAGAAATTTAAAATGTTAAAAAAAATCTCTGAAAACATGGTGCAATTTGTGGATCAGAATTCTAATAAATTTCCTGGCTCGATAAGCTGTGTAGGGAAAGTAGGAAGCAAAATAAACTAAGAAGTCGTACCGATGGAATATTTATAGATAATCGAAGGAACAACGTTTGTTCAGAGGTGAATCCACGACAACTGTTTTTCTCCTTGTAGATTCGGAAAAATAATTGGAAGCTTTATACAAAATCCAATGAATATATGTATGTAGTGAATCGGAAGAGAAAAGAATTTTAAGTGTAGATTTTGGTACACATAACTCATTTTTTACTCCCGTGTTTTATTTATAGTAATATTGTTGAAGGCGAATTGCACATTGGAACCTACTTTTCTTTTCTGTTATTTGCATCGCATCACGGATGTGAATATTTCTAAATTTTTTTGCACTTTCAAATTCGTTCTTACTATCCTTCCGTTTCTTCAGACATGTTAATAACATGGATGACGTTTTTATTACAAATGAATTCAGTAAATTTTGACAGGCCGTGTTACGACAGCGCAGGTCGTTTTATCCTGATGCTTTAAAGGTTAAAATTGTTTAAATTCAGCCACAGATAAGAATAAGCTTGTGTTATGCGATTTGTCTGTTCACATCAGGGATATGCGGTGGCGCAGTTGATTGAGGCATCGCGCTAAAAGCCAGGATTTCGCGGGTTTGATTCCCGATGGGGGCATTGGGAATTTTCATTGACTTAATTCTTCCAGTCGCACTAAGGTTCTGGGGCCGAATCGGCTTCTAACAGGCGAAACATGTTCGGTGAATATGGTTGACATACTTGCCACCTGTATGTGTTGACTGTCTAGAGATTCTGAGAGTCCCAACCTCCTGGAGTCCTACGGGCCTGTCCAGGCACGTGTAGGGACAGCTTTCTGTGCACGTCATAGAGAGGAGTAATTTGTACTTACTGGGCATTAATAGAATTGTCCTAAATCCTGCTTAAAAAGAAAATGTGTTTTCGGGGCGTGCTGTTTCTGAATTATTTGTGGCAATATTTATTTATTTTATTTGTTATAGATTTAATTAATAATTTCGATATTCACCCAGTCACTTGGTTGGTTGATTTGTTGGTAATTATTTAATTAAGTGACAAGTTAGTTAAAGGGTCAGTCATACATTCTGTTTCATTTGTTACTGAACTGTCTGTCTGAATATCGCAGTTAGTTAAGATTTGGGACCGGAAACGATAAATGCCTTTGCGCAAATGAATTTTTTTTTTTTTAGCAAATTCGCCTGTCTGTGTCTTTGTCTGTGCAAGTTTAGTTATGTCAGATCCTTCGCATAATTCGTGGTATTGAACTCAGTATCGAACAAGCGACGCTATCCATAATATTTGATACGTGTTTTTCGTAGCTGAATATTCACACCTACTAATTTTTTTTTCGAAAACTGTAGGTTATTATTCAGGCACATTATAAACGAAAATAATCTATGAAGTGCTAAATAACTACATAGAGCACAGTCCTTCCTGAAACCTCCAAAGTTGCATTTTATATATTTATTCAACAAATATAAGTACCGAATATTTTAAACATGGTGTATACTCTCAGTTTTTTTTCCCCTTCAAAATGCAGTTTGTTTCATAATTCTAACATATTTGGTTCCTGTATTATTCACATTTTATATACAGGATGTGCTAAAATTAAAAAAAATAATTCCGGCGCCGAAAGGTTAATATGTCTTCAGGTAGACAAGAAATTCCCCTTATTTAACGTAACCCGAAGATGCTTTTACCGCGTTCACATACTCCCGCCACGTGTCCCTATCTTGAGCCTAATATGAAATGCTACCAGAAGTAAGCAGAACCAACACATTTCATATAAATATATGTGATTTCATTACGCCAACTCCTTGAATCCGTATACATTTGTATTTTAAGACAACTTATCTTTCTACACACTGCCCTTCCTTCCTAATATACAATATTGTAACCTGTTCGAAACGTTTTATAGTACATAAGGGAGAGTGTGAGGAGAGAGAGAGAGAGATAAAAGAATGAGAGAACGAAATGGTTTCTACGTCAGTTGCAAATGTTCTGTAGAAAATTTAGTATCAGATTTTACTACGAGGGATGCTATCGAGGGTGCATAAGCTTGATACAATTCCTGCATACGAATTATTTTTATAGAGGGAGAAGGAAGACTGTGGGTTTGTTTTAGGTGGTGGCGATGGGAATAAGATTAGAAGAAAATCCACTAGAGAGTGGAAGTAACCCTTTTTATGGGGAATATTATTGGATGTCAGGTCTTCCCATATTATTGAATTGTTTCGAGAGTCTTGTTATTAATACACGGGAAGTAAAAGAAAATATTATTTTGCTGAAGCACGTTAAACACTTGGCGATTCTCCGTGCTTTCATTAAAATTCCTATTCGCATCATATAGTAACTTCGTGTAGATGCACATTAATTTGTGTAGAGCACAGACAAGCGACATCTGCGCACTAAAAAAAACATATACATGGAAACAGATAATGGAAAAAATGAAAAATTTGATTAGGTAAGAAGACAAGATGAAATTTCATAAACTACCAACTACAAATCAGGTAACAGTGTGGATAAATGCAGAAAGTCACCAGTACAATAAAATACACAGCAAAAGAATGTGGAGTATTCTAATGAAAATTAAATATACGCAGTCAAAATACGTTGGGGCATTCTTCGATGGAGCAGAAACTTAATTTTATTCCGTAACATTTTTATGAAAGTAATTATTATGCATAATTTTATATTTATAACTATTTTAACTTTTGAGTATTGCAGGAAGATAACTTTCTTGTACTCCAGTCAGACGAAACCCTAAAGTTGTAAGGATGGCGTGTTTGTGTTGGTAGAATGAAAGATATGTTGTTGCATGGCATTCAACATCGCGCAGAAATTTAATTTATAAGCAATAGTGTTAAGCAATGCCTCAGAAGGGAAATAACCTGTTTCAATAACTCGAGTATTTCGCTCAAATTTTCCAAAAATCTAGGAGCCACTTCAAAATTTTAGGTGACAGAAGGGTGACAAGTACTGAACACCCACAGATGCGCCACCACACAAAATTTAGGCGCCGCGGCGATCTGGAGCTAGGACGTTTTGCACCCCTGCCCTCAGGACGTGGACTTTATTTTTCAACATTTCTGTTTTGAACGTCCATTCTTTGTAATTTGTAACACCAGGTAGTGGGACTCTTAATTGATTTTAAAAATTTCTCGTCGTTGGCCGAAATTAGGTGGGAACGATACGGCCAGCTTGCTTGCGTAAACATCAGTTTGTTCTGTAGTATACGCCAGTGTTCAATGTTCAGACCGGGCCAGTGATAGGTGTAAGGTCACAGCAAGTACTGAAGAGATATGTGTAAGAAGCGACGAGTCTTGAAACACAACAGATTCATTACGCATAGTTCTGCAAAATTAATGTATAAACAGGACAAATTCTTCCCGAATGATAGGCGAGTGTAATGCTTTGCCAAAATTGTTTTCTGATAAAAAACCAGTGCTGCAGTAACTTTGTTGTTTTGTTCCTCTGGTAGCAGAAAACTTTAACAAAATTCATACGTTCATTTAAAATGTAAATTGAGAAACTCAACAACTGTGAACACAATTAAAGTTCGGTAACTGCAAAATGAATTTTGGAAAAACCGAAACACACTTTATTGTGGGAAGCAGAATAGAGTGGCAGGTCCTGGACGAGCCTGACATTACGGAAACTAATCTTACCTATTTAAAATTGCAAGGGCTGCTCATTCATTTTGAATATTGCCTTCAAACGTCCATGTGGAGGGGATGAGAAGCATTCTGGCTTAAAACACAAGCATCATGAAACAGGAAAATATGTTTAGCCGTGGTCAGTTGCGTCATAATGATTTAACTGATTAGTTTAGGTTACATTATATCACTTGTTGTGACGAAAACTTTGTGGAATATTTGACGTGGTTTAATTTAAATTTCTGCACTACAACCCGGAAGTTCGCGTGTTCGATTCCTAATGGTTTCATTGGAATTTTTTATTGACATATCCTCCCGGCCGCACTGTGGCCCTGCGGTCGACTCAGTCTATAACAGAAATGAGTATCTGGAATATTTTCTGCAGGGTAGAGGCAGTCGGTGCATAAGGCTAACAAATCTTACTACCTTCGTGTGTCGACTGTCAGGAAATCTGGGAGCCCCAGCAACTTGGAACCTTCAGGACTGTCCAGGCCTATACAGGGATTGCTTTACCTTTCCTTTAATTAAAATTTCAACACTGTATTATTCCTAGATTTTTCGTTGTATATTTAATATCAGATCTTTACATTTTAACATTTGATCTTACCTCAATTTCCTGCAGTAACTAAAGTGTTTTGTTTAGTTTACTGACGTTGTCCTTGATTTGTATGCAGGACGTAGGCCGTTCAGATCGCGGTCGACATATTTTTTATATTGAAATAGAATTTTTTTGAAGTTTGTTAGTTCTACCATATTACAAGCTTTAGTAAGAAATAACTCTATTCAATTTTTTTGACGTTTTGCTGACCGTGCAACTCAGTATATTTATCTCAGTAATTAACCAACTTGATGCTCAAAATTTGTTTCACAATAAGTTTTATTTAATGCCTCCACATGTTTCGAGCACATGGTGCTCGAAACATGTGGAGGCATGAAATAAACGTATTGTAAAACAAAAATTTTTGTACATAAATTTGGTTAATTACGGAGATAAAAATCTTTTTAATATGTTTCGGTAGACCCTATCTCAGTGAGTTGAACGTTTCGAGAATTTCTCTCACAAACTCCTAACGTTGTTCACGATGGTAGAGGATGGAATTCTTAATACCTAAGCCTTTATGTTTTCCTCTTAATCACTGTCCTTGACTCAAGTGATGCTCTCAGTGCACCAGTTCGTACTTTAAAATATGTCACGCGTTCGTTTATGTGTATTTGCCGTACTTTGATACACAGTATGAAATCGGAGATTCCCTTGGATAAACGTAAATATTATGTACTAATTTAAGTAACACACCAACAAATGCACATATATAGTCTTTAATAATCTAAAATTTACATTAAAACACTTAAAACGCTCCTACATGTTTCGATCATACGATCATCCTCAGGGAGCATACTTTGT
>Ga0123353_10014941_pt1 | contig 11235 bp, 6 predicted proteins | sample TergutLab28metaG_3_FD_92763 | JGI IMG/M metagenome (GOLD analysis project Ga0123353, IMG submission 92763) | Labiotermes labralis P3 segment gut microbial communities from Petit-Saut dam, French Guiana - Lab288 P3 | ecosystem: Host-associated > Arthropoda: Insects > Digestive system > Gut ... | reverse complement strand
TTGATGAATCTCACTATATCTGCACCTTCTATTAATTTATCAATCTCCATGTTGTTTCGTGTTCTCCATATATTGTCAGTATTGACAGGACCAAATATCTTCCTTAGTATTGACTCCCGACAAATATCTAGAATATTAATGCACGTATTTAAAAAAAACGGAGGTCACAATCCACGTAATCTGTAAGCACGCGTACCTATGCGTTTTATGGTCGGTGAATACACAACGCAACATTTTCTATTTTGGTACGATTTTAAATGGATGACCCTGTGTCATTTTATTTTTTTTCGAAAACTCACGTAAGAGTCCCCAGTAACGACGTGCCTTGCGCTCTTCTTAGACGTGCTGTACGAATGCAACACTGTAAACGCTTTAAGTCTATTTTCTCTCTGCATGTTTTCAAACGCTGAACTGCCGCAAAACGACACAGTCTTGCCAGAAGCTCACAAGCTAGTCAATCCTGCACATGTTTTCATCCAGCCTTATACAAAAAGTGAACACAATGAAGGCATAATACTTGAAGCTATCAAGTCCGGCGCCTGCTAGATGTGCCTATTATTTTATAAGTCTTTATATTTAAACTGGTTAGTCTTTGCATCCAATGCGATCTAATGCATGCAACACTAGTACGCACTATTTAACGTAAAACTATCAAGAAAGACCCTCTTCAGCAGGGTTGGTCTTAAGATTAATTATATTGAAATAATAACACTGCTAATTTATTTTTAAAAAATTACGAAAGAACTGACCTTTTTCTATTATTTGACACCGTAGAGCCGCATTGTGGTCACCTCATGAATTAAAACTGTCAGTGGGATAGACAAGACTGCAATCAAACAGTAACTACACTCATACCGGTTACGACCTCCTACAAACCAGACGACCCAGAGCAACACATAACAATAAAAATTTGAATGGAAGCATCACGATGTGCTCTCAACGTAATATAATATTAAACAGTTTACGTCAGCACAATCACTTTATTACTCAAGTTAATTATAAGGCTACATGTTTCGGCAATAGATTTGTCATCTTCAGGCCTGAGGATGACTAATCTGTAGTCGAAACATGTAGCCTTGTATTACCTTATGTAATAAAGTGATTGTGCTGACGTACACTATTTAATATTATATTACTGTATACAAAATTGTATACAGGCCCATAAGCAATATTCTTAGGAGCGAAAATGATTTGATTCATAAACAACTGAAATATATAACCTTTCATGTTTAACTTGATAGTACTGTGTCCTGTCCAGAAGTTACAAACGGCTATTTTCTTCCACTCCATCTCGTTCGGTACTGTCAAATAGTTTTGTTGAATTTCAGAGTTCCGGGAGACCCCAGCTGCGCTTCGCGACCCGAACGCTCTCTATTCTACAGCTCTCCATGGTTTTCCTCAACTTCCTCAGAAAAATTAAAGCAACATCGTACAATACCAATACTTAAAGACCGATCATTTCTTTGCCTTTCCCAGTTCATCATTTAGACCACTGTTTGTCAACTACCGGGCCCTGGCATCAATTATACCGGACCGCGAGAGATTTTCCTAGAATTTGTCATTTTAGTTTTCCAAGCAATTTTCACGAATAAATGTTTTATAGTGGAAATATTCTGAGGAGAAAAACATTCGTGAATGTGTCGAAAAACTCAGACCCAGATGGTGGCCTGAGGAAACTACAATATGCTACAAGATTTCATCAGTCCAGTGATTGCTAACTAATTTAAATGTAATTTTATATCTGTCAACATGCCACACCGTATACATAAATGTACTGATACTCTTTATGATTATTCCATAATTAATTATTAATACTTACGTTAGTTTAATGTATGAACTTAAAAAATGGGAAGGTATTTACGAGTAAATTTGTTGGGACCGGGCCCTCGTCTTATGAAACAAGAATTTGCGGGGCGCGGTCTCACAGAGGTTGAAAAACACTGGTTTAGACCTTCTATTTTGGAGGTTGCATAACCAGCAATGTTCTTCTGACAACTTCGCGAAGTAAAGAGAGAAACTAAATCCACGGACAATAGGAATATAGTCCTTACTGAGGTACAAACACTCATTCACCTTGTCAAATTCTGAACCTTTAACAGACCCCGAAGCTCTACTGCCGTGTTCACAAAATCCTGACAATGACGCTGTTACTGAGGCTGTCGAATTAAATCCACATAAACTCGCAAATTATTTATTGAAAATACACTTTAATGTTTAACAGAAATGAGGACCGGGGCTATCTCCTGGGGGTAAAGCTGGTCGGTGCGTAAGGCCGACGACCTTACCACCTTCATGTACCGACCATCTAGAAATTCTGTGCGCTTCAACCTCCTGGAGCCATAAGGTCCCGTCCAGGCCTGGAACAGAATGACTCTACCTTTTTACGCTTTAAGGTTATGCTTCCATCTGTGCCAGCATCAACCTAATTATTTCTTTCCTTCAGGATTTCCGATGACAATCATATATACTTTTCTGCCCGTGCTCGACCCGTTTTATCTTCTATGGCCTGATCATCCTGATGCAATATTTGGCAAAAATACAACATTTCATATTCTCATTATACAGCTTTCTCAATCATCCTTCTCTTCAGTAACCTTAATTTCTGGACCTCCTGCAGAGCGACAGACCAGTTTCACACACATGCAAAGTAGCAGGTAAAATATCTACTTAATATTCACGATTTTAGATTGGATTTGCAAGGACAAAAGATTCTACACTAAAGAGCACACAACCAGAACATCAGGTGTCGCCCATAGAAACCTTCACACAATCTTGGAATTACGTAAATGACTGAAGGGTCAAGGCTCTTGAATATAAGACAATATTCAAACAGGCAGGAAGATAACCAGGTGTCATAAAGCGTGTTGACAAACAGCGAAAGTAGTATGTCTTTCCGCTATCGTTTGCCAATACATTTTTTTCCGTCATCATTAAAACTGCTCAAGAAGAAAGAACTTGCTCAGACAGCATGTAGCCTACGTGATTTTAAAATTCAAACGTACGTGCTTGTCTTACTAAACCTTCCAGTAACATGTCACAAATATAACACCACAAACACAACATAAATAACAGGAGAGACATAGAGGGGCGAAACGGTTGTCTGAAGACATTCTTTTGGCTGCGTGCGCGCTTCTTAATTTATGTTTTCTGCAAGGTACAAGTTATGTGCTGTCGATTGGGGGAAAAGGCGAAGAGGCCATGGCCTACTCTAACGCAATGCTCCAGAATTTTGGTAGTCATTGGACGGCAAGAAAAGTTCCAGGTCACGATATGCAAGCTGCAGTTCTAAAATGAAAGCCGATCCCTCCCGCACATGACGCAGGACCACGACTTCAGGTTATTACGCATGTCACATTGCTTATTTCACGACACTGTTTGCAGCTCGGGTATACGGTGTCGAAAGGTAGGACGATCACTGAAAAACGGTTGGAAAAGTTATGTGGAAGAAGTAGACGTGGCCTACTTTAACGTGCTATCACTGCATAAATATGAAGTCGCTGATAAAATCAGGACAAATCTTAGCCTCTCCTCTTCGATATTTGAAATTCGCAACTCCTGAATTGAGTGTAATAATGCTTCTCAGCCAAACGGGACATTCGTTTTAATGTATGCTTTCACGCATCTGAAAGTCAAAGAAAAGATTTTGTGTAGGGAGATGTGTGCTCTACATTGCACTGTGTAACAGCGGACAGGCCAATAATGCCCTGTATCAGCTGTATGAGCTGTTACGTCATAGAATCAAATGGAAATTCAAATAATTATTCTCTTCTATTGAGGTAAAAAATAAGATCTCAAAAAATTTGCCGCATGCGTGGAAGAACATTACGAATTTCATATCCATAAAGCAGTTTAGGTAAAAACGTTACTCTGTGACATGTCTCTGCAGGCACAGAGGTCAGGCGAAGGTATAATTCTAGCCCATTCCAACCTCGACGGTAGAGAGAGTGGGCGGTCAGCACCACCCCTCGGCCGCTTTACCCCCGGGAAAGACATGGTACCCATTGTACAGGAGGTTGGGTGGGCAACGGGGACGTTCCGGACTGGCACGGAAAAACCTCGTCCCCACCGTCTACGCTATTCCGACCTATATAAAATACTTTAGTATCAATAAAATTAAATCTGCCTATGATTGAATCATTGCTCCCACGAACATTAGGTTGGACAGATCGTAAATTTATCTACGAGTGTAACTGCATATGATAAATTCACCGCAAAAACTGACAAGCAAGGGTTTCATGTGCAATAGTTGGAGCTAATGTGGGCCGGGTAGCTCAGTCGGTACAGCTACTTACTACGGACTGGACGGTCCGGGATCGAATCCCGGTGGGAGCGAGATTTTACGCCCGTCCAGACCGGCCCTGAGGCCCACCCAGTCGACTGCACAGTGGGTACCGGGGTCTTTCCCGGGGGTAGAGGCGGCCGGGGCGTGGGGCTGACCCCCACCCCATCCAGAGTGCCGAGGTCGTAGAAAGAGTAGAGCTATAACTCTACTCATCCTAAGGGTCTTCGTGACCTTTAAAAAGGGTAAAAACCTACCTACTTTGATCTAATATTCATTTTCTGTTCACACAATTTTACTCCGAAATGTACTTCCTACAGTGCATGTTGTCAGCGACGGAAATAATTAAGTTCTACCGCCGACAAACCATGAGCACAAGAGATTAAGCACTTCAATAGACACTTGACAACATAAAGTATAAAGCAAAAGAAAGCAGACAATGAAAAGTATACATGCTATTTGCTCACTAATAGTGTACTGCACTTTTTCGGTACGTCCTCAGAAGCAACTATTAGTTTCCTCATGTCTGTCTGTCCGTCTGTCTGTTAGCATGGTACAAATCGCCTTCCACTGGCTTGATTTTCGTAAAGTATTACACTGTGGTATTTTTCACTAAACTCTGTAGACCAAATCAAAGTTTGGTTAAAATCGGACAAAAATATCAGACACTTAATGTGAAAAGATGTGTTAGTAGGTCTACTTCGCCAGTTGGTTACGAGGAAAGTACGTAAAATACGATATCTCGCCGTTTATGCGTGATGTACGAGAAACATGGCACGATTAGAGGGGACGAATGTACAGCTAACGGTCTAAATATACATGGCGCCATACAAATATGTCAAAGTCACTGCCGTCAAAAACTGAAATTTCAGCTAGTGACACCTTGTCCTTCCTTCCAACTAACCCCCCCGTCCCTACCCTCTTCGACTAATTCCATATGAATGAATGAATGTAAATACATACTTGTTATCTATGTATATAACTACCCAAGTATACAACTATGTATGTATGCGTGTGTTTATAGTGTGTGTGTGTGTGTGTGTGTGTGTGTGTATGCAGGTACGTCTGTCTGCATGCATGTACGTATGTACGTGTGCACATATGTATGTATGTGAGTATGTACGCATGTATGTTTATATACATGTACGTATGCATGTATGTATGTTTATATGCATGTATTATGTTTATAGGCATGTAAGTCTGTATGTATTTGCGTATGTACGAAACACAAAATTATGAACTGGCCACACCCAATGTAAATTGCTACACAAGAACCCTTCCTTCGGACTGACCAACCAAACTATCCAATTCCCGGACCAGCTGCTAGGCTCTGTTACTTAGGTGTATCGGTGTGATGGGCTTCGCTGTCACGCAGAGCAGTGGGTAGGCAGGGCACGAGCGGCACCATCCCTTGGGATCCGTAGTGGGTGGTGCTCTTCCTCCTTCTGAGAACTTCATTCAGCCTTGTCGTATCAAAATATTCTTCCCGCGTCACGTCAGTATTACGTTTTACCCAAGAGGATATTCTGACAGTCTGACTCTGTCCACTGTGTTCGAGTGTATTAGCCATTTTTGTCTGTAGCCATACATTTATCCCTTTCCGAGCAAGTATTTAGGTCCTTTCGCATAAATTCGTGTTAGTTGTGTGAGGAATTGAATTGTCGAATTTTAGATTAGTGTGGAAAAACTATTAAACGAACTGGACAAGCTTGGAATATTAAAATTATTACTGAAACAAAAGATAAGAGAAACAGTAATTAAAAATGTGGAAAGCATGATTAAGAAGCCACTAATTACGTTATAAATCGAAAACGAAGATTTCTGGATTTTAAGACTTGGAAGATTGCTTTAATATGGGTAAGTATTGCTTGTAGATTGAGGGTTTGGTCATTAAATAACAATATTATTTGTAGAATTAGGTATACATGCTGCTTACTGCAAACATAAAAATGTGGTGTTGGCCGCAATCTATGTAGTCTGACTCATCTAATAAACATGACGAAATATTTATCTCAGTAATTAACCAACTTGATGCACAAAATTTTTGTTTTACAATAAGTTTTATTTCATACCTCTACATGTTTCGAGCACATGTGCTCATCATCAGGAGGTCAAAATTGCATTATACATCCTCTGGTATCATCACATATATAGGTGGCCGTCTCGTGCACCTGTGCACGAGACGGCCACCTATATGATAAAAACTGCAAATTGGTCTTCAAGCACAGTACCCGCTATTCTTGTCCGATTTTAACGAAACTTGAATTTTCTCGACAGAGTTCCGAAAAATACTCAAATATCAAATTTCATTTTAAAAAAAGTCGTCCTGTGGAAGCCTAGTTGTTCCATGTGGACACAGGGACGGACGGACAGACATTAAGAAGCCAACAGTCGCTTTTCGTAATATTGCGAACGCGCCTAAAAAGCAATATGGCGTAGCGGTGACTCTCTGTGCAACTATTCGCCACGTACAGATTCCGAATCTCGGCCGGATTGACGGCTGTAATCTTCATGAGATTTTCAAAGTTTTCTTCCGTCTCTCCAAATAAATGCAACGATCATACTCATGCAGGTCAGGATCACAGCTTTCCAAAACCCTACACATTCACAATTCTTGCTACTGTTTCGTTCCATTAGACGTTATGAAATCTCTTGAATTTGAAACAGCGTCATCGAAATCTAAGCCTGCATACAGTCTTAGTCATTCATCTACCACTTTGATTGTAAAAGCAGTCCCTGTACAGGCCTGGACGGGCCCAGAGGGTTTCAGGAGGTTGAGGCTCCCAGATTTCATGACAATTGGCACGTGAAGGTGGTACGGTTGTCAGCCCTATGCACCAGCCCTCTTTACCCCCAGGAAATATTCCTGGTACTCATTTCTGTTAGAGGATGAGTCAACCCCAGCGCCATAGTGCGGCCGGAAGGATTATGTAAATAAAAAATTCCAGTGGCGCCATCGGGAATCGAACCCCTGACCTTCCGGTTTGTAGCGCAGTGCCTCAACCAACTGCGCCACCGCGTACCCCACTTTGATGGTATTAGAAGATAAAATGTTAGAAGTCCATCATCTGTAAATATGTCGTAAAAATCCGTTGGTTAATTGAAACTTTATGACAGCATTTTGCCAAACAAACGCTTATGCCAATCCAGTGACACTTGATTCTATATTAGGAGATCAAACCCTATTGTGATGCTTTAACCCCCACTTATGTAGTCTTAAGAGAAGAAAATCTTTATTATTCAATTTTATCATATTTCAACAATCTGGCGCTAGTAAATCACGGACTTATGACGAGATAATTAAGATTCCAGTGTTATTCGCACCACTTCTAAGAAAAACCAAAAAAACAATTTACAACACAGCACAACTATATTCAGGCAAGTCCGTGTGGGAGTTTTAGTGGACACAGTGCCCTTCGAACTGGTTTTTCTCCCAGTACTTCAGTTTTGCACAGTATCATTCCACCAGTGTTCCTTACTCATTCAGTCATCTATCATCGATGCTATATAATTTCAGTAATTGGCGTCATCAAATAACGCACTTAAAAAAGGGCCAACATTTACTGTCATTTTTCCTGGAGTACTGGATTGATGTGTTAATCCTCTACTTCAGCTATGCAAACTGCACGTATGTTGAAGTATCGAATTAATTGCGTAAAACAGTCAATCTTCAAGAAATGCAGAAAAAAGTCAAGTGCAAAGCGAACTGCAGTCAATGGCGTAAGTAAGGTGGAGTCTTGATAGGCCTACGGACTAATAATTTGTGATCACAGGTTGATGACCACAGCACGGAACTTCCACCCCCCCCCCCGCCCTCCCTCCCATGGCGCAACAGCCCCCAGTGGGCCAGGGTCTCCTCAATTTCGAGGCTTCACAGTCACACTCAGACCTACCACGCCTGGTAAGACTCCTCTGGGCAGGTGATCAGCCGGACGCTGACAACTCTACCTGACGACACACAACACTCACAACAGACTGGCATCCACATGCCCCGGACGTGATTCAAACCCGCAGTCCCAGCAAGCGAGCGGCCGCAGACCCAAGCCTTAGACCGCGCGACCCCTGGGATCGGCAGCACGGTACATTAGTAGATTAGATTACTTTACAAGATTGAAGGAAGTTTTTATTTGTGTCTTGTAAAGCACCTGCATGAAACTTTGGAATTCAACATTACGTTACGTAACGAGAGCTTTCTAGATTCAAAGGTTACATACATTTTATAATTGGCAAGGACCGGAAACAAGCAATCCCGGCCTACATGGAAGCTGTGTAGCGAAGTTTCCTTCCGTGAAATGAGGACAATTATATGACTGCTCAGATGTCAGTAACAAGAAATACCCTGTACTTTCCAAATACAAATCAGATAACACATCGCTTCACTGCTTAATTCAATATGCATACTTATGACTAACTTTAAACACAACTGTCGTTAGAGTCCACAATACTTATTTTCTCTTGACGGTCAGACTCTTTTTCGATATAAATTCTCCATTTGTAATTTTATCTATTATGTAACTATTTATTCTTATTATCGTACAAATTCGAAAGACTGCCCGTGATGTGTGCGTCTCTGGGTACAGAAAGGACAGGTTTCAAAACAAGCTACCATAAGACACAAAATCTTAGTTGGAAAACCTGAAGGGAAGCGATGGCTACGGAGACCTGGAAATAGATGGAAAGACATTCTTAAATGAATATTAAATAGACCGTTATGTTGTCAGTGTTGGAACAGGAAGTGATGCCGATAATTCACTACAAACTACAGGCAACATGAACAAATAAAGAAACTCACGACGGACAGTCAACAGACGCCTAGCGTCTGACATGACAAAAACCCAAATGAAACTTGAAGACAGAAGAGAACAAGCATTGAAAACCGTCCCATTCATAAAACGCATAAACGCTGAATTAAAAACCAACGTTTCGCAAGCACATTCTGTCCCAATCAACAGCAGAGATTGATGTCTTTTTTAGTGGTGTGCTAATTAAATGATAAAAGCAGAGATTGACTCGAGCATATTCCAGGCCCTCTATTTGTCGTAATGTTAAAATCCCATATAAAATAGTGCGTGTAACTTTATAACATATTTCGCACTTCGTAGCTTAGTAATAAACGTACAAGCAGCACCGATTCATTGCTTTGTCTGTGTTAACACTTAACACTTGCTTTAAATGAAGATAATCCACAGACAATATAGAAGTAAACAATACAGTCAACAGTATAACTTAGCAGTAACGCGCTTTCGTGCAACGATTGTTAGAGTGGAAAATTAAGAAGCCTTAGATATTATGAGTGTGTACTTATAGTATTAAGTATCCGGCATGCAATGCGCATGCGCCATATCATCATTTGTGGCCTGCCCGGCTGTACCGTATTTTTCCATATTATCTCATAAAAGGTACTATTTTCGAAAGAAAAAAAGTTATTGGACATAAAATGTGTGTTTTGATTTTCTTTACAAGGTTTTCTTCAACATTTATCATTCTAAGTAGAACTGAGCGATATGACCAAAAATGCGTATTGGTTTCCGTGTAAAGCACACGCTGTTCTTGTCAGATATTAATGAGACTTGGATTTTCTCGATAAATTTTCGAAAAATAATCAAATAGAAAATTTCATGAAAATCCGTCCACTGGGAGCTGAGTTTTCCATGCCGGTATGCAGACAAACCGACGGACAGACAGACATAACGAAGCTAATAGTCGCTTTTCTCTATTTTGCGAACACGCCTATAAATCACAGTACATTTCGTGGCTTCCGCAAACATATCTGTCCGGAACAGCTCCGTGGTGACGCTGTCTCCCATCCAATGGACACCGCAGAAATATTTTCCCCGTAGTAAGACAAACGAAGCGTGATGCCTAACACTGACCTCTAACCTTCTACCCTTCTCTTCCTCCTCCACCGCTTCTTTAAAATCTTTCTCATACTTTCCTTTTCTTCTTATTTATTTTCGTTCTATCTTTCCTGTCTTTCTCCTTCAGTGGCTGGCTGTTGGCCCCTTCTTATCCTTCGGTTGGTTCTGCAATGTGGAGTTCTTGCCTGTAAGCCCTCTTTCGTAATGCTGATCGACTGCATACGTTATGCAAATGTGGGTGGCCCTACCTTCGAACAATGAACACAGCTGCAGCATTCCTCACAAGTGTCAAGCACAGCCTACGCTCCTACGCTCCTACTGAAGAAACGTGCAGTTCCAAGCATATATCATGACGCCTCCTTTCTGACTTCATGACCTTCTCTCGTCACAGATGCATTATTACTATTACTACTATCTTATTTTCATGTTATGGAGAACGTATTGTTTAAATAGGCGTTTGTTACTCCTACGTTAAATCTTTATGACAGAAACTCACAATTTCGCATCAAAGAGACGTTTGCAATTTTTGGCTTACAAACAACATTTCTCAATAAAATGTGTTTATATATATTTATATTTATTTATTTATAATATATAATAATATTAAATTTCACACACCTAAAGTCAGCAGTTAATTAGCTATTTGCATGAAAACCGAAAGCTAAGGAGAAATTCGCATAACAGCCTTGTTGTTGTTGTTTTAAAAAATTACCACTTCATGTCACTCTAATTCACGCGTTCGCACACATCCATATTATCTTTGTTACTTACAGTAGGACATTAAGATTACGATATTTCTTTCTTAGCCTGACCTATTGATACCTACCCACTGTAGGTGTGGAGGGTTATTGTTGCACTTGATCACACACACACACACACACTCGACAGGACTCCTATGGACGAGGGATCGGCCCCACGCAGAGACCTCTACCTGACAACACACAACACTCAAAGAGACATTCATGCCCCAGAACGGAATCCAAGCTGCAATCCCAGCAAGCGAGCGGTCGCAAACCCACACCTTAGACCGCGAGGCCACCGTAAAATGGTTCAAAATTTAAAAGAACACACACTGACACACACACACACACACACACA
>Ga0123353_10014940_pt1 | contig 11235 bp, 10 predicted proteins | sample TergutLab28metaG_3_FD_92763 | JGI IMG/M metagenome (GOLD analysis project Ga0123353, IMG submission 92763) | Labiotermes labralis P3 segment gut microbial communities from Petit-Saut dam, French Guiana - Lab288 P3 | ecosystem: Host-associated > Arthropoda: Insects > Digestive system > Gut ... | reverse complement strand
GGGTTCGGCCGGGCGACAACCGGCGTGCGTCGCGCTTCTTCGGTGCCTTGCCGGCGTCGTGGGCCGTAGCCGTCGCTCGCTGCTCTGCCATCGCACACCCCCCTGCGTCCTATCTTCCCTCACCTGGGAACGGCAGTGCGACGAGGGTCCGAGCGGGCCCTTGGCCCTTCCCAGGTACTTCCCCCGCACAGCGACCAACTGACCGGCACCTTCGGCTGACAGACTGTCCGTCCATGGCGAACAGCGGACTGTGGATCGGCATCCTCACCGGCGTGACCGCGCTGGCAGCCAGCTCCATCACCGCGCGGGCGACCCTCCGCGCGGCGCAGGCCCAAGTCGAGACCACCACGACGGCGGAGGCCCTGCGTGAGCAGCGCGAGCGGCGCCGATCCGCCTATCGGGACCTGATGAGTTGTGCGCACGCCTTCAACGAGGTCACGTGGCAGATCGACGACGTGGACGCGGCGCAGGACCGCGAGGGCAAGGAACGGCTGCTGGCGCAGATGCACGAACGCATAGGCCCCGCGATCGGGGACATGAACAGGGCGATGCATGAGGTCCGGCTCGATGGCCCTCCCGAGGTGTCCGACGCGGCCGATCAGGTGCGGGACATGGCGCGGCGCGTGCAGCAGCAGCTCAAAGCACTCCTCGGTGACGGCAGTCCCGAGCGACGGGACGCCTACGACGCCGCCTACAGGGACTTCCGGGACGCGTACGTCACGTTCATCGGCTTGGCGCGCGAGGCACTTGAGGTCACGGCCACGTAGCGACGGACGGGCCGGACCTCCAGACGCCGCTCGGTGCCAATCCGTAGCCTGACCGGATCACACGCTGAGGGAGCCGCCGACGAAGGTGCGTTCCGGCGGTGACGCCACGAGTTCGACCGTGGTGCCGGCGCGGAGGTCGTCGCCGACGACGCGCGTGACCGCGTCGGTGAGCGCGGCGCCGAGGCGCGCGGTGATGTCGGCGGCGTCGGGGCGGTCGAAGACGCCGGCGCGGATGCCCAAGGTCACCGAGGCGGTGGTGTCCACGGCCTTGCCGCCCTGCGCGAAGCGGCCTGCGGGGACTCCGGCCAGGCGGATGCGCACGTGGTCGCGGGCCCATGCGCCGTAGACGTCCACGACCGCGTCGGTCAGTGCGGCGATGAGCAGGGGTTCTTTGCCGGTCAGCCTGTTCTCCGGGAGGTGGACGGTCAGATGCGGCATAGTGGGCCTCGTTCCCTTTGAATCCAAAGCCTTTGTTCTTAAAGGTATCCGGAAGAGGTCGCCGATGTCCACGGAACCGGACGGTCCAGCCGTCGACGAGGCCGTCCGCACCCTGCTGTTGCTCATGCCACGGCTCGTCGGCCGCGCCAAGCGCCTGCCCGTACCCGTGGCGCTCCAGGGCCTGGATCTGGCACCGCGGCATCTCGCGCTGCTGGCCCACCTGGAGTACGACGGTCCCACCAGCGTCAACGAGCTGGCCGCCCGGCTGGAGGTGGCCCCGACGACCGTCAGCCTCATGGTGAGCGAGCTGTCACGACCGGGCGTTCTGGAGCGCACTGCCGATCCCGCCGATCGCCGCCGTCGCATCATCGCCATCGCCCCCGCCTACGCCGCGCCGATCGGCGAATGGCTTTCCGGCAGCGCGTCCGCCTGGGAACGCGTCATGCGCGGTCTCGAACCCGCGGAACGCGCCACGGTCATCAGCGCCCTGCACGCCTACGAGGCCGCCCTGGAGCAGGCGGGCGACGAGCATCGCAACACGCAGCCGCGTTAGCGGGCTCGGCGGAGGCGGCACAGCGTGGCCTGCTGCCACGGCCGCCCTCCGGGGTCGGAGTTCCTCGTGGTCGGCCCACGGCCAGCCGGGGGTGCCGGCCGCACCGGCCAGGATGCGAACTACCCGCATACGCTGGGGAGTTGCCCGTCCCGTCGGGGCCCGGCCCCCGGAACCAGGCGCGGCCCGGCGCCGCCCGCACCGGGCGCCGACAGCGCGGCCTCCCGGAAGCAAAATTCCCCCGCCGACCGTCACAGGCACTCGCTACGCTTTGCTGGCCCTGAGTGGCCCCTGTGGTCGTCACGGGGGACCGGGGCGTGTCCCAGGGGGGGATCCGTATGACTCCATGTCCCGATGAGGGGCGCCGCCGCAGGCGTCGCACCAGGAGAACGGGTGTCGCGGCGATCACGGCACTGGTCACCAGCGCCGCCGTCGCGCTGCTCGGGTGGGCGGGGCCCACCTACGCCACCACCGGTGCGGCGGCCGCGCCGCCCAACGCCGGTGCCGTGTCCGCCCCGGCGGACCACGCCCACGCCCCGGCAGCCACGCAGCAGCGTCCCGGCCGCGCCGCGTCCGGCTCGACCGGCGCCACGGCCCGCAAGCCGTCCGCCTCACCGGCGGCGCAGCCGTCCAGCGGGAAGCCGTCCACCGCGAAGTCGCCGGCAGCCAAGCCGTCCACCGCGAAACCGTCCACCGCCACGCCGTCGACCGCGCAGCTCAAGGCGCTCCGTGCGAAGGCGGCAGCCCGCGCCCTGGCCTCGGCCTCCCCGAGGAACAGTCAGGACACCGCGTGCGGCGGCCCGTTGGCGTTCGACACCGTGCACGCCTGCGACGCGATCCCGAACGGCGGCAGCGACAGCTACACCCTCACCACCTCCGTGGCCGACGACCTGCTGACGATCCAGCTCGCCGCGACCTCCTCCGGCAACCTCGGCGGCGTGCTCACCGGACCGGACGGCACCGCCATCACGTGCATCCTGTACCCGGCGCAGCCCAGCAGCTGCGCCACGGGTCCGGCCGGCGCCTACACGCTCGTGGTCAGCGACCAGTTCGCCCCCGGCAGCTACACCCTCGCGGTGTCCTCGCTGCGGTCCTCGCCGTGCATCCAACTCGCGCCTGACGAACTGGACTTCGGCAGCGCGCCGCTGACCGGTGCGCTGGCCGCGGGCGCCGCGTCGTCCTGCTACGCCCTCGGCGACGGCGCCGGCAGCGGCGACCTGCTGCGGCTGAGCGGACTGTCCTACGCAGTCCAGGGCATCGTCTACGACGCGAACAACACGGTGGTCTGCGGCATCCGGGACGCGCAGGCCACCTGCTCGCTGACGGGCACCGCCCCGTACCGGATGCTCCTGCGCGACACGTACGCGCAGGCCGCCTCCTACACCGTGTCCGTGAACCGCCTGTCGCACCCTGGCGGTTGCCCCGCACTCGCGGCGGCGCCGTTCGGCGACCCGGGCTCCGCGGCGGCTTCCGGAACGCTGCCGATCGGCGGTGCGGACTGCCGCACCGTCACGCTGCCCGGCGGCACCACGATGATCTCCCTCAAGGGCGGGGACTCCACCAGCGGCAGCACGACCTGGGCGCTCTACACCGCGCAGGGCGACCGGACCTGCGGCGGCACCGACGACGCGACGTGCACCACGCCGGCGGGAGCGGGCACGTACGCCCTGCTGCTGCAGAACGTGTCGCAGTGGGACTCCGCCGCCTACACGATCGCGCTCGTCCCGCTGACCTCCACCGACGGGTGCGCGGCAAGCGTGGGCACGTCCTACGCCCTGCCGCTGCTGCACCGCACCCTCGGCTCGGCCGTGCAGGCGGACTGCCAGGCGTTCGACGCGCAGGCGGGCGACCGCATCGACCTCGCCGCCAGCACCGACGTCTACGGCAACCTCGTCACCACGATCGTCGACCCGTCGGGAACGCCGAGTTGCTCGCGGGACACCGGCGACGGCAGCAGCCAGGACGGCTGCGTCCTGACCGGCACCGGCCCGTACCGGGTGATCACCCACAGCCTGTACGACTTCACCGGCGCCTACACCATGCGGATCGCCCGGCTGTCGGACCCGGCGGGCTGCACCGACCTGTCACCGCAGGCGTACGGCACCGCCCCGGCCGGCTCCACCGACCCCTGCTGGCTGCTGCACGTGCCCGCGGCGGGCACCTACGACGTGGGCGGCACGGGCGTCTACCACCTGGACGGCACCCGGTTCTGCACGCAGAGCGCGAGCTCCTGCACGTTCCCGGCCGCCGGCACCTACGCCATGGTGTTCCGGCCCGGCTACCTCGACGACACCGTGTTCGCACCGGTCTTCGTCTCCCCGGCACAGACCGCGGGATGCGTCGCCGCGTCCGACCAGGGCTTCGTCAGCGGCGCGGTGAGCCTCGACCTGACCGCGGCGGGCGTGCGGGACTGCCTCATGCTGCCCACCGCGTCGGGCAACGGCCTGTACCTCGTGCCGACCTCGTCCGCCGACGGGCGGGTGCCGGTCGAGACGGTGTACGACGCCAAGGGCGTCCAGCAGTGCGAGAACGAGTACGCGTTCGCGGTCTGCAAGCTGACCGGCACGGCCCCCTTCCACCTCGTGGTGACGGCGCCGGTGACCGGGACCTACGGGCTGGCCGTCCAGCGCACCGGCGACGCCGCCGGCTGCGCCGCGTGGCCGCGGACCCCCTTCGGGGCGTCCACCGGCACGCCGGTCACGCTCACCGCAGCGTCGCAGACCGCCTGCCTGGCCCTTCCCGCGAGCGGCCACTCCACGGCCGAGCTGTTCGACTTCACCAACACGGCCAACCGGCTCGACGCCTCGGTGCGGGTCTTCGACGCGGCGGGCAACCAGGTGTGCGCGAGCCTCGGAAGCTCCGCGACCACCTGCCAGTTCACCGCCGGCGTCGGCTACACGGCGGTGCTGGTCGGCACGGGCACCGCCGACACCTATCACCTCGTACGCCGCGACGTGTCGTCCTCGGCGTCCTGCGCCGCCCCTGCGTCGCTGACCCTCGGCGGCCCGTCCACCGGCTACACCTTCACCTCGGCGCTGGACTCCCGCTGCCTGCGCGTCCAGGCGGCCACCACCGACAAGCTGTGGCTGTCGGTGCGGACCCCGGCCGCGGCGGCGAAGACCGGCGCGGACCTGCTCGTGGTCGACGCCGGCGGGGCGATCGTGTGCTGGCAGCACGGCGTCGCGTGCCGGGTGTCCGGCTCGGCCTCCTACGTGGTCGCGGTGCTCGCCTCCGGCTACACGGACACGCCGATCGCCGCGTACGTGGACACGTGGCGGGTGGGCACGGCCGCCGGCTGGGTGCCGCAGTGCACGGCGAACTCCCTGTCCCCGGACGGGTTCGCGCCGCTCAGCGGCACCCTCACCGAGACCTCCGCGACCTTCTGCGGGGTCATGCAGGTGAAGCCGATGCTGGGGTTCACCGTGTACGGGGCGACCACCAGCGCGACGATCCCCACCGTCGACATGTACAGCAGCGCCAACTGGGACGGGACCTCGCTCGACTACGCCTACCAGTGCTCCGGTTCGGGCTCCGGGTTCGCGTACTGGTGCTCGGTGAGCGGCGCGGCCACGCAGGTGGTGGTCATCCTCAGCCCGGGCAGTGCCGCGCTCCCCGTCCCGTACACGGTGCAGGGCGTGTGCCGCTTGCAGTGCTCGACGTCGCCCAAGGCCGCGGACGTGACCTCGGTGTCGCCGTCCTCCGGGCCGGCGGGCGGCGACAACCAGGTGGTGATCCACGGCAGCAACCTGACGCTCGGCACCGACGTGAAGCTGGAGCAGAACGGCCTCAGGACGAGCGACTACCCGCAGTCGGCCGCCGTGTCCGTCAGCGCCGACGGCACGACGTTGACCGTGCTGCTCAGCACGCGCAGCCTGACGCCGGGCAGGTACGACGTCGTCCTCGACGACGAGGGCTACACCGTCGGCACCCGGTCGACCGGCTATCTGCCGGGCGGCTACACGGTGACCGCGGGTCCCCTGCCGAAGTGGGGCGGGCCGCTGCACGTCAGCGAGCCCGCGTGGATGGCGGCGTTCCTGCGCGGCCACAAGGCCTGACGGCCGGCTCCGCCCGCAACCCGAAGGGCCCCACCACCCGGTGGGGCCCTTCGCCGTCAGCCGGTGCGAGGGGGAGTGGCTCAGGCGCTCTCGACCAGCCTCGTACCGAAGGATTCGACCGCGAGGTACGGGTTGAGGTGGGGGTGGCGACTGGCGACGGCGAGGTCTCGCCAGTACCGCTGAAGCACGTGGGAGGTGCTGAACCCGCTCGCACCGTGCAGGTCGAGCATGCGCTCGACAGCGGCCCGGCAGTCACGGCCGGCGTCCGCGAGGTCCATCTTCAGCCGGGGCACGTCCGCTTCGGACACCTCGGAGGCGTCCACGGCCCGTGCGACCGCCACCATGGTCCGTTCGGCACGACTCACCAGGTGGGTCGCCTCCGCCAACCACTGCCGGGCCCCGGCGGACTCGCCCATGCGGGAGTACGCACTCATGAACGGCTTCCTGTCCGACGCGAACATCGCGTCGATCGCGTCGAGTGCGCCCCTGGCGGCCCCCACCGCGGGGCCCAGCGCCGTCAACGCGTAGAGCAGCATGTCCGCCACGGGGAAGGCGGCCGCGGGCCTGACGTGCTCGGCCGGAACCAGGACGTCCTCGGCGACCAGGGTGTGACTGCCCGTCGCCCGCATACCGGCCATGTTCCACGTCCGCTCGACGGACAGCTCCGCCACCGGGACCACCATGAACGAGAACGTGCCGTCCACCAGCAGGGCGAGTCCGGCCCAGGCCGCGTCCTCACACCCCGAGACATTCGGCCAGCGCCCGCTGACGCGGACACCGTCGGGCACGCGCTCGCCCTGGCCGGCGGGAACGCCCGAACCGCAGAAGAGCGCGTCCGGGTCGGCAAAGAGGGATGCGCGCACCGACGGATCCGGGAAAGTCCGGACCGCGAGGTTCTTCGAGGTCACGCACGTCCCGGCGATCCAGGCCGTGGACGGGCAGGACCGGCCGAGGTCGCTCAGGCACCGGGCCACGCTCTCCGCACCTGCCCAGGCACCCCCGTACTCCCGCGGCGTCCGCAACGCGAAGGCCCCGTCTCTGCGCAGCGCGTCCAGGCTCTCCATGGCGGGCCGATCCGCTGCTTCCGCCTTCTCCGCATGGGCGCGGAGGATCTCGCTCGTCGTGTGCTCGGGGGCGTCATCCATCATGCTTCGACCCCACCACCGGCCGCCGCGCCGGACCATACGCGAGCCGCACGGGTTCATACGAGGCCGCACCACGGCACCGATTACCATCGGCTGCATGGACCTGGTGAGTGAGGTCGTCCGCACCGTTCGGGTGGGGAACCCCGGCAGCCGCGTGATCAGGCAGTCCGACTCCCGGGGCGTCCGGTTCCTCCCGTTCGACGGCATCGGCTTCCACGTCGTGCTGCGCGGCACCTGCTGGCTGATCTCCGGCGACGAGGAGCCGGTCCCCCTGAAGCCGGGCGATGTCGTGCTCGTCACCTCCGGTGCCGCGCACGGGCTCAGCCACGTGCCCCGCACGCTGCACGACCTGCCACCGGTGGTGATGCGCGCCGATCCGCCGAAGCCGGGGCCGTTCGACTTCGAGTTCCTGTGCGGTGTCTACCACCTGGAGCGCGGCCGCACCCCGCAGTACTTCCGCGCGCTGCCCGACCTGATCACGGTGTCGCCCGACTACGACCGCCTCCCTCAGATGCGGGCCCTCATCGACCTCCTCAGCACGGACGCCTCCGAGGCGGACATGGGCCGGGCGGCGACGCTCCCCGCGCTGCTGGACCTGATCCTGGTCCACACGCTCCGCCAGTGGCACGAGCAGCACGGCCCGGCCGAGTGGTCACGAACCGACGACCCCGCGATCGCCGCGGTCCTCCGGGAGATCCACGAGAACCCGCAACAGCAGTGGACCGTGGACCGGTTGAGCCAGGTGGCCGGGCTTCCCCGCGCGGTGTTCGCCCGACGCTTCACCGCAGGAGTGGGCCAGCCGCCCATCTCCTACCTGATCAGCTGGCGGTTGAGCCTCGGCGCGCGGCTGCTCCGGGAGACCGACGCCACGCTGGCGACGATCGCGCGCGACGTCGGGTACTCGACGGAGTTCGCCTTCTCCGGAGCCTTCACCCGCGAGTACGGCGTGTCACCCGGCCGCTTCCGGCGCACGCCGACCACCACGTACCTCCACGCGACGACGGATCGCCACGACCCGCGGGCGCCGGATGAGGAACTGCCCCGATCGAGCTGACCGACCCGGAGAGTTGTTGACGCGACTCATGGGCGGCTGCCCGCTGAGTGCGGTGTGGCACCGGTGGTAGACGGTGTTCGCCCTCTCACCTGATCTGGATGATGTGCTTGCCGCGGACGCCACCGGCTTCCAGGGCCCGGTGGGCATCGGCGAGCCGGTCGAGGGAGTGGACGGTGTCCACGACGGGGACGATGTCCCCGTGCTCCGCGTAACGGGTGATCTCGGCCAGTAGCTCGGTGTCGGGGTTGCCGCTGAAGATGCGGATGCGCCTGCTCCCGTGGACGGTCGAGGCGAGGATGGTGGCGAGGCTGGGAAGGAGCCTGTTGAAGTCGGGGGTGACAGCGACCATGCGCCCTCCGGGTGCCAGCAGGCGGCGGAAGCGGGACTGCTGCGTGCCTGCGGTGTCGACGATGACGTCGAAGCGCCCCAGCTCGGAGAGGCGGGTCGTGCGGTAGTCGAGTGCTTCGTCGGAGCCCAGGCCGCGGACGAAGTCGAGGTTTTTCGCGCCCGCGAGAGCGACGACGTGGGCACCGAAGAGCTTGCCGATCTGCACCGCTACGCTGCCCACGCCTCCGCTGCCCCCGCGCACCAGCAGGCGCTCACCGGGTTTGATGGCGGCCTTCTCGCGCAGGGCGGTCACCGCCGTGGCCCCGCCGGCGAGCAGTGAGATGGCCTGCACCGGGGTGAGGTTCTGCGGCGCGGGGGCGATCTGGCGTGGGCGTACGGCGACGTACTCGGCCATGCTGCCCGTCCTGCGCCCCAGCAGCCCCCACACCCGGTCCCCTTCACGTACGCCGGTGACCGACGAACCGACTTCGGCGACCTCCCCGGCGAAGTCGATTCCGCTCATCTTGGGGAAAGTGCGGCCAGTCACCAGGCGCATTCGCCCGGCCCGGTCGAGCAGCTCGCCGCCGTTGACGCCGGCGGCGTGCACCCGCACCAGCACCTCCTCGGACGTGGGGGCCGGCATCGGCCGGTTGCCCACGTAAAGGACCTCCGGGGGGCCGTATCGGTCGAACAGGGCTGCGCGCATGTCGCTCATGGTCTTGTCCTGTGTCGCATTCGGAGCTGCGCAGGCGCCGTATGCGCCCGCTGGTACTCTCACGCTAAACCCGCAAGTGGATGACACCGTCCACTTAGCTTGAAGTGAGAGACATTGCCTGCTCAGCCATCTCACAAGCCCTCCGGGCACGTCGGCGATGCGGCCGGCGACGCAGACCCTGCGGGTCTGCGCGCCGATGCCCGACGCAACCGAGAACGCATCCTCGAAGCTGCGCGCGAGGTCTTCGCGGCCCAGGGCATCGACGCCCCCATGAGCGCCGTCGCCCGCCGCGCCGGCGTCGGCGTGGCCACCCTCTACCGTCGGTTTCCCACCCGCGATGGGCTTGCCGCCGCCGCCTTCGCCGAGCAACTCGACCTGTGCGCGGCAGCTTTCGACGAGGCCCTTGCCGACCCTGATCCCGGGCACGGCCTGTACGCACTCCTGGAGAAGGTGTGCACCACACAGGTGACCGACTGCGGCTTCGCCTCTGTATTCCGGGACCAGTTCCCCAGCGCCCTTGATCACGGTCACGAACGCGACTGCGCCGAAGAGCGGCTCACGCTGCTGGTCCAGCGCGCCCGCGAGGCCGGACAGCTGCGTGACGACTTCGACCCCGCCGACATCACCCTCCTGCTCCTGGCCAACAGCGGCCTCGCCGGACAGCCGAGAGAAGCCGCTCTCGCAGCCTCACGGCGCCTGCTGGCCTATCTCTTCCAGGCTTTCCAGGTGCAGCGCCCTGGCTCCCTCCCCCCGCCCGCAATGATGGAACTGCGCGAGATCCGTCAGCCACCGGGCCACCCGTGACGCGAAGTCCATCCGCAGATCCCTCGTCGGATAGTCAACAACGTTCGTGAGCAATGCATCGAGCTGACCTACCCGGCCGAACCGGCCGTCGTTTCCATGTGGGAGCGGTGGGCGCGGATCTCGTCGTGGTGGTCGGCGGCCCAGCCGATCAGTTGCCGGACGATCTCGTGGAGGCCGCGGCCGAGCGGGGCGAGGGTGTACTCCACGCGCGGCGGGACCTCGGCGTAGGCGGTTCGCGTGATCAGGCCGTCCTGCCGCAGCTGGCGCAGGGTGTGGGTGAGCATGCGCTGGGAGATGCCGGGGATCTGCCGCTGAAGGTCGGTGTAGCGCAGCGGGCCGTCCTGCAGGACCGCGATGACCAGCATGCTCCACTTGTCGCCGACCCGGTCCAGTACCTGCCGGATGAAGGCCATCTGGTCGGCGGGAATGCTCGCGCACGGCCCGATCGTGGCCGCCATCCCCGTTCCCGCTCCGTCCTCCATAGCGCCCGTTCCTCTCCGTCGCGCACACCGGTGTGCCTTTTGTACCGGCTTCCATACTGGCCCATCATGGCGCTACGAACAAAAAGTAGGAATTGGGCGCCACCTGCGCCCGGGAAAGGACCTCCCCATGTCCCGAGTGATCGCCATCTTCGGTGCCGGCCCCGGCCTCGGCGCCTCGATCGCCCGCCGCTTCGCCGCTGAGGGCTTCCGTGTCGCGCTGGTCGCGCGCCGCAAGGACCGTCTCGACGCGCTCGTCGACGAGCTGGCCGCCGAAAGCATCGAGGCGGCGGGCTTCACCGCCGACCTCGCCGCACCCGACGAGATCCCCGCCGTCGTCGCCGCGATCCGCGAGCGCTTCGGCCGCATCGACGTCGTCGAGTACGGTCCCATCCCGAGCGGCGGTTTCACGCCCGCCGCCCAACTGGACCCCGCCACCTTGGCCGGGGGCATCCCGTTGCTCGTCCTCACCCCGCTGGCCGTCGTCCAGGCCGTCCTGCCGGAGTGGACCGAACGCGGCGACGGCGCCTTCCTGATGACCACCGGCGCCACCGCGGTCCACCCCGTGCCGCACATGAGCGGCGTCGGCCCGCTGATGGCCGCCGCGCGCAACTGGCTCTACTCCCTCAACGGTGAACTCGCCGCGTCCGGCATCTACGCCGGCACCCTGTCGATCGGCGCCTACATCACCGGCAGCGAGGCCGCGGCGGCGGCCACCGCGGCCGCCGACCCCCAGGCACCCCCGCTGCCGCTGGTCGACCCGGCTGAACTGGCCGCGCTCTACTGGGACATGTACGCCAAGCGCGACCGCGTGGAGGAGGTCCATCCCGACCTCAAGTTCGGCTGACGGCGCGTGATGCCCGCGAGCTACTCCGGGAGATAGGCGATCGCGTCGACGTCG
>Ga0123353_10014939_pt1 | contig 11235 bp, 7 predicted proteins | sample TergutLab28metaG_3_FD_92763 | JGI IMG/M metagenome (GOLD analysis project Ga0123353, IMG submission 92763) | Labiotermes labralis P3 segment gut microbial communities from Petit-Saut dam, French Guiana - Lab288 P3 | ecosystem: Host-associated > Arthropoda: Insects > Digestive system > Gut ... | reverse complement strand
CAGCGGCTCTGTATCGCTCGGACACTCTCGGTCTCTCCGGAGGTGCTGTTGATGGACGAGCCGACATCGGCGCTCGACCCGATCTCCACTTCAAGGATCGAAGTCCTGGTCAGCGTACTTAAAAAGGATTACACTGTTATCATTGTGACCCATAATATGCAGCAGGCAACGAGGATATCAGACAAAACAGCTTTTTTTCTGCTCGGCGAGATGGTCGAGTTTGGCGATACAGAGACAGTTTTCTCAATGCCGCGCGACAAGCGATGCGAGGACTACATTACAGGCAGGTTCGGATGATATAAGTTGAAAGTTGACAGTGCTTTGTGGTCAGAAGACGGGGTATGATTTATATGAGCGTGAAAATAGTCTATACAGTTGAGGATGACGAGAGCATCCGTGAGGTCATCGCATACGCCCTTGGTTCCGCCGGATACGAGGTGATCGGATTTGAAAGCGGTGCGGATTTTTTTGATCATCTGAAAAAAAGCCACCCGAACCTTGTCATCCTGGACATCATGCTGCCTGCTGAAGACGGCCTTTCTATACTTAAAAGACTGCGAGCATCATCGAAGACAAAAAAGTTGCCGGTAATAATGCTGACTGCAAAAGGCAGCGAGATCGACAAGGTAAAAGGGTTGGATATGGGCGCCGACGACTACATCTCCAAGCCCTTCGGAGTGATGGAGCTCATATCTCGCGTGGGCGCAGTCCTGCGCAGGACCTCTCCGGATCCGGAGCCGGTCGAAACGCTTGAATACGGCGAGCTGATGCTGGACGTCACCCGCCGCACCGTATCGGTAAGCGGTAGCGAGGTTTCGCTGACCTACAAGGAGTTTGAGCTGCTGCGCCTGTTTTTTATTAGCAAAGGAAAGGTACTGAGCCGCGTAAGGATCCTTTCGGATGTTTGGGGCACGGACTTTGAGGGCGAGAGCCGGACTCTTGACATGCACATACATTCTCTCAGGCAGAAGCTGGGCCACACCGGAGAATATATAAAGACGATCCGCAATGTCGGTTATAAATTTGGAGAGTAAAGTAAGTTGAAGAAGCGCATTTACATGAATCTGCTCGGGCTGACGCTGCTGGGCGTAGTGCTGCTGTCGGCTTCAGTATGTCTGATTTTATATAACGTGATCCTGAATCAGGAAAAAGCTGCCATCAGGGACAGGGCGCGACTGGTTGCCGATCTGCTGGACAAAGGCATGGGTGCGGAGCTGACTGGCGGCGGCTTTGCGGACTACTACGACTTTGATGATGGCGCGGCGCGCCTGACCGTCATTTCCCCGGACGGCACGGTTCTGCTTGATAATAAGGCGGCGGTTGCCATGATGGAAAACCATATTAACCGTGAGGAGTTCAGACAGGCTCTGCTGCAGGGAACGGGTGAATCGACCCGGATATCGAACACATTGGGAGCAAAAACTTATTATTATGCCATAAGGCTCGACGACGGCGCGGTATTGCGCGTCTCAAAAACTATGGACAGTATTTCCGGAGTATTCGCGGCGATACTGCCGGTTATGGCTGTCGTGACAGTGCTTGTATTGCTGATAGCACACATCGTATCCCGCAGGCTCACTGAAAACATCCTGCGCCCGCTCGTAGGGATCGACCCGGACGGAGACAACATACCCGTATATGACGAACTGATCCCGTATGTGAAAAAGATAGACCTGCAAAAAAAGGAGATAACCGAGCAGATCGTCGCATTGAAACACCGCGCGGACACGATCGAGGTCATCACCGGCAATATGCAGGAGGGCCTTATCCATATTGACGAAACCGGTGTGGTTTTAATTGCCAATAAAAGCGCGGAAAACATTTTCCATGAACACAACATGGCGTCAAAAAACATCCTGCATGTTTGCCGCGACATTGAGTTTCACAGGATGGTCAGATCGTGTCTTTCGGGCGTCGCCTCGGAGCTTGAGTTTCAGCGCGACGAAAGGATCTTCAGAGTCTATTTCAGTCCTGTCTGCAGCGACGGGCGGGTCACGGGGGGAGCTATCCTTTTCCTTGACTGCACAGATCGTTATGAAGCGGAAAAACAGCGCAAGGAGTTTTCGGCAAACGTCTCCCATGAACTGAAAACTCCGCTTACTACGATATCGGCGCTTGCCGAGATGATTGCCGGCGGCATTGCCAAAGACGATGATATCAAGGACTTTGCAGAAAAGATAACTTCCCATACGCAGAGGCTTATAAGCATCATTGAGGATATCATCAGGCTATCCGAGTTTGACGAAGGCAGATCAGTGCGGGACTACTCGGAGTTTGATCTCTATGAGCTTACTGAGTCTATAGTTGATGCGCTCAGCGATAAAGCGGCGGAAAAAAACGTCGCCGTTACCATTGATGGCGAGCGGCAACGCATTAGCGCCAACAAGCGTTTGATCGACGAGCTTTTGTATAACCTGGTCGACAACGCCATAAAATACAACAAGCCCGGCGGGACAGTCGAGGTCACGCTGGGCAAAGAAGACGGATGCTGTAAGATCACTGTTGCCGACACGGGAGTCGGCATAGAGGAAAACCATCAAAGCAGGGTCTTTGAGCGTTTTTACAGAGTCGACGCTTCGCGCTTCAAAAAAACGGGGGGCACAGGGCTTGGGCTTTCAATTGTCAAGCACATCGCCGAGCATCACAACGGCGGTGTGGAGCTAAAAAGCGAACCCGGCGTCGGTACAACGGTGATATGTATCCTCCCGCGATAATGCATGTGTGCGGTACGATTGCCCCCGTCTCCCGCCCCACCGTCATTGCGAGCGCACGAAGCAATCCAGGCCCCCGTCTCCCTTCTCTCGTCATTACGCGCCGGAGAGCCGTTCGGCGATCTCGGCATAGTTCATCTGCTCAGCGTTTTCCTTTAGCCAGGCAACAAGCTCGCCACCGGACTCATATTCATAAGCGTCCAGTTCCGCAACAGCACTATCAATGCTTTGCATATCATGCTTAGTACAAGCCGCATGCAGTATTTCAAGCGTCTCACTGTCCGGCTTGTCTTTTTTTTGCCTGACCGCGCCGGCGTCCAATCGCTCAAGGAACCGCCCAAGTTCGGATAAGAGCTTTTGTGCAATCTCCACCAATATCGCGTTGTTCGCGTTTATATAATCAAGATCCGATGATTTTGCCGCACTTTCCAGAGCCTCCGCCATCTTCGCGGTTTCTTCCGCGTAAATACCGGCGCTGGAGCCTTTGATGCCGTGAACTACCGTGATGTAGTCCGCAAGTTGGCTTTTATCCACTGTCAAGGCCTTCTCAAGCAGTGGAGGCGTATTACGCGCGAACGAACGAAGAACGCCGATGTAAGCTTCCTCATCTCCGCCAAAACGTTCCAAACCTTTCTTTAAATCAATGCCCTCCATAGTTGAGCAGAGAAGCAGTTGCTTTGAATCGGAGGGCCCTTCGTTCCCGGCGCCTGAAACATCATTGTCGACTTGATCCACCCGCACCCACTGCCGGATCACGGCGTCAAGACGGGCTAATTCTATGGGCTTTGATATAAACGCCTGAAACCCCTTTTCAAGGAACATTTCTTCGTTTCCGACGATGGCATTTGCCGTGAAGGCTATAATGGGCACACTTCGCGCGTATTCCGTATCGATTTCGCGTATTAGCCTGGTAGCTTCCACCCCGTCCATGCCCGGCATCATATGATCCATAAAGATAGCGTTATAACGGGGGTTTTCGCTGCGCACGAGTTCGATGGCTTCGGGGCCGCTTGTCAATCCGTCGATCTGCATGTTGTATCGTTTCATAAGACCTATTGCGACGTCGACATTTGTCGGTACATCGTCCACAACCAATACCCGCGCATTCGGCAGGCTGATTCTCGGTTGGTTTGCATTCTGCCTGTGTTTTTGCTCCGAATAGTTGAAGTTTTTAAGGTTTTCGACGACCTCACGGCTTATTGCCTCATCCGAGACATGCTCCTGCCGGAGCCGCACGGTAAAAACGCTGCCTTTTCCGTATTCGCTCTCCACTGTTATATTACCGTCCATAAGACCGGCCAGTCTCTTTGCGATCGGCAGCCCAAGCCCGGTACCGATGATCTTCCGGTTCGCCGACATGTCCAGCTGGGCATAGTCGTCAAACAATCTGGAGATATACTCCGGATTGATACCAATACCTGTGTCCTTGACGCTTGCGGTCATCCAAACGGCGTCTCCGTCCCGGATGCATTCGATCGTAAGCTCCACCTCGCCGCGCTGCGTATACTTAAACGCGTTGGACAGAAGATTCGTAAGTATCTGCCTGGTCCTGAGTTCATCGCCATAAAGCATTACGGGAAGGTCTTTTCCTATATTCAGAATAAACTTGATGGGTTTTTCCCCGATATGCAAAATGCTTTGGGTAACGGCGTCGTTTATCATACTTGGCGTATCGTATTGGGCGAGGATAAGCTCGAGCTTGCCGGTCTCTATCTTCGATATATCCAGGATATCGCTCACTATGCTGAGTAAAGTCACCCCTGCGCTTTTGATCCTGGTCAGATTTGAACGATCCTCACCGCTTAGCGAGCCGGACTCCAGAGACAACTCGGAAAGCCCGAGTATGGCATTCAGAGGTGTTCGCATCTCATGGCTCATATTAGCCAAAAACGATGATTTGGCGTTATTTGCTGCTTCGGCTTTTTCGACCGCGGCGCGTAAGTCCGTTTGAGCCTCGCTTAACTCGGTAGTTCGGTTTAAAACGGCAAGTTCCAGGTGATTGCGCGCACTGCGATGCCTGAAGTACAGAGCAAGCAGAAACAATAACACGAGAAGCAGCGAGGCGGCGATCACTATCCAGGGTAATCTCTCCTGCGCCAGTCTCGCACGGTAATCGAAGGTTTTACGAAGCCACTGTCCGGCGATCTCAGAGGTATCTATCATTTCAAGGGATTTATCCAATATGGAGCAAAGCACGGTCTCATTGATATTAAGTCCTAAAGTTGAGTCAAACGGCTGATCGAATACAACATTCACCTTATAACCAAGGCGCTCGTCATAGTTTGTGAGACGGAGCAGCCTGTTAACGCTTGTCATGACCACGTCGATGTCTCCGGCAGAAAGTGCTTCAAACGCGATATCCGTGCTTTCATATTGGACCAAATGCTTGTGGTGGGGGAACCACTTTTCAAAGATTTCGGAATAAGCCGTGCCTTTGCTTACTCCGACTCTGACATGCTGGATTTGAAAGTAGTTCAGGTACGGAGCCTCCTGCTTTGAAATCAGAGCGAAATTATCGGTGAGAACCGGCTTGTCCGGCCACAGGAAACGGCCTTCACGGTCTTCCGTGTGAATAAGTTCGGAGACGATCGACGCTTCCCCGGATTCAAGCATTGCAAGGATTTCTTCCCATTGCGCCTGTTCACCGTTGATTATCAGAAACTCAAGTCCGGTAAGCTTGCACACTTCGTCAAGTATGTCAATGACCGCGCCTTGCCACTGCCTGTCATACCTGTTGTAGAAGCAATAAGGGTAATTGTCAAACTCGGCTGCAAAAGGTACTATAGTGCGGTTGCGGATGTAGTCTTTTTCTTCCATGGTGAGCATGCCGTATAACCGGACTCTCATATACTCTTCCATACCCGCGTTGTAAAGATAATTGAGAAACGAAGGCGCGCCGTTGTCCAGAGCTTTGGATACGATAGAGATAACAGGTTTAAGTCTCGGATCCAGCGTTGTTAGTGATACCATTGAATAAGCAAGGTGGAGAGGGCTGCCTGTCTCCGCCTCGCCGTACATGTCGTATCCGGTGTTGCTGACGGCTATGGAGTCGGTCATAAAGTAACCATTTGAGATCCGCTCGTCCGTTATCGTCAGATCGCCGTTGAAGCTGATCGAAAATGACTCAAGCCCGGGAATCAGCTCGCTTCGCTGGACGATCTTTGGCTCAAAGGGTATATCAAAAAGCTCGGTGAGCCAATTGCAAAACAGCGCTGTAAATCCGCCTATCCCGCCGTCTTCCCTGTAAAACGTTTCGGTACTTTGTATCGCGCCGTATATAAAACGATCGTTTTGATCGCGAAGTGTGCTGACCATGCCTATTTCTTCGGAGGTAACGCCCGGGATATCGCGAAAAGAGGCAAACGGCGGGATGTCCGCCGCTTGTTCCGTTTCTGCATTTTTGCATCCCGCAAACATAACCGCAAGGATAACCGCGGCCAGCAGGATCTGCGCCGAACGCTTGATAACTCTCATCCAGATACCTCTGTGAAGTACTAAGACCTGTTGCTCTCTCTTGAAGTGATGCTCTTTAATATACTGTTTAAGCTTTGGTTGATAAGAGAAATACTGATATGCGCATTATCATAACTCTTTGCTATGTTTTCTATCAAATCGTTTACGGCTTCGATAGACTCGAGCGATTGCTTCGAGATCTCCTCCGAGTCTGCTACGATCGATTTCGACTTGCCCGCAAGGTTTCGTACTTCCTCAGCAACTACTGCAAATGACTTGCCATGTACGCCCGCGCGCGCCGCTTCGATCGACGCGTTGAGCGCAACGAGGTTAGTGTGCGTTGCTATCGAGAGGATGTCTGAAGAAATGGATCTGAATTTCAGCAGCGCGTCATTCAGCTCGGTCATATAGCTGTTTATCTGGCCTGATTTTGTTTCTATATCGGTGATATCGTCAACAAGAAGAGTAGCGCTCTCTATATTTGACGTTGCTATATCCAGAACTGACATTATTTCATCGTTTAGTTTTTGTATACAGTTGTTGGGAAGGTTTTCGTCGAGAACGATCATCTTTGCCATTTCAAGACAGGTGTCGCAGCCGCACGCGCCGCAGTCATATATTCTTTGGGCTTCGGTGTTTTTGTTGAGGGCCTTGAATCCCTTTTCGATTTGTTCTTCCGTAATGGAGTAATGTCTGGCGGGTGACGGGATATACTTCCTTATGAAATCGTTGATATTGAGGTTGTCGTCAAACTCAATGAGCAAATCTTCGTATTGCTCCTGGTCAAACTCCTTCAGAACAGCCTGCCTGCCTGCATCCATGATCGCATGTGCCTTAAATCTGCTTACGCCATGATCAACTCCCGTGCCCAGATTACAGCCTTCCGGGCAGTTGAGCACGTCAAATACCGCGGGGAGATACTGCTCGCTCTCCCGGGAGAAAACATCAAGCGCGTTATATACGACGCTCTGACCTTCCGCCTGGTCTACCCGCACGGTTTTACCGAAGTAGAACTCGATGTTCTCTTTTAAGCCGCCTGGCATAGAGAACAAACGCCCGAACGCCGACTCCGCGTGGTCAAATCCCGTAGCTTTTTCAGGCAGTTCGATTTCGTGATCTTTTATATACTTAAACAGCTTCTTTAATGTGACGTTGTACTCCACAAAACCGGTCGCTTCGAACTCGTGGGACTTGGCTATGCATGGGGACAGTGCGGCGATTTTATCGCTGAGGCGGGTGTATCTTCTCATATAGATTGCCGTGCAAAGCATAGGACTGTGCACGGGTGAAAGATATTTTACCAAACCCGGCTGGTATTTCAGAACATTGGTCACAATCGCGGGACACGGCTGTGTGATGACCGATTTTGGCTTTTCTTTTTCTATATAGCGTATATGAGCCCAGGTGCAAATGTCTGCGCCAAGAGACACATCATAGACCTTGCGTACGCCCAGGCTTCTCAGCCATGTGAGCAGCCTGCCGGCGTTCTCTCCGTTGATACGGTTCGCGGGTGCGGCAAAAAGTGAAATGGACTCACCATTTCTCAAATCGTCCAGGAAACGCTCGGTATCATCATCATAACCTCTTACCCCATGATGGCAAGCTTTGATGCACGCTCCGCAGGCTATACATCTGTCCCCATTGACGACAACCTTGATCCTGTTGTCTTCCATATAGACACTGTTTGCCCCCTCGATAGGACAACTGCGTATGCAGCGATTGCATCCCACACATTTTGTATCATCATCTGTTATGAGTTTACGCATTATTTGATACACCATCCCCCTGAAATTGTCTCAGAATAGATAACTATGGTTTGTTGATTATAACATAGAAATAACGCTAATGGAAACTTTTTTAGAAGCTGCTTTCAACTAAAGACTTGCATAAAAGTGTAAAAAACTGTATACTGCTTATCATCGGAGTGATCGCGGAGCGAAAAGCAAAAAACGAGTTTCAAACAGTGCGGACGCCCCGCCAGGGGCTATAGGAGTGAAATATGAGCAAACCTGATGTCTTAATAGTCGACGACCAGCCGTCTGTTTGCAAGGAAGTGACTTCTTTCCTTAGTTATGATTATACGGTGCATGCGTTTAAATCCGGTCCGGATGCACTTGAGTATTTGTCGGAGAATACGGCGGATTTGGTGCTGCTCGATTATGATATGCCGGAAATGACCGGATTTGAAGTGTTGATGGCGATCCGGCAGAATCAGTTGACACGGAACACCCCCGTTATTTTCCTGACTGGCGATACGCATGAACGGATGAGACATGAGATGCTGGGGCGCGGAGCCAACGACTATCTTTGCAAGCCCATAAACTCCGCAGAGTTGCACTCCTGTATCAGAAAACATCTAGTGCCGCGTAACACCTAAAAATTCAACATCCTTACGCTGTCTTTTTCCGCCTGGCTGAATCATAAACGGGCCGGGGGTATGAAAACCTCCCGGATCAACCACCGGCAAGAAGCGCGCATCCGATCGCGCTTCCATAAACAGCGTCCTCCGGGATTTTAAAATCTATACCGGAGCGCGCTTTTAATTCATTTACTACCGCCGTGTTTCGGGATACACCGCCGAGCAAAACGGTGGTTTTCTTTGCCGGCAGGACTTTGTCCCGCAGGATGGCATTGAGCCTCACTGCGACAGTGTTTATCACAGCGCCCATCACCTGGTCTTTCGGGCAACCTTTGTTTAGTTGTTCAAGGGAATCCAGCTCCGCAAACACAGGGCAGCCATCGTTTATAAAAAGACCCTTGTCCGCTCCCGGTTGAAACCCGCTTACCTCGTCAAGAGTATAACCGAGCCTGTTCGCCATGACGTCCAGAATGAGCCCGAGTCCGGCCATACATTTCTGGTTGCGTACTATTTCGGTGATCCCGTCATCACCCAGAGTTACAAGCAATGTCTTGTCTGCGCCAATGTCGATTACCGATGTGGCGTCGCCTGAAAAGTACTTCGCGGCTTTTGCCAGAGCGATCGCGTCAGAAACACGGCGAGATGCAAACCCAACGCTGTGTTTGCCAATACCTGTTGATATGACTTCTTCGATTTCATCCGGCTTAAAACCTGCGTCCGCCAGCGCGGCGTTATACAGCTCGCTTATATTGCTCTCACGACCGATGCAGCCGGCTTCACCGGAAGCCGTAGCCAGGATCTTGCCGTCGGCTGCGATCGCTACTTTTATCATGTCGAATCCTACATCTATTCCCGCTGTTTTCATAAAGCTTATAAACCCGCCTTTCCATTTTTTCTAACTGATAATACCCAGTCCCTGGCTCTCCATCCATTCGTCGAGCTGATCCAGGAAACGGCGCTCGTCGAGATCGGTGCGGTCGCCCGGTTGAGACCCTTCGTAATGCAGGACCCTGACGCCCATTTGACTGAGGCGCAGGCCCTGCTCTTTTCTTGTCAGAGTGCAGCCCACACCGCCGCGCCAAAGCGCCATGATCGCGCCTTGCACGCCAAAGCCTTCCGCAAAATCCGTTATTACGTTTTTTCTGATATACTCGTCGTCTTTAAAGCGGTGGCCGCGGGCTTCTTTCAGCACATGCCTGATTGCGTCTTCGCGGGTTTTTATATCCCCTGCGTCAATTACGGGGTCTCTTATCGCGCGCGCCTCAAACTGCTTTGTCTCCCTGTTCCAAAACACCGGACCTGACATCAGATGGCTGTATTGCGAGCCGATGCAAACCGCGCCGTACTGCTCCAGGTAGCGCATATATCTCAGAAAATGCCACGGAGACGGGTGCGCCTCCATATACCGGTAACGTTCGTTTGCCACAGCCGCGATCTGGTTATCCGCGCGCCACTGTATCTCGTCGACAAGCGACTGCCAGAAATCGCCGAGGATCTCGGGTGAGAGCCGTGTCAGGCCGCCTAATGTGTAAAACGCGTAAAGATCCTTCTGGCTCAGAGGAGAAGGTGTTTTCGTCATGAGATTCATGATCTTTATACCATGCGGCCCGTTGTCAAATGTAACTATTTCAGCCTTGATATCTTCGATGAACTGCTCATCGTCAAACTCCGTGTCATATATTCGCTCGATATCTGCGATGATTTTCATGGTATTCCAGACGCGCGTCTCGATGAGCTCCTTGTCGCGTTTTTCATCGTCCTCTCCCAAATACATCGGCCATTCGCCGCCCCACCGGGGGATCGGGGAGAGATCCATGCATTGCTGCCCGCGCTTGGTGTGCTGGTCGCAGGGGTCGGCGAACGGCACACACATATCCCGATAGGGGAAAACGCTGCCGTCATGCTGATAACCAAGGAACTGTGCGCCCCAGCAGTTTTGGACATATCCGCAAATCTCGCGGCCCCAGCCCCGGATCTCGGAAGCCAGGCGGGCTTTACGCGAGAAAACGTCGCTTACGCTGGCCATCATGGCGCCCACGGGATTGTCTTCAATAATATTCAGATTAGGGAAGTAGTCTCTCCAGGACACGTCGCCCGTATTGCCATGTGCAAGCAGCTGCCCGGAGCTGGCCGCAGACTCGTCAATAGACTTCTGCCAATACGCCCTGAGCGCTTTGGCTCTGTCCCATATCTCGAGAGGTTTGGTTTCCCACAATTGTTTAGTACTCATTACTTTTCCTCCATCTGTGCGCCGTCGTCCACGCTCAAGCCCAGCAGGCGTGTCATGCCAGGTTTTACCATATTTATCAAAGCCTTTATACCAAGCCCGGTCTCTTCATAAGGCAGGGTCGTATCGCGTTCAAATGTATGGTATGGGATGTTCCTCTCCCGGAGAAGCTTCCATACAGCGTACATATCCGTGCCGTGCGGGTGGCAGTAGATCTGCTTTGCTATGATCGCGCAGTCCGCTTGCCAGTCTTCGGAAAGCCGGAAGATATGCTCGGGTCTGCGGCGCCATACGTTGTCTTTCAGGGCGGAATGCGGTTTGCTCATATAACGCAGCCCGACAGCCATCAGGCGGTCTTTCAGTGGTATGACGTCATTCCAGATATATGCGCTCCCGTTGTCCAGTTCGTCTATGACGACGTTGCCGCCGAGTTCTTCGATACGTTTTTCGAGCTCGGCGTCGTATGTCTCGCTTCCGATCAGGAT
>Ga0123353_10014938_pt1 | contig 11235 bp, 5 predicted proteins | sample TergutLab28metaG_3_FD_92763 | JGI IMG/M metagenome (GOLD analysis project Ga0123353, IMG submission 92763) | Labiotermes labralis P3 segment gut microbial communities from Petit-Saut dam, French Guiana - Lab288 P3 | ecosystem: Host-associated > Arthropoda: Insects > Digestive system > Gut ... | reverse complement strand
CAGAGGGTTCCCTCCGGCTTGGGGGCGGGGGTTGTTGTGTTTTTGAAACCCCGTGAAAAAGGAGGCCCTGTCCAACGGGGGGCTGTCGCGCCCAAAAAAAAAAAAAAGAAGAAGTTTTCCCTAAAGTTACAAATAACATTCAAGTGACGTTAGGATCAAATCACAAAGTTTCAGAACTGTCACATCACAAGGCTGAGTACCAAATTTCATTTCAATCTGTCACCAGTACGCAAATAAACCATAAGAACAGGGAAGAGATACGATGTGAGCTGAACGGTCGAGACTTCAAAATTACATAAATCTGCAAGTGGCAGATAAGGTAAAGGTGTTTCTGTGATGAATTCAGTAGCACTAAGTCCAGAAACATGTCAGAATGAAGGTACAGATCCAAATACAAAATCTCGGTACTAGACACAGGTAAATGGTCAATATAACTCCCCCGCAGAGGTGCAAACTATTTTTATGTAATGAGGAATGAGGAAACCAGAGCAATTTATATTCTGTACCGCCCACAGTGTTGTAATGTGGTTGTACGAAGTTAGTTTCAGCTCTCTGGCGGCTACATGTGTAAAGAAGGATGTAACGAATGAAGGAAAATTTGGATGAGATCAGATACACGAAACGTTAAAGGAACTTTAGCTAACGACCTTAAAGTTTCCTTGTTACTGTATAATAAGCGAAGTAAACGAGCCTAAATTCACGATTATTTACCCGAAGAAGGAAAATTATAAACAAATTAATTACACTTTGTCTAAACTAAAAAATTCGCCTTGTCTACAAGCTGTAAAATAAACTTATACAACTTTTACGACATGAACTACACACCGAGTTTCAAACAACTGATGTTTGCAACTTTTTTCACCAGCACTTATAAATAATCACTGTAAAGCCAAGGGCTAGAGGTGTTGGAAAATTTTTTAGCGTCAGGGTAGAAGCAAGACTGCGGTGAAAGTTGTTCTTATGTAAATAAACTATCACTAACGTATATGTAAGTTCTACCGATCCCAATGGCCGCGTGGTCTAAGGGACGGGTTTGCGGCCCTCGCTTGCATAGATTTCGGGTTCGAATCCCGACGGGGTTCTCGTTGTCCTTGTGAGTGTTGTATGCTGTAACGTACAGTTCTCTGTGCCGGGAATGATCACTTGCCCAGAGGAGTCCTACCGAGTGTGGTGTGTCGGAGTGTTATCATACAGCCTAGATAATGAGGTGGCCCTGGCCCAATGGGGGCTGTCGTTTCACGCAATACGTAAGGTCTAGACCAATGTTTCCCAAAATTTCTTGTTCGCGGAACACTTTTGGCTTAGAAAAATAACCAAGGATTCTTACATCCTTGACCACGTTAATACAGAGTATCCGGGTGATAGACATCCGAAGTTAAAAATTTATATCCCACAAAAGATTTTAGAAAGATACTAAGACATACCAGTAGAATGCGTGACAATGCATAGCACGATTTGACTGCTTGTCGCTCGCTTCATGGGCACAGGAGGTTTCTTAATGAGATATTCCAACGGTCATAAGAAGTAAACATATCGCCAATTAAAGAAGTTCCAATATTATTTCAAAAAAAAAATCAGTTCTTTAATTAAAAACATAAGCAAACGTCAAAGTACCTATTGCAGAAATGTGTCTACGGATCACGTGGGGACTGGTCGCAGATCCCTTGGGTTGCGCGAAGCACACTTTGGGAACTACAGCTCTAGACAATATGCGGCTGGTAAGCCGAGGACTAGCGTCTGATGATATTCAGATACGTCTCACAAAATATTCCCTTCTAGTCACTGCATTTATTCTTATATGACTTAGGTGCTGAGCAATAAAAATGGTCAAACTTCAACCTCATTTAACCCTTTAAATTCCAGTGTTTACTCTTCTTAATAGCAGGTTTAATCCACATTCTATGCGCACAGTGTTTTCCCCCTCATTCTAAAAACAAACTGCTGCTGCGAGTTAAAATACTTGGTCTGTAATGGAAATTAAGTGTATTTACTATACAGTTCAAACGGAATATTTAAATATAATTCATATTGAATTTACCCAGCAGGGAGGCGACAACACGGTGGATACACAATTACAGCTGCAGAAATACTCGGGATTAATCTTAAATGAGTCAGCGTAATATCGTGACAAGACTTTGATTTCAAAACAGCTTTAAAGTAACAAAAGCTTATTATGTAGGTCTGTGGATAATTGCTGTCATTTTCAGTTAAGAAGCCAGAAAATACAGAGGTTCAATACTCAAAGGAGATCTTTATGAATATCCAGCACTCCTGTGTTAGAATAAAGAGATTCTTTCACAAATATGGAATATCCATTACTTCTAACAAAGACAGAGAACAAAAAACCGTGCAAACCATAAATGAACAGAGGCCGAAGAAAATGAGGGGCATTTCTTTTACCTAGAGAGACAAGAAACCAAATCAAAAGGAATGTTGCGTGGCACACAGATTCAATAAGAAATGGGAAATAAACACATTTGTAATACATAAACACATTTAAAAGGACTTTGTTCGGAGAGAGAAATAAGAAATGGAAACTAAGAACTTCTTCTATTTACAGCTGTTCAGTAGGGATCATCATAACATTTTTTTATCTTTTCAATTCTTGGCAACCGTCACACGTGTGCTAAATACTGCATTATTACACCTTCTTACTTTCTTACTTAATTATTCCATAGATATGAGTCATTCTTGGTAAGCTAACCGGTTTCCAGCTAGTCAAGAAATTTTCCGTATTTTATGGAACCCCAAGGCTCATTACCGCATTCACAAAACTCTTTCCCACAGGTTTCCCCACCAAAACCCTCTATACACTTCTCCTCTTCGCCATACGTGTGCTACATGCCCAACCCATCTCATTCTTATTGAGCTTTACTACACTACAGGCAAATAACTACTGAATTATCTATGAATATAATTACGAAAGTTTCGCTAATGCACTGATAGATTACGAAGTATTCCACGAAGTTAATTTAGTCTCCTTTATTTATGACGCCGTTAGAAAGAAACAAAGAAAGAAATTTTACAATTCCCGTCTAAGTTACTGTTTCAACAGGTAACCCATTTTACAGTTCCCGTCTAGAGCTACCGTTTCAAAAGATAAACCCATTTTACAATTCCTGTCCAGAGCTACTGTTTCACCAGATAACCCATTTTACAATTCCCGTCTAAGTTACTATTTCAACAGATAACCCATTTAACAATTCTTGTCCAGAGCTACTGTTTCAAGAGGTAACCCATTTTACAATTCCCGTCTAGAGCTACTGTTTCAACAGGTAATCCACTTAACAATTCTCGTCCGTAACTCCACAGATAAACCATTTTACATTCCAGTTCATAGCTATGGTTTCCACAGATAACCCATCTATTCACTCCTAAATATTATGTTACTCGAGGAAGAGATACCATAAAATCATAATATTATTAAGTATGCCAGCCATGAATATGAACAGTTCTTACAAGACAATACAACTAGCGGTGCAGCTATCTGCAGATAACATTTATCGGCAAGGGTATAGGTGACAGTACCGACCGAAACATGGATACGTTTCGCTGCTTCATAAAGGCAGACTGCTTTGACAATCATTCTCCCCCGGTGTACGTATAAGTACCTATAAGATTGATTTACTGTACAGAGCTGATAGGTGAGAGGATTTTACGTTACAGTCTGTTACAGATTACATCACGGGAAATTGCACTATTCATTTGTAAACTGCACAAGGTACTATTCCGGTAATTACATGAACAGGACATCTAGCAAGCATGAGACGACACATTCGTGCCCAGTTTTAATTTGAGTACCTCAACAGAAGATACAAATACGAAGATTCAGAGATGGAGGAGAGAATAATATTAAAAGTGTCGTTAAAGAAACTGGATATTAATCTGTACAATGGATTCATGTGGTTAAGCGACTAACATCCTTTCAACAAACAGTTCGCTTGTGTTGGACAGTCTAAATGACTAATATTATTACCACTAGCACTTCGCGGCATACTGGTTGCTATACCACCAGTTTCTTTCAAACTACAGAACTGCATTTTTCCAGCACAGTGTATATTTGTTTTTCGTATGGTCCTTAGAATAAACAGCGATTACCTCCCTGATTTGCACCAACCGACTTGTTTTTATGGTGATTTTAGTGTGAGGTGAAGTAATTTTTTTTTTTATCATCATCATGTTCCTGAAGGGTTAGGCGTGTTTCCTGTTCCTTGGGCCTCAAGAATCAAACATACGTCGGCAATGAAGCAACGGAAAGGAAATTATTCCGTTCCTATAAATATTTTTTCCTCTGATGTGAACAGAGTTTTAATTATTGATTTCAAGAAAATCGGCAGATAAAGGTGGCAGGGTTGTCAACCCTACGCAAAGGATGCCTTTAACCTCCAGGAATATTCGTGGTACTCAACCTGTTTGAGGCTGAGTCGACCACAGGGCCATTGTGCAACCGGAAAAATTATGTCAATGAAACATTACAGTGACACCATCACGAATGGAACCCGCGACCTTCGCTTGCAGCGCACTGCCTCAACCAACTGCCCCAAGCAGCCACTGTAAATTATTTATGCCATTTTTTATTATGTAACTTCACGTCACAACTGCAGTGATTCGTGGTCTGTGTTCTCAAACGCGCATGGGACCTTCTTGGTCGCTCTTTCTTTAAAGACAGGATATTTGACAATTGTAACGAAGCGCATAATTTGTACGTCATTTGCCGTAGTGGGATAGGACAGCAGATAAGATTCACTTTTAACCTTCTTACACTACGAGTAACTACGTCGAAAATAATAATAATAATAATAGTAGTAGCAGTAGTAGCAGCAGCACTAGTAGTAGTAGTAATAGCAGCAGTAGTAGTAGTAGTAGTAGCAGTAGTATTAGTATCAGCAGCAGCAGCAGCAGTAATAGTAGTAGTAGTAGTAGTAGCAGTAGTAGAAGCAGTAGTAGTAGTATTAGTAGCAGCAGCAGCAGTAGTAGTATTAGTAGCAGCAGCAGTAGTAGTAGTAATAGTAGTAGTAGCAGTAGTATTATTACTGGCAGCAGCAGCAATAGTAGTAGTAGCAGTAGTATTAGTACCAGCAGCAGTAGCAGTAGTAGTAGTAGTAGTAGCGGTAGTAGTGGTGGTGGTAGTAGTAGTAGTAGTAGAAGTAGTAGTAGTATTAGTAGCAGCAGCAGTAGTAGTAGTGTAGTAGTAGCAGTAGTATTATTAGTAGCAGCAGCAACAGTAGTAGTAGTAGTAGTAGTGGTAGTAGTAATAGTAGCAGTAGTAGTAGTAATAGCAGTAGTATTAGTATCAGCAGCAGCAGTAGTAGTAGTAGTAGTAGCAGCAGCAGTAGTAGCAGTATTAGTAGCAGCAGTAGTAGTAGTAGTAGTAGTAGTAGTATTACTACTGGCAGTAGTAGTAGTAGTAGTAGTAGTAGCAGTAGTAGTGGTGGTAGTAGTAGTAGTAAGAGTAGTAGCAGTAGTAGAAGTGGCAGTAGTAGTATTAGTAGCAGCAGCAGTAGTAGTAAACTTTATACACGGTATTTGAATTACACGCCTGAAACAAACCGTGTCTGTAGGGTATATCGTGTTGCAGCTATTCTGTATTAACAATTTATGCTACGTACATGTAATGTTATTTCTAATGTTAAATGTTTTGTACTTTCTGAAATATACGAGTATGTGCAGTGCCCAGTGTGGCTGTTTCTTTTTGTAATTCCTTGATTTCGTGCTCTGCCGGTACGTCGCTCATCTGTTGTCTGACTGATGGTTCCAGTTGCCCCTGTTATTACGGGTACTGATTTTCTTTTGACGTTCCACATCTTCAGTACGTCTACTGCGCGGTCTTTATATTTTAGAATCTTCTGAACTTCTCTCTTTATCAAATTTCTGTTTCCTGAATTTTCAACATCTATTAACATACATGTTCCTTTTTCATTACCACGGATTATGAGGTCCGGTTTTTGGTTACAGATAGTTCTGTCGGTTGGCACTTGTTGGTCTGTAATATGTTTACCTTACTTTCACGACTTGATTCTATTAATTTTGGTACATGTTCATACCAGTGTTCATTGTCTAATTTTCCTCCTCTTTCCTTACACATGTTGAAGTGTACTTCAACACAAACTTCACCATCTCCATGTACTGTTCCTTTGTCAAAATTGGGCATACTGCTATATTGTTGTCTATTGTCTCATCATATTGTTGGCAGAGTATTATTATTTTTATTATTATCTTAATAATAATACTAATAATAAGATTATTATTATTAACATTATTATTATTTCATTGTCTCTTGTCACAGGCTTTATCTCCCTGGTACCTCTCCTCGTGAATCAACGGCTATCCCCACCGCTCAGGATTCAAGTTTCAGACTGAAGTACGCTCCGTTTTATGTGCTGTTCCAAACTTTGCATGTATAGCTGTTTTTAGGCGCATTTGCAAAATTGCGAAAAGCGACCATTAGCTTCGTCATGTCTGTCCGTCCATCTGCCCGCATGGAACAACTCGGATTCCCCTGGACGGATTTTCATCAAATTTTATATTTGAGGATTTTTTGAAAACCTGCCCAGAAAATTCAAGTTTTATTAAAATCGGACAAGAATACGAAGAGTACTTTACGTGAAGACCAATATACACCTCTTATCGTATCTCGCTCATTTCTTCTTAGAATGAGGAATGTTTCAGTTAAAAGTTGTAGAGAAAATCAGAACACACATTTTATGATCAGTAATTTTTTTCTGAAATCGTCCCACTTATGAGATAATGTGGAGAAATATTGCAGAGCGGGGCAAGCCACATTTGACAAAATGGCGAATGCGCATTGCATGCTGGATACCTAAGGTTACAAATACATACACTCGGGTTGTGCAATACTCACTGCTTTTCCACTGCAACAATGGATGTACGAACACGCCTCAACTTTAAGTTATACGTACAATGTCTGTCTTGTTTTAGTGTATCTTTTCAATGTTTTTTTTTTGGCATGTCTTCCAAATTATTCTTTAAACATGTTATTGCTATTCCACTGGTTCCAACTAACATAGTACACATTCCTTGTATGCCTACAAGTAAACTCTTGTAATTTTTTTCTTTTCTGCTTCCTTCGGCATGACACTCCTTTCCGCTGGTGTTACCACATCTATCAGTTTGTACCTTTCCTCTGTTTGTTTTTTTTATTATTATACCTGGCCTATTTGCCATAACTTCTCTATCTCTATATACACTTCGATTCCAGTACAGCTTCTTGTTCACATACTGGCTTGGATGTATGTATACCATTTCATTACTAGTAGCAGTATTATAAAACACAAGAAATCAAATGCGCTGCATTATTAACTGTTTAGCTACAAGGTGCTGTTCGCAGTTACTTACGGATGATACAATAATTGAAAATATGTTTTGGGTGTCGAATAAACCGAGGGAAAGGTTACGACCGGCGAGTCAGATAACATAAACGTAGAAAATAACGTAATGTTTCATAATCCTAATACGTAATTCTTCACTTAAAACATATTTCTTCAAAAACTACATCTAGAAGACAAACAAACGGTTTTGACAGGACATGTACACTTTCACTACAAGCCAAGCATGGAAACAAGGGACTCCGCCTCCCCCTCAGAGGTCAAAGTCGTTTTCTTCAGTCCTTATTGGTACACGGGCGTGAATGGTAGGTAGGCTTCATACCCCGTGCGCTTTACCTAAGGGGAAAAATTCACCAGTACATGTAGAACAACTGAGCCCCAGAGACGGTCTGGTTATTGTGGGTAAGAAAAAGAATTTCCTGCACCTCCCGGTGATCGAACCACGTTTCCTCAGTAATTCAGACTGTAGCATACTCAGTTATTTCAACTTCCTTGCTTGTGAAGGCACGTTTAAATTCGACAAAGAATAATATGTTTCGTGTCTTCATCCTTCATTCCATTCCAGTAACTTCCTTACCCCTCTACTATCTTTATCTAATTTCTCCTTTCTCCACAAGACAATGAATTAAGTAACAGCTTTATGCTGCAGACGTTACCGTTTCGAACATGAAACTGCCACCTCTAGAAGTATGAAAAACTGCACTTGCGCATGTAAACGACGTACATGTTTGCACGGAAATGACAAGAAAATACACACACATACAAAAACAAACACGGAATCACGCACATATACACACAAAAATACAAACACGAATCAATCAATCAATCAATCATAAAACTGTCTCTTGGTATCCCATAAATCAATTACGTTGACGCGTTTGGAAAAGGTATGCGTGTTGAATATCAAACAACCAAGTCAACTAATATGTTCTGTTGTAAGAAGAAGCGCCGAGATATCTAACTTGCACGTGGTAAATGCCGTGACAGTGGTGACTGCGTGACTTGCACAGCATCATGACCCTTCAGATTCTTGCCAATACTGAACTAGTCAACATTATATACCAACAACTATAAACACATGGCTGAGTGGGGAAATCATCAATGTAATTTATGATGTACGTTTGATTCGTGTTTTAGTTTCATATTTCTATCACGTATTTCATGTCAAGATAAGAAGAGATTAGTACAGTCAGAATCGAGTTCAACATCTGAAGTTCACAGCTGCGCGTCACTTGTACTGCAGATTAAGGAAATAAAGGGCAATAAATCATTGTCACAACTACAGTACTTCTAAATGATAAGTGACAGAAGTAAGAAGAGGCTGTACAAATAAGGTGCAACACCGATGAGTTACTTGATTTGTTCGCCCAATGACAGTGATTGACAGTTTTAATGAGAATGAACAACAACGGGATCCCAAAAGTAATGCTGCTATAGACCCAGTGGACGAAGACGACTTGGAAGACCTGAGAAGAGGCTAATAGACGAGGCCGAAACAGGTCTATCAAGGCCTAACTTGTTACGGATAATAATGATGGCAGTGAATATTAAGATCGCAGTCTTCTGGCCTGAGACGCCGTGTATTTAAGCAGATAAGTGCCAGCGTTTGGAGGCAGTTTATCAAACGTGACATTAATAAAGAATTTGGCGAATAAAGTGACTCTACAACGTTTGAAATTATGTCTCTAATGTGGATTGCGTTATGCTTGAAAATTAGCCACCAAGTTTTGTAATTACAAACGTAAAGTTGTTCTTAGCTACAAAGTAAAAACATTTGAACCATTTTACTTTCTTCGCAGAAATCATAACACTTAATGCATGAATGAAAGCCCTTCTTGTGATGCCAAAGTGGCGCAGATGGACAAAAAATTCCCTGAATTTTGTACGATTTCTAAGCCTCTAAAATCCATTCCTATAAGATTAGCGCTAATATTGTGTGTGCGTGCGCGCGCGCGCACACACACACACACACGCACGCGCACACAAACACAAAACTAGGTATCCCGAGTACTCCCTTATCTTGAAGGTTTCGAACTAAATACTATGCATTTCTATTTCTCCCATGCACGATAAACGTCTAATCCGTCTATTGTTCCTTGACCACGTAACAAAAATAATATGTTGCAAAGGGCAGAAATGTGGAAGTTGCTGACGTGTACTTACAGACGCGAGAAACATAAATTACTTGGAATTAAAAAACACACAGTTCATAAAATACACATATAGAAACACACCTTCTACAAGAGTACACTATGTATTCTCGCCCAGGTGCGAACTTTTAAGCAAATATCGCATCTGCGTAGCGCTAAAAGCAAAGTAACATTTCCTCCTCTCCCTGCGATTTGCTATTTATCATAAAGTTCTACTTTCCGTATATTCGCAAGTCTGTATTACAATCTGAAAAACTTTTAAGCTTCAACCATCTTTCCACCCCTCTAACACAACTCTTTGTTGCATAGCCTAGTCTCTCACAACTTTCCCAGAGAAGATAGATTATCATATGCTACATTAATCAGAATAACTACTTGCTACCAGCCATCACCTGTGCCTGACACTTGCTGGAAAAACATTAAATCTGCGGAATAAAAGGTACGTGGTCTACACGATCACCCTTCGTAACTTTGTTGCCCCGACGCGCTCAGTTTGATAGGTGATCCTCTTTCGGGAAACGGTGCGATTCACCGAAACACATACAGCTTTAATTATTTCTTTTTTACTTGTTTTATTTACTCAATTTGTTATTGATATAAAATAATGGAGCGCTATATCCAGTAAAACAACTAGATCATTTCTAGGAAACTGACACAGTCACTTCTCTGTACTTCTATATACACCACACTCGTACGCGACTGACTTCGCACCGGATTGCTAGCGTCTATTGTCCGCTGCTAACGTTTTCTCATTTAAATCTCCCCCCCCCCTCCTATCTAACACCAACAGTCCTGAATATACGTTGACAGATTAACTTACAACGCATCCCATGAACCATCCGTAATTGACGCTAGTATTCCTAAGAAACAACTATACTCAAATTTATCGGCTACAGTGGTAACTAATATTATGGAGCAAAGAACTGCCTTATCAGCTAACAGCCGAATATACAGCAAAGAAAGTTGTCGCCCGTTATTCATCCCGAATGTTTATGACCCAAATGCATTACACGAATCTTTCCAAAATCATATGAATCCAAGACGCAATTCTTAAACGTCCAGCATATCCAGAATATCTGGACGGCTAGCCTGTGACGAATACGCAACGATCCTCGGAAATGACGGTGACTGTTTACTAGTCGACACGGCGTCCCATCCATGAAGGCTTCAATCTCAAGCAAAACCTTTGTGAGAACTTCAAATGAATACATCCTCAAAACCGTTTATTCCAGATCAAATATTTCTACGTACAGCGAAGTGATCTAAATTCAGATTTTCCGTCGAAGATTTAGACAGCATTTCCCGTCTGTATTGTGCATGTCATATCCCCTGTCTACTACTGCCACCATCTGGTCAACAGAACAAGATACGATAGACGGCTTACAAAATATAAAGCTCTCCTCGTCCGCTTTTTAATATCCTTAATTTTAGGCGAGTTCGCAAGATTTCGAAAAGTGACTATTCGCTCCTTCATGTCTGTCTGTGTGCCATGTTCTTCCTCAAACGTGACCAAAGGTCATGTTTGAGGAAGCCTGCTCCCCAGATAGTATAATCTGTACCAGAGGTTGCAACTACAGTTTTATGTACTCCTGATGATGGGCGCGATGAACGCCCGAAACATGTAGAGTAATTTAGCAGTAAATAAATATCTGCACACTGCTGCATCTCGTTGGATTTCTTCCAACTAGAATTACGATGCACGGAGCCACGAATATACAAAAAAAAAGTGTGTTTAGATT
>Ga0123353_10014935_pt1 | contig 11236 bp, 6 predicted proteins | sample TergutLab28metaG_3_FD_92763 | JGI IMG/M metagenome (GOLD analysis project Ga0123353, IMG submission 92763) | Labiotermes labralis P3 segment gut microbial communities from Petit-Saut dam, French Guiana - Lab288 P3 | ecosystem: Host-associated > Arthropoda: Insects > Digestive system > Gut ... | reverse complement strand
TTTTTGTTTTTTTCGTAAAAAAACTAATCAAACCAGGGTATTTTTTAAAGCATGAAACTAACGATACTTTAAAATCTAAGAACTTAAAAAAAAAAAAGGAGGGGGGGGGAAACTGAAATAATATTTTCGAGACATCAACTGATTTTTTTTTTCCTTGCGTGAATGCAAGTGTATTCAGACGAAGGTGGCGGGAGAATATTGTTGGGCGATAACATGAACGGTAGGCCGGTCATGCTGCGACCAGTCAGGTTCCAGCGTGTTGTAGTTTGGATTTAAACTAGACTGCCTTGTCTACAACTACGTAGTTGCTATGTCGACACAGGATTTTCTATGTTTCCTTTGTCTATAAGCAAATGCTGAGATGGTTCCCAAGATTCCAAGTTGCCACTACATGCTTCTCATGTAGTCCTCCCGACTTAAATCTAGTAGTAACCAATTTCATGTTTTGTTTACATGTAAAATAACCACTGCAACCGGGTAACAAACCAATTGCAGTAAATAAATATATTATATTATATTTTTATTCAATTCCGACTTGCGCGGAATTCGACTTTAGCCTTCTTCTTAACGTTACTGCTACTTAAGTCGGGCAGTATCTATAATGCACATTAAATTCTTATTTGTTATAATTTTTTTCCCCTGTGGCGTTGCCGTCCAACGCGGGCCAGGGACTCCTTATTCTTGAGGTTTCTAGATCACACACAACGACGCACCACAGTCGGTAGGACTCCTCTGGACGAGTGATCAGCTCGTAGCAGAGACCCTTACCTGACAACACGCAACACTTACAACAGATACACACGCACGCTACCGGCGGGATTCGAACCCACAATCTCAGGAGGCGAGCGGCCGCAAACCTATGCCTTAGACCGCGCGGCCACTGGGACCGGCTACATATTTAACATAGCGCGACGTACAAAAGTGTATAGATGTATGTCTGTAGCACCGAAGGTTCTAAGGATACTGCAGTGAAAAATTAGAATGTAGGCTGAAAGTGAGAAGAATTTCGGCTGGTGGAGGGAAGTGTTGGTGGTGAAGGAAAGACAAAACGTGCAAGTGTCACTGACGTGTCGGTACACTTTCTTTATTTGTGTTGTTTTGAAAGGATTGTCTGTCTAACGATACGAAACACCGTTCGCTACAGTCAAGGCGCTTCCGAACTCCCCATAAATTGTAATAAAAGTCAGCGGCACGCTGTCCGACAATTCGATTTTGCTGCAAATGGAAAAGAATCTCCGAAATTTTGGAGTGAGTTTCATTAGGTTGCTCTCTGTTGATGGGCAGTGCTACATTTCCTGCTGTTGCCTCCCGTGTCATGACACTCTGTTCATAGTGCTGGAAGGGTGCCGACGTTTTGAAAGAAAATGTTCCCTCCTTGTTCATGGTCGAATCTTGAAGACCCGAAAAAAATGAATCCAGTATGTTCATTCTAAAATGTGACGTTAATATGTGAGGGGACAAAAGATTGCGACAGCCAGAAATATGGGGATAGTGCCCCCCCCCCCACAACGTGTTATAAAACTGTCACATTATAAGCAGGTGTCACAACCCAACATGCCGCAGTACTGATAAGACGTATACACTCTCGTGAGAACGTCAAGTAAAGAGCGAGAAGTGTCAGTAGCATAATGAAGTTAGGCGCATGATTAGCGGGCTGTAATTTTAGGTTAGACAGTTTTATTCTTGCTATTTTATTTGGCTTCATGACACCGTGTAATTTGGTACGCTGTACCAGATTTCGGAACAAAGTACGTCTTCCACATTAATTATTTTTCCTAACTCTTCATATATGTGTGTGTGTTTGTGTGTGTGTATATATGTGTATATATATACACATACATACATACATATATATATGTATATATATATACACATACATACATACATACATCGGGGACCGCGGTAGGACACTGGTTAAGGCGCTGTGCTACAAATTGGAAGGTCGCTGGTTCGATTCCAGATGGTGTCATTGGTATTTTTCATTGACGTAATCCTTCCGATCACAATATGACCCTGGGATCGACTCAGCCTCTAACAGAAATGAGTACCAGGAGCATTTCCTGGGGGTAAAAAGCGACCGGTGGTAAGGCTGACAACCTTACCACCGTCCTGGGCTATTGTTACGTAATCTGGGAACCTTAACTTCCTGCAACCCTCTGGGCACCTCAGGCCTGTAATGGGACTGATTTACATTATATATATATATATATACCAGAATAAACGGAGCCGCAATCATATATTCACTATCATGCAACGTCATTCTTGTTTTGAGGCACTGAAGCAGGTATGCGGGAATCAAACAGTAACTTCGTCGCATCTGCCCGTCTGTCCTTCCGCATGGAACGCCTTGGCTCCCGCTGGAGGAATTTTCGTGAAATTTTATAGCGGGGAGTATTTTCCTGGAACGATAGAAAAAATTCAATTTCGGTTATAATATGATAAAAATATCAGGAACTTTATATGAAGACCTGAGTATACGTATGACTGGTTTGGTCACTAGTGGTATCATGGTTGGCGTCGATATAATCGATAAGGATAGTGATTTTCATGATGCGTAATCAAGGAAGGAAAGCGTGTCGTTGTAATTTTTAATACGTAAAGAACATGTCTAGTGATATGAAATTTGTCATGTAAATAGATTACAATATGCCTACAGATTGTACTAGATTTTGCTTTCGAATGAATTAAACTTTGTCACCCAGAATTTTATGTTTTGTTGACTGTGCAGCTTATTACAACCTTTGTAAATGACCAACTTGACGCACAATTATTTTTCTTACGTTTGCTTATTCCAATTCTCTAAATGTTTCGAGCAACCAAGTGCTTATTATCAGGAGAGTCAATTGTATCAATACGACGTCTGATATGTGTCACTGTATGTAGGTGACATATACCAGAGGTCGTAATGATACAATACGAGTAGACTTAGACTCTCCTGCTGATGAGCACTTAGTTGCTCGAAGCATGCAGAGAATTGGAATAAACAAATATAAGAAAAAAATTGTGCGTCAAGTTGGTTATTTACAAGGACTTGTCATACAGCTTGCTATCGACAAATGTAAAGATTAATATATGCATAACTATAGTTTTGCCTGTTATTTTGTATGGGTGTGAAACTTGGTCACTCACGTTGAGGGAGAAAGGTAGGCTGAGGGTGTTTGAGAATAGGGTGTTGAGGAGAATATTTGGGCCTAAGTGGGACGAGGTAACAGAGTGGAGAAAACTACATAGTGAGGAGCGCTCACCCAATATTGTTCAGGTGATCAAATCGAGAAGAACGTGATGGGCGGGGCATGTAGCGCGTATAGGGAGGGGAGAGGCGTATACAGGGATTTGGTGGGGAAACCTGAGGAAAAAAGACTAATTGGAAGACCCAGGCTTAGATGGGAGGATAATATTAAGATGGAAATTAAAGAAGTGTGTTGTGGGGTTGTGGATTGGATCGATCTGGCTCAGGATAGGGACAGTTGGCGGGCACTCGTGAATCCTGTAATAAACCTTCGGGTTTCATAAAATATGGGGATTTTCTTGACTAGCTGCAAACCGGTTGGTTTCTAAGGAAGGACTCTGCTCCATATAGTAAGTAAGCAAGTAGGTAAGTAAATGAATTAAACCCATTTGGACTGGGTAAAAAATTTTAATGTATGCTGGACGGGAAAAGATCAAAATCAGCATAGAAATACAGATGTAAATTCTGCAAAGAAGTGTAACAGCATACCGCAATTATAACAGTAAAATTTTGTAACGTATATAAAGTTTTGAAGTGGGCCAGGTAGCTCATTCGCTATAATGACTGGCTACGGGCAGGACGGTCAGGGGATCTTATCCCGGTGGGTGCGAGATTTTCCGCACCTCTCCAGACCGGCCCTGGGACCACCCAGCCACCTGCACAATGGTCACCGTGTCTTTCCCGGAGGTAGAGGCGTTCGGGGCGTGGGGCTGACCCCCCCCACCCCCATATAGTGCCGAGGTCCTATTAAGAGCAGAGCTTTCCCTTTGCTCACCCTAAGGGCCTTCGTGGCCTATAAAAAGTGTGAAACCTACCATACAGTTTTGAATGAAAAGGAACGATAAGAAGTGTGACCTCAGTGGATACAACGCTATCATCAGTTAAGTAGGATTCAGAATGAACAGATGTGATGGCGCCTCTGAGTTACGTCGTACGTACATCCTGTCTTGTTGGTTCATATCGCCGATCTTTTGTTTGTCTTAGCCTATTTTCTTCCTTTTTCAGACTAATAAGAAACGTCTCCTTTACTTGCTGTCAATCGAACTCAGGTTCCCCCGTTTTCCAGCCCGTAACCTGACCCATCTCTTGAAATCGTCTTTAAATAAATAAATACTGCACGAATCTCAAGCCTATCTTATCTGTAATCCAGCCCGACCCACCAGAGAGTGATATTTTGTGAAATGGGTTTCAGAGATGCTTAGGTTAACAGACCGATATTGGATAGGAAAATGGGATGCATATATGTTGTAAGTGGATTAATTAGAGGTTGGTAGACCTGGTGGGGAACACAAGCTGTTATCTTAATTTGTTGACGTCCAAACCCTCCCCCCTCCCCCGATGCCGATTAAACCACTCAGCTTATAAACTCTCCTCTTTGGTAAATTATTGTCTCGTCGCTACACGCTGTGTGGGGTTGACCCTCGCGGCGAGTTACGTGGAAACATGATATCAGCTAAACGGACCATAAAATTTGTGATTTGTGTAAGGTTCGTCTGTTTTGATATACGAGTATTCGATTATACTTAGTGTACTTACGTACTGAGCCCGCGACACAAAAAGGTAAATCTGTCCCTGTACGTAGACTAAGCACCACGTTGTAAAAATGACAATAGAGGCAGCAAATTTCTCCGAAACTTTGATGTTTGCCCACTCAAATTCATGTCGTGAAATTTCAGAGAGCTCTAACCTAAACCTGTAACGTTTACTTGCTTACTTACTTACTTACTTACTTGCCTACTTACTTACGTACTTACTTACTTACGTACTTACACTTACTCCATGGAGCAGAGTTTTCTTGAGAAGCTAACGGGTTTGCAGCTAGTCAAGAAGTTTCCCACATTTTATGGAACCCGAAGGTTCATTACCACTGTCACAAGTGCCCGCAACCTGTCCCTATCCTGAGCCGGCTCGATCCAATCAATATAACTTTTAATGCTTCTAATTTCTGAAGGAGCGTTATGTTTCTGTTTCTCTTCCCATTTTGAACACGAATCCATTTGAATGACAGAAGAATAAGAGTTTGGGGGGGGGATAAATAACATTCATTACGGAAGCAACGAAAAAGTTACCGCTGTGGATATTTCCTGAAAATGCCCGCTCGTCCTTCCCGTAAAGGTAGGCTGGAGGAAGTGTACAAGCACTGGGAATTAAGAAAGTAAGGCGACGGAAAGTGGGCTGTTTGAACAGTTAGTGGGGATGGAAGTGAAGCATTTGGGCTGAGTTTGCGTTGAATGAGCAAGCAAGAGTGTAATACAAAAGCATTTGTACATGAATTCTTCTCAGACATAAGAAAGATCCATGCTTTGTTCGAAGTTTCCCACATATTTCCCTCTTATTCTTCCGATAACAGAATTTGTGTGTGTGTGTGTGTGCAGCATTTGTGGGCTGACACTAACAGGAGATAACTGTAGTGCTCGGAGGGAAAACTTCCATAGTGTAAACAAAAGGTGTGGGTATCAGTCAATAACACAACAATATCTAAAAAAGATGTTTAATGCAGGCTCCTGTAAAGCAATACCACCATACTTTCGGATGTAAACCTGATGATTGCCATATTAGGCCGAAACATGTAGTTTAATTCATCCTGTATTAAACATCCTTTTTAGATATTGTTGTGTAATTGACTGATACCCACACCTATTGTTTATATACACACAACGGGGATGGTTCAATTTAAAAAAAAAATTCCATAGTGTAAATCTGCCCAACCACAAATGTCATATGCAGTAGCTCAGGATCGAAACTCGTTGTGGTCAGAGCCCGAGATTAACCGCCTGAGCCACGTCACTGTCAATCTAAATAATATATCTACATTTCCTACCTCATAGAGGACACACTGTTTCTCGATTTGTGTTAATGCCGATAATCATACAGAACACACAGATACAATGACAGCTGTGCGTGCAACAAGACCATTGTGCCTAAAATATATGTGCACGTGTCAGTAACCCGAAAAAATTGGAGGGGGAGGGGTACATTTCGCTATATTTGGGGTTCTCACAGAGACCTTGTTCAGGAATGACGTATTCTGTGATGTGATGCATTGTTGTCTGAAGAATGGTTCCCGACGTTTCGAAAGATCATGGCCCCTTCTGAAGGTTAATCATTCCACCAATAATCATTCTTTGACTGTTCAGTCCTTGAAGATGAAAGCATTAGGATCTTCTTCAGCGTAGTGACGCACTCAATCATCGACACAGCATCATATGTCTGAAGACATGAAAACTCAGTGGATGCATCGTATTGGAGAATTGTTTCTCCTTCTCTGGCAGAGGGAAGTTGTCAGTCTTTGTCCGATTTACTGATTTGTACGGTAAACAGCGAAAGGGCGTGGTTATTTTTGTTATCAGTAGCGTGTTCTTCTATGTATGACGCAGAGAGTCGATCAAATACATGTCAAAATTTTAATTGATTCGCCCACTTCAACGGAAATAACAAAGCTGATTATCGCGTCCTTGTTTACAAACATGACCCTAGTTTACACTTCCAAAAGCGAGTGTATGTTACTTTGTTTCAGGTTGTTTATTGTGTCATTACTGAATTATGTTTTGTACTCTCTCATCTACTCATCCGCCATAAATGGAAATACTTTGTATCAAATGTTTGTAAATATTATGATTTTTAGTGTGCCCATTGAACAACGCTGCGAGTTACTAAGATTATACAGCGCCGGTAGTGGACGAATGACGTAACACGGAGCTCTTGAGGAATGATTCTGAAAGGCAAAAACTTAAGTTCTTTGGGGGGGCGGGGATTTCCCTCCTTAGACCACTTTGTCCATCTGTCCAACACAACTCCGACATGGATCGGCCTGGGATTGAACCCGAGGATCTGCACATATAGGCCGGCGACTAACCTGAACTATAACGCGGCCAACTGTACGAGTATTCTTGGATGTGACACCGTGTAGTTTGGTAGATAAATGTCAGCGTTTCTCAGAAACATACCTGTCGTATTCCATCTACTACATTCAGTCTTCAAATAATAACACTCACTTGAATTAAAGACTCAGCCCGTACCACGCAGTAAACACTTTCCGTCTGAGTTATAAATAACAAACTGCTAATGCTGTATGGGGATATAATTGCAGTTTGTTTTGATATCCATAGAAAACAAATGTAATTTGTAAGTAGAATATAAAGGTACCAGTTCCAAGCTTAGTGTTACACGTAGTTACAACTGGGCTTTAAACGGCTCAGACTGGTGGAAGCTTGCAAACTTTAGAATTTACCTGCCAGAATGCTCGACGTTGGATCCCAGAAGATAAGTAGAAAGTGGTACTAAATATCAGACAGAGTAATTGGCAGTGGGCAATTATTTTCAGAAAACCTGTTTGTTGCCATTAAAGACAGCGTACAATTAGTCTATATGTTTAATGTAATTAAAACATGACATAAAAAGTTAGTTACATCTGGTATCACATTTGCGTCATTCGTCCCTCATCCGGCAGTTGAATATTAAAATTATTTGCTTGTTTGCTCATGATAAAGTAATACTGGAAGCCATACGAATGTGACAAATCAGTATAATGAGAAAGCCCTTTATGATTTACTATTTTGATTAAACTTTTTCTAGAGATAGAACAAATGAATGTAATTAAATACTAAATTGTCATAAAATTTTGTTTGTTTTTATTTGTTCCTGATGTATTGTGCATGTCGTAATAAATAATGTATAGGTAGCAAATATTTTTTGCTTCCCGTTGGTCTGTTTGTTGTGATGTTCGTCATAATATCATGTTATTAACAATGAGACTGAACAACGCCATAAACCCCCATGTTATGAGCAGTGGCAGTGAAAGTCACCATAAACCCGTGTTATTGACAGTAATAGTGAACAACGTCATAAACCTCCATGTTATTAACAGTGACAGTGAACAAAACCGTAAACCTTCAACATATCAACCAATAAATGCACTCAATAAATTACAACAAAATATACATCATAGTATACAATTCATAGCCAGTAACAAAGTCTATCAAAGTCTACATGTTTCGGCACCGGAGTGCCATCTTTAGGGAGTCTTCTAACACAAAGAGCTACGAGTCCAACAACACGTCAGTCCAGACACTGATCGCCCTCGCTGGTACCATTAAAATATTACAGTTTTAGAATACATAAACTTCACTTGCTTAACTTTACAGTGTTGTGTTATGACAATTATGCAATAGTGAGACACCTCAAATAAAAGCTCGCAATCGTTTGTATTCTGTAAGGCGAGTGTATAAAAACATATGCCTCGTTTTATGTAATCCAAAGGCATCTCTTCCTGTAAGTATGTTATCATTGTTGATTGTACATAACTGAGTTTAAATACTGATGTTATACTCAATTATCTGCAATCAACAATTGTAATATATTTACAGGACGTCATCCCTTTGGATCACATAAATCGACGCTTATGTTTATGTGCATTCTGCAGCCGGCGGCGATCTTGCACTGGAAACGGCTGTCTGTCACATAATTTTAATATTGCAACATTGTCAATTTATAATCTTAGCAGCTGACCAACTCAATGCACAAATTCTTGTTTTATAATAAGTTTATTACTTTCCTCTATATGTTTCGAGCACTGTTGTACTCATCATCAGGAGGTCAAACCGTATTATACATCATCTGGTATCGTCACACCCTGTAGGTGCGCAGGTGCGCACCGGACGGCCACCTACAGAGTGTGACGATACTGGCTGTTGTATAATACAATTTGACCTCCTGATGATTAAAACAATAGTGCTCGAAACATGTAGAGGAATATAATAAACTTACTATAAAACAAGAATTTGTGCATTAAGTTGGTCAGCTGCTAAGATTATACTGAAATGCACGGTCAGCAAAACATAAAAAATTGTCAATTTATGTTTGTCAACTTTATGCATTCTAGAATTTTAATATTGTAATGGTACCAAAAAGTGCGATCTGTACCTAGACTGGCGTGTTGTTGGATTTGAGATCCTTCGTTGTAAAGGACTCCATAGGGGATGGGTTCTGTGTCGAAACATGTAGAGTTTGATGCTTATAATGAACTGTAATTTATGATTTGTATTTTATTTTTTTATTGAGTGCATTTGTTGGCTCATATATTGCATGTATCAATACGCACGGCGTAAGTAACATAAAACACCATAATCCTTCCATAATAGACGTTCGTAACTACCGCATAACATGCCGGTACACATTCTGTATGGGAGGGATAGCATTCCAGTCGTCGGAGAAACGAGAGCTAAAAGTTATAATGTCTAAGGCTTTTCATGTCTTTCTTCAGTTGCTTTAGGCAAATTTTAGTCGTTGCCTTAAATCACGTGACCAACACACTTTTTTGCGCCCTTTATGATTAATTATTTACTACAATCCGAAATATTATAAGTGTATTTAACGTTTTAAAATCTAATGTTAAATATGTGTACCGTCAGGGTTAATGATAAACACTTTGCATTGTCATTACCGAATGTATATTTCGTACTATCCTAATCAAAAACAATCGTTATCCTTAAAGATGTACATTTTCCGTGCACTTATATTCTTATGTAAAATTCAACACCAATTTGTTGAACAACGCTTTTATTTGTTGATTAATGTTGCGACATGTTTCGGCCTTAATTTATGGCAAACTTCAGGGAGCTTTCTTGAACATGTGGAACTTATGTCCGAACTTTTATGTTAGAAATCCCACTTGTGATCAAAGTTATTGTTATGATTAAATATTTCATTTCTGGAAATTGGTGTTGTAGTTACAATATAGTTCAACTTCAGTTAAAATGCAGTTAAAATTATTTTGCTGTAGATTGTTGTGTCCAAACACCCACGTTTCAGTCATCCTTCAAATGAAGTAAGTTCTGGAATCAGGTGTCCGGCGTCTTGCGTTCCCGCTGTGAATGAAAACGCTGTAGCGGCGCCACAAGACACCGGACATCCGATTCCAGAACGTTCTTAATTTGAAGACAGGCTGAAACTTGGATATTTGGACACAACAGTCAATATTTAACCGTTTTAATTGCATCTTGTTGTGTTGAATTATAAAATAAAGGATTAACAAAAACCATTGAACACAACTTTATAGAACATTCGTACAGCTAGATGTTTCGACACATGGGATCATCACCAGGCTGTTTTTAGAGCATATTAAAAGAAGTACACATATTACATTGTGGATGTTAGATCTCACTTCTTACAAATTTGTTTACAATTCCCGGCTTTCATTAATAATTTCAAAGTTTGTGATTACAATATGGGGATAGTTAAAACTGCTAAAATCTTTATAGAGTGGTAGATGTGGGTGAATGCTAGGGGCAGTTGATTTTTGTATGGAGCCTTATTCACTGTTGTCAGGTGTCGTGTTGGGGATTTTTACAATTACAGTCAGTACGAAATATTATAATTTTTTTCATAGTTATAAAACTTATAGACGTCGCGTACTTGTATATTTTGTGATGTAGTTTGGTGACAAGGACTTAGGTCACTTAAGCGGCGTAGGTGCTCTTCACATCGTGGCTTGCGGCGTTGTGTTCGATGGCTATTGTATGTACGTTCTTTATTTTTGGTATTCAACTGTACTTTAACTGTAACATCGATTTTCAGAATTGTAACGTTAGTCACCATAAATATTATTTCGGCCACGTGTGGAGTTTCTGACATATAAATTGAAACACAAACTGCACATGCTAAAGAAAGCCCTCTGAAGATGGCCGACACCTAAGGCCGAAACATGTCGCTGCATTAGTCAACAAATAAAAATGTTGGGCAACAAGGTGCTGATAAATGTTACTTATAAATAATTATGTCTTGTACCCATTTAGCCGATTAGGCTTTCTAATGCAAGTACACTCTGTTCTCTATGATGAGCGAAATGAATATACATGTACAGGATGTCCCAGAAGGAATGTGCCAGACTTCTGGAGGGTGTTCCTTAAGTTAAAGTATACCGATATAACCCAAAACACCTATGTCCAAAGTTGAACGGTTACGGAGATAATGGCCAGAGAAGTTTGAAACTTTGACAGCTGTTACACA
>Ga0123353_10014934_pt1 | contig 11237 bp, 10 predicted proteins | sample TergutLab28metaG_3_FD_92763 | JGI IMG/M metagenome (GOLD analysis project Ga0123353, IMG submission 92763) | Labiotermes labralis P3 segment gut microbial communities from Petit-Saut dam, French Guiana - Lab288 P3 | ecosystem: Host-associated > Arthropoda: Insects > Digestive system > Gut ... | reverse complement strand
TCGAACCAACGGAGAAGTTCGCCTGCAAGCAATGCTTCAGGCGACTCTCGAAAAACACTTCTCTGTTGAAAAATGCCTAAAAAAACCTAAAAAGAACCCACTAATTCTGACAGAGAACCAAATAAAAAAGGGAAAGCAGTACAGTGCCATTCATATTGAAAACAATTTCGCTGTCGATGTGGATATAGTCATGGGCGACGATATTGCGAAACGCCATGATGCGCCGCCAGTCGATCTCTGGATGCTTCGATAGCAACACGTTACTCGTCAGTTTGTCGATTTTCTTAACTTGTTCGCCGACAACCATCAGGAACATACAAATCGATGCGAGTTTTTCCTGCCCGGCGTGCGACGCACGGAAAAAGGCGGCATCGGGAACCGACTCAAAACTTTTCTGTGTCATTTCGAGGTGTTCGACGATCTGACGGAACAGATCAAGAGCAATTTCTTTGTCAAATGGTTCAGACATAAATCGTATCCTTTCTCAAACGTTCTTTGAATAGTTCACGTAGTTCTTCCCGCAAACGCACAACGCTCACGGGACGTTGGAACGATGATTCGAGTTCTTCCCGCACCGCTTCAAAGTCGAAAAAGACGGGCGGCATTTCGACGCAGACATCGACATCGCTCTCTTCGGTCGCTTCATTCCGGGCAAATGAACCGAACAAGCCCAGTTTGGTAATACCATATTTTTCGACAAACCGCTCTTTGTTCTCGCGGAGAACTTGAAGGACTTCCTCACGTGTTGGAGTCATGGATTGTCCTCCTTCTCCATTGCCGATATGTCCCAAATGCGGACAGTCCCACCATCACTTACTGTAAAAACTTTTTTGCCATCAGGCGAAAAAACGCAAAGGTCTCCGTCCAATCTACGCAATTCTTTTCCAAAATTGGCACTGTTTGAATCGGCATCCCAAATTCGAGCAGTTCCGTCGTTGCTTGTCGTAAAAACTCTCTTGCCGTCGGGAGAAAATACCACAGAATAGACTCGCTGCGTATGCCCTACAAACTTCTGCAATTCCTTGCCCGACTCGACATCCCAAATTCGTGCGGTATTGTCATGACTATAACTGCTAGTAGCCACCTTCGTGCCATCAGGAGAAAAAACAACTGACTTGACTGCTCCCATATGTCCTTCCAACTTCAGTAATACCTCTCCTGATCCAACATCTCGAATCAAGGCGGTTCCGTTGTCGCTTGCCGTAATAATTTTCTTGCCATCGGGAGATAAGTCAGCGGAATCGACCCCAGATACGCTCCCGCCTTCATTCCGAAGTGCTTCAAAGATTTTTAGTATTTCTCCTGATTCAGCATCATAAATTATAGTGGTTGACCCGCCCACTGTGATAATTTTCTTGCCGTCGGAAGAAAAAACAGCATGACCGATGGCTGCTGGGTGTCCTTCCAAGAATTTTAGTGTCTCTCCTGATTCAGCATCAAATATCCTAGCGGTTCCCAGATTTCCCGCCACTATTTTTTTACCATCTGGAGAAAAGTTAGCAGATCGGAAGCCAGTACCGCGACTTCGCACAAGCCAATCGTTCAAATTTTCCGGTCTCTCCGGTACTTTTCTTAATTCCTTTCCTGACTCGGTATCCCAAATTCTGATGGTTGTGTCCCAGCCAGTGCTAATGTTCCAACGTGTTGTAACGATTTTCTTTCCGTCGGGCGAAAAGGCGGCAGAATAGAGACTATCCGTAAGCCCTTCGAGTTTTATGACGACTGGCACTTCCGCCGCTTGCCCGTACCCAACAAACACCAGCAAGACCATTGCTGTGCAAAAGAAGTGTTTCATGACGATGCTCCTCTATTGGATGTGAAAGTTCCTGCCATTCTATGCCATTTTTGCTGTGCTTTCAATGGGCGCGTAAAGCGGTGCGTAAAGTTTATCAAAGTCGCGGTCTTGTGTCATTATTGTTTTCGCTTAAACGATGCGTTCTGTTTTTTTTCACTGAAAATGCTAAAATGGGGTGATGCGTTTTGGTGCTGTCCTTTTGATATTGTTTGCCGTTGCCACATTCGGTGGTTGCCGGGAGCGATCCGTTCCTCCGGGACCACCGCCCGTTCTCCCGCCGGAGGTTTTAACTGATGTCCCGATTGACCCCCTCGTTATCCTCGACCGAATGGCAACTGCCTACAAAACGGCAAACTCCTACTCAGATCGTGCGACTGTCCGCATTCTCGGCAAGATGTCGCAGCCCGATGTCGAGCCCGCCCCTTGGAACTGTCTCGTCGTCTTCCAAAGACCGAACAGACTCCGGGTCGAAGTCAATGAAGGCATCTTTATTTCCGATGGCGAAGACTGTTACGCACAAATCCGACCGTTGCCCGATCAAGTTTTGCACTTTCCCGCTCAGGTAAACTGGACACTCGAAACGCTCTTTCAGGACGTTCACCTTGATGCTGCCATGACATTGGGACTTCCCCGTTCGGTGCTACGTTTTCCGCCGCAACTTGTGCTACTGTTTGCGAACAATCCGCTCCATACGTTCATTCCCAGAGGAGCAAGGGTCGAATGGATTGCCCAACAGCAAATTGATGAGACGCAGTGTGACGTTGTCCAAATCACGCATTCCGACGGCAACCGAGTTCTGTGGATCAGCCGTGTGGACTTTGCGTTGCTGCGAATGGATTACCAGCCCGTTGGTTTGCCTGTCCCCGAAGGGTTTGACAGTATCGACGCGATCCGCATCGAGTTGACCAATGCCGAATTCGATAGTGATTTTGGTTCCACAACCTTCCAGATGCTCCAACCGCAGGGTGCCGTTCAGGTTGCCGAATTTCACGCTGACGCATCGGGACTGCCCACGCAAGAAGAACACCGCCGGAGACTGAAATTGATGGCGGACAACGATTCGTATCGCCTTATCGACCAACATGCTGGGTTGGCAATTTCGCCCGAACAGACATCGCTGTCGAAAACCGCACCGCGGACATTCACGCTAACACCGGCTTGGTCGCAACCTTTGATGGGTGTTAATACGATGGCAATTTTGCCGGGCGAACCCCGGAAGTTGTTAATTCCATACGCAGGCAATGTGGTGGCAATACTAGACTTTCAGGGGAATGTGTTGAACAGTGATATTAAGCCGGAAGGTTTGGGCGATTCGATCATCATGAACATTCGGAGTAATTCTGACAATCGAAGAATTGGAATCTTAACACTGGAGGGTAAATTTCATCTTTTTGACGAGGCATTCAAGCCGATCACCGTCTTCGAAGAAGAGATTCGACATTTTCGATTCGTTCAATATCGTGAAGAAGCGTTGCTCCTACTGGCAATAGATGGTGTTATCCGTGCCGTTGATTCGCAGGGAACAAAACGTTGGGAGTATTCATTCGAGGGGGTACCCAATCAGATTTCGTCGGCACTGATCGATGATCAACTCCGTGTGTTGGTTTCCTGTACAGCGGCGCAAGATTCGATTTTAGTGCTTTCTCTCGACGGGTTGGCATTAGACCCGGTGGGGATCCCTATGGACTGGCGCGTCCTTTGGTTTGGGCATCGGAGTTCGATGAATGCGGATACGATTTATACCTTGTGGGAAAACCCTGACACGGGACACGTCCGATTTGCCGGTCTTGACAGGACTGGAAAAAGCCAGTGGAGTCAGTGGAGCCGCGCACTGCCGCCCGGCGAGTATGAAATAGACCCCGTCTTGGTACCCAGCGAGGAAAAATGGCTCGTATCCACGCCGAGCGGTGAAATTGGGGTCTTCGATCAGATCGGCAACGTGATCGACCGGTTTTCATTGGACGTTGTTCCGACGGGACTGCTCTGCCTGGAAGTGGACGGCGAAACACTCCTGATCGTTGCCGACGGCGAAACAGTGACGGCTTGGAAAATGGGCAAAAGGGTTACTCAATAATTTTGGAAATCGGATACTCCACGATTCCGCAGGCACCGGCAAATTTGAGTTGCGGAACCAACTTTCGTACTGCGGATTCCTCGATGATCGTCGAAACGGAAAACCATTGATCGTCCGAAAGACCCGAAATCGTCGGATTTTTCAGTGCCGGCAAAATAGCAATCACCGCGCTGAGTTTATCCTTTGATACGTTCATCATCAAGCCGACCTTTCCTTCCGCCGCCATGGTCGCTCGGAGCATCATTACAATATCATCGATTTTTTGTTGCTTCCAATTATCCTTGTAAGATTCGTGGTTGGCAATGAACCGGGTCGTACTCTGCAAAATTTCGGCAACGATGCGGAGTTTGTTTGCTCGGAGCGAACTGCCCGTCTCCGTTACTTCGACGATGGCATCGGCAAGTTTCGTCTGCGGTTTGACTTCAGTTGCTCCCCAACTGAACTCGACCTCGGCAGTTACGCCGTGCCTGGCGAGAAACTGCGTCGTCAGTCCGACCCCTTCGGTGGCAATGCGTTTGCCTTGCAAATCCTGAACAGTTTGAATCGGCGACTCTTCGGGCACGCACAACACCCAGCGGACAGGACGGCGAGAAACTTTGGAGAACCGCAGTTCGGCAATCTCTTTGACATCGGAATTCGTCTCGACGATCCAATCGTGACCAGTCAGTCCAGCATCCAGTGCGCCGTTGGCGACGTAGCGTGCCATTTCCTGAGCACGAATCAGTAAGCATTCGATTTCATCGTCGTCGATGACAGGAACATAACTCCTCGGTTGCACGGAAAGATTGTATCCGCTCTTCCGAAAGAGTTCAAAGGTTGCTTCTTGCAGACTACCGGCAGGAATTCCGAGTTTTAAGATCATTATTGCTCGTTAGGAACACGTTTTGTATACAGAAAGTGTACCCGATTTTGCAATTCTTTGGAGTAGGGCGCAAGAACGACTGGGCGTTTGCCCTCCGGTTATTTAGCCGGTACTCCACACCGCACCGGAGGGCTAACGCCGCCCCGCTCTTGCGGTTAGTTTATACGTTCACGCCATCATCTCAACATATCCATCCCGAATGAAAATACCGGCGGTTCAGGACGCGGCTCCGGTTGTTGCCGAAACCGCTCTGGTTGGAAACCGACTGGTCCCGGTACGGTTCCATCATATCCGTCCAGCGATTCAACAATGTACGCGGATAATAACGCAACGGTTGCCAGTGTCTTCAACGTTCGGAGGGGCAACCGAACATCGAAACGGCGGTAGATTTCCCTACGTAATTTTATCACTGCTTGCTCGTTGAGTATAATTCGTGTCAACGGTGTAACTCTCGTTACCACAATTCCCATGGCTTCGGCAACCAACTGGCGCACTTCTTGAGGTATATCACGGACAACTGGTTGTGGTGGTGGCGGAACATCCGGCTGAATGCCAGCGGGGGCGGGTCCCCAACCTCCGCCATTGGGCACAAAACCCATTGGTGCTTTCGGTACATCGGGGGACGTTCCTGTGAACCCACCCATACCGCCATATACGCCTTGGGCACAAACGTCCTGCGAACCCGTTAGCAAAGCAAGCATTGTCGCGGCGGCGGTTCCCAGAAATGCCCGACGGTGCGCCAGCGGTACTTCCGTTCGGTCAATGACCGTCGCAAGTTGTTCCTTCGGCAAGGTTTGCAGCATCGCTTGCTCGACGGGAGCCAATTCGAGTTCAATGGACATCGCTGCTTGATTTGAATCAGCAAGCAACAGTTCCCGAAACTCCGCATCGACGGACGCTTTTTTGAGCAAAATTTCGATCCCGCGCGGTAATGGTGTGGACATGACGTTTCTCCTGACCAATGGCACGGCACGGATGCCAACGCCAAATGAATATCGTACCATAATTCTGCCTCTCGGACAAGACACAGATACACCAACCAGAGGAATGCCGCCTGGAAAAATCCCAGTTAAGTTTTATGCACCTCCGTAGAATTGACATAACCCCCATTCTAATGTAAAATGACAGCGTTCTACAACTCTCACTCACATGGAATTTTCAAATCAAACCGCATTGGTAACGGGCGCGACTGGATCAATTGGCAAGGAAGTCGCCCGACGTATCGTCGAAGAAGGAGGACGTGTCTTCATCACTGACTTGGATCAGGCGAAATTGGATGCCGTCACCGCCGAACTGGGGGCAAACTGCAAAGGACTGGCAGCCGACTGCACGAATGCCGGACAAGTTGCCGCCGTCGTGCAGAAATGTCAACAAGTCTTCGGACAAAACATTGACATGCTATTCAACGTCGCCGGTGCCACGGGAAAAGGGGCGCAAATCGAAGACATTTCCGAAGAAATGTGGGATTTCGTCTTTGCCGTGAACTGCAAAGGGACATTCCTGTTCGTCAAAGAAGTGATGCCAATCATGAAGGCACAAAAACGTGGTGCCATCGTCAACTTTTCGAGCAAGTCGGGCAAGACGGGTTCCGCGCTGATGGGTGCGTACAGTGCGGCAAAGGGGGCGATCATTGCCCTCACGCATGCACTTGCCTTTGAAGGGGCAAAGCATAACATTCGGGTCAACTGTGTCTGTCCCGGTATTACCGACGCGACGGGCGTTTGGGACAATGTCTCGGCTGATTATATCAACAACATGAGTATGCCGCGTGAAGAGATTGTCAAGATTTTCACCTCCAAAGTGCCTCTGGGACGCTTGGCAAGTGTTGAAGATGTCGTCAATGTAACCTGTTTTCTGGCAAGCGAACGTGCTGCCTATATGACGGGACAAGCGATCAATATCACAGGCGGGCGCGAAATGCACTGAAATCGATTGTGGAGCACTGCTGAATGACAAAATGAACTACATCGGCTCAAAATTTCGCCTCGCGGGTTTCATTGAAAGCACCATTCGCGGTGTTGTCGGGAGCGATTTGTCCAAAAAGATTTTTTGCGACATCTTCGCCGGTACGGGAATCGTCGGCAGAACATTCAAAACAGAAGCCCAAAAAATCATTGCAAACGATGTCGAGTATTACAGTTTCGTACTGAACAAAAACTACATCGAAAACCACGTCGATATACCGGACAAGCAGGAATACCTTGACGAATTGAATGCCTTGCCATTGATCGACAACGGCTTCATTTGCCAGAACTATTGTCTCGGCGGAGGTTCGGGAAGACAGTATTTTTCTGATCATAATGGCAAGAAAATTGACACCATTCGACAGCGCATCGAAACATGGAAAAGAACCGGCAGGATCGCCGACAATCTGTACTATTTCCTCCTAGCGAGTCTCCTCGAAAGTGCAGATAAATTAGCAAATACTGCCTCCGTTTATGGTGCCTATCTGAAACATCTCAAAAGGAGTGCGCAGAAGGAACTGGTACTTGAACCTGCCAACTTCGATGTCAATGACAATGCTCACGAGGTTTACAATGAGGACAGCAACGTTCTTATCAAAAAGATCGAAGGGGATATTTTGTATTTAGACCCGCCGTACAATGCCCGGCAATATGGGGCGAACTATCATTTATTGAACACGGTAGCAAGTTACGACGATTTCGTACCGACCGGCAAGACCGGCTTGCGGAAATACCATAAGTCCGAATGGTGCAACCGCAGAAAAGTAGAACGCGCATTTGACGATTTACTCAAAAACGCACAATTCAAGTTCGTGTTTTTGAGTTATAATAACGAAGGTTTAATGCCGATGGAGACGATAAAAAAAATCATGTCGAGTTATGGACGCTACGATTTAGCCGTAACGGACTACCAGCGTTTCAAAGCCGACAGGGATGACAATCGTAACCATAAGGCGAACAAAACTGAAGAGTTTGTACATATTTTAGAAATGTTTTACCCCTAACCAAACAAGAAAGGACAACTATGACTCTCCCTATTAACTGTTACATCGATCATTCCGTTTTGGTTCCCCAGATGCCCCGCGAAGAGGCGGTTGCCTCGATTCAACTGGGCATTGACTACCAAGTCAGGACTGTCTGTGTCCGCCCCTGCGACATTGACCTCGCCGTACAAATGTGCCGAGGAACACAGACGGAAGTCTGCTGCGGACTGAGTTTTCCGCATGGAACAAATTGCTCCGAGACAAAGCGTGCCGAAGCCTTGCTCTATTGCCAAAAAGGTGTCGCCGAAATCGACATGGTCGCCAACTACGGTTGGATCCGTAGCGGCATGTGGGACGAAGTCCGAGCCGATGTCAAAGCCGTCGTCGATGTTGCCCACGCTCATAAAGTGCTCGTCAAAGTAATCTTCGAAACGAGCCAGTTGACGCTGGAACAGGTCAGCAAAATGACGGAAATCTGCATCGAAGCCAGTGCCGATTTCGTCAAAACCGCGACCGGTTTCAACGGCGAAGGAGCGACCGAAGCGGTGGTCGAATGTATGCTCAAAACGGCGAACGGACGCATCCAAGTCAAACCGTCTGGCGGCATTCGTGATGCCGCCAGAGCCAAGATGTTCGTCGACATGGGCGCACATCGACTCGGAGTGAATGGCACAAGTACGCCTGCTGTTTGTGGTGGCGCGTCCAACTCAGATGGAACGCAAGGCGGGTATTAGTTTTTTCGCACAAAGGCACGAAGGGCACAAAGGGCACAAAGGAATCACTTGCAATTCGACTCCTTTGTGTTCTTTGTGCCTTTGTGCGGAAAAGTGTGTAGCATGCGCCGGGGGATACCGGCTAAATATCACCGCCGCACATTCCTTTCCTGCACAAAGAACACCGCCGGGTTGTCCGTAATGATGTACTCGACAATCGTATTCGCCGGACCCGTGTAGTTTATCTTAACCTGATTTGCGCCGGCATTGAGTTGACCCAACGGTTGTAGCCAAACGACACGCTCCGCCGACTGTCCCGCTGACCATTGGTAGCCGGGCATCGGGAAGTTGAGATTTTTATTGTTAATCGCAACTTCAAACCTCTGCGGACCGCGCGGAGTGCGAACAAGCAACGAATAATTGCCGGCACCGGGAAGGTTGATCTGCGTATCGACGTTGCCGTCCCGCGTTTCAAGATAAACCGTGTTCGGACCGGCAGACGCAGGACGCTTGTCCTCGGTGTAAACTCCCTTCGCATAAACACTTACAGGACGCGAAAGACCGTTCGGAGTACGGGCAAGGAATGCCCCACGGAACTTCGGTCGTCCCGTCAGTTTCGTTGGATCGGCTGTGACGGTCAGTGTCAGTGTTTCACCAGGGTTGATGGTGCCGTTGGCAGGTGTTACGGTAAACCAATCGAACACATTATTTTGCCGAATTTGAAACTCAATTGGTGCGGCCGCATTCGCAGGAAGATGGAGTGTAACCGTGTTGCTCCCGCCAGTCTCCGGGAAGTTGAGTTCCGCGGGAGAAGCGACGAGAGCAAGCGGACGCAACGGTAAATCGGTTGCATTATTGAAAAAGGCACCGAGATTGTCTCCCGCACGAGTAATACCGGGAATCTCGACGGCTTTGCCACGAGCGGGACTCTCCGGTGAAAGACGGAAATTGGCGGCGGCGGGATCAACGAAGAGCGGATCGCCGATGATGGCGTTCTGCTCCTGTCCAAATCGGCGGAACGAGGCAACGAACTGCTCCGAAGCGGACTGCGAATGGTTGATCCAGTGGAGATTATTGTCGAAACTCTCCGCCCGTGTCCAATCGCCGGGACGGTACGAGTCGTTGCACACGAAGATGTTGTTCCGCATTGTACCAAGCCCCGCATCAACAGGCGTGGCAGGACCATAGCCGCCATAGACACCGCCGGTAATCTCGAAACCATGCAACGTATTGTTATAAACAAAACGTTTTCCTCCCTGCCGCACCCCGTGGCTATTTTTGAAATTAACAAGAGCAAGATCGGCTTCGTCGCCGAGATTGACGATCAGGTTCCCGATAGCATATTGCGGACCAACGATACTGGCACCAAAACTGATCCCGCACAACACCCCTTCGACCTTGTTGCCGATGAAGCGGAGATTGATACCGCCTCCTTCAAGTTCGACACCATCGTCATTGGCAAAGGCGAGGAAGTTGCCGATAATATCGCTGTCACGGTAAAACCCGCCGATGGGGGAGGAGTTACTGAGACATTCGATCACATCATTCCAGCGGTGCTCATCACTGCCGACGAAATCATTCCAGCGGACGACATTGCCGCCGCGTGTATGATCGACCACAATCGCCTGCGGACCGGCAGCATGCGAAAACATCCACGGAGTGGAACGACCACGCGGGTCATGAACATAACAACGTTCCACAACAGTACCGAAACTTCGGCGGATATAAACACCGGCATCGTAGTTGATCATTCTCCCGGCGGCATCGTAATAGACACCGCTCCGCTCAACTTCATCGAACCGCTGTTCGCCGACACGCCCCCAGCCGGAAAGATCGCAGTTAAGAATGCGCACAAAATCGCAGTTATCGACAAGAATAGCATGCCGGTGCCCCCCTTCGACGGTAAGGTTTTCAAGAATGATATACTTTGCCTCTGTCAGCACAATAGCACCTTCCTGCCGGTCATTATCGCGGAGTGTACGTCGGACAACCCAATCGGCAGGGGCAGTGTACTTGATCCAACCATCGGGCGTACCCTGTTCGGTAATAACAATCCCATCGCTGGCGGTACTGGGAATCGTACTGAGGTCAATGGTCTTAGCAATCGGCGGATCGCTGCGCCAAGTGCGAAAGGTGGTGCTTAGGCGGAAATTGGATGGAGGACTTGCGATTGTGCCAGTTATGCGAATTTGGTATTCGGTATCTTCGTCGAGATTAAAAAGACTACCTTTGTGTATTTTTTCTGGCTGATCCCAGACGGTCGGGTGAGCACGGTGCCAGTTGGGTTCGTCTACACGTTTGTATGACACATGAACGTACGGTAACACGACATCGGGCAGTCGGAAATAATAACTGCAACTGTTGAATGAAGGCACGGTCTTTATCTCGCGGTCTGCAAAGGGGGTGGTGAGGGGGTCGGTGGCTGCGGACTGCGAAAAAGCATTCGTGCTGAAAAGGCAGAGGGTGAGCAATAGGAGAGCAAGTTTTGGGTTCATGGGATTAAGGGGGTTGGACAGCGACATGTTGCCGATTGGGTATTTTTACCATAATTTTGCCCGTCGGACAAGAGGAATAGCATGGCGATTGCAAGTTTCACTTTGGGGGCATGAAGGTAGTCAGTCGACCGCCGGGCGACTGGTGCGGTACTCCGCACTGGGACGACCGGACGCGTCTCCGTGGTGTCAGTCGGCTATCGCCGACCTTGCCGCCCGGCGGTCGGCAACCTACCCCAAGTTCGACAACCGTCCTCCCAAATCCCTTGTTTTCTAGAGTCTGTCCCCCGAAATCTTCACTACATTTGATTCAAAATTATTTTTTGAACTGCTTTGGTATCTTCAATCCCAGAT
>Ga0123353_10014933_pt1 | contig 11238 bp, 6 predicted proteins | sample TergutLab28metaG_3_FD_92763 | JGI IMG/M metagenome (GOLD analysis project Ga0123353, IMG submission 92763) | Labiotermes labralis P3 segment gut microbial communities from Petit-Saut dam, French Guiana - Lab288 P3 | ecosystem: Host-associated > Arthropoda: Insects > Digestive system > Gut ... | reverse complement strand
TGGTTCAAGAGAAGTACCAGGAAGAAATGCCTGTGACAGGAGACATACATATTGTATAATAATAATAATAATAATAATAATAGGAAATGTTCGAAGACCATAACACTGCTGGCGCCTTGGCTCTGTTATTGTCCCTAGACGTTAAATTCGTGAATGCTTCACCGATAAGCACTGAGTATTTTAACACACTATAAGATTTCTTCGTATCTAGCAATATTTACTATCGATTATCATAGAGATGTCGTAAAGGGAGAGATTTACGGTCGATAACTCTTAAACGTCGATACTCCACATTTACAATCCATCTTGTCCGATGCTCAGCTGTTTCTTCAGCCTCTGTTCGTACCCAATAACACAGTCTGCCTCAGCGGCCTGCGCACGTACCTCACAGAGGACGCCGTCTTAGTTGTGAACATAACGCAATCCAAGTGACGGTTTATTTTGTTTATTGTTTTTATTATTCATGTTTCATCACTACCTTTTATTAAATTTAGGAACACATTATGCATTGCAGCTACATTAGTTTGTAAAACAGTATTCGCTGGAAGGTCCTATCGTACGCCGAAACATGTAGCGTGTTTATGGTAGGAAATGACGACGTGATGATTCTTTCGACCGCAACATTTAGTGACGGTCTGATACTACAGCACGATGCTGCTAGAGTGTCTTTTGCTACAAAATGCCCAGCGTGATTGTGGGGCTTACCCAGCGCCCTATTTAATGGGTACCTGGAACTCCTTGGAGGTAAAAGCGGCCGGGGCGTAAAGGTAATCCGTGACCTATATCTGGTGTCGAGGTGAAGCATAAGTGGAACTATAACTCATTCCCCCCATTGCTTTACTGGCGTTCACGGGGAGAACTCTAGCTTTACTGTGTAACATGTAATTAAGTTATTGTGTACAGGCAGTTTCCGGGTCACGTAATTTGTGACTTATGTAATACATTCTTTATATATCATATAATAATTACGAATACTTTGATAATTGAATGTAGTTTACTTTGTGGGTTTCGTGTGCAAAAAAACACGTGCTGAAATAACATTTTAAACATGTACACTAACATTGTAAAAACATATACATACATAGTCGATGAGGCGTGATAAATAAGTGGGTGTGGGGTCAGTTTCGATTTATAAGTTTCGGGTTCCATAGACGTTTCAGGAAAGTAATCTTTACCTAAGTTGGAAACTGTGCATTAATACAAATTGGGTACGTACCCATGGTCTTTCACCATATAAAATTCATGATCGTGCTTGCGTGTTGATTTGTATGTTGGTTGGCTGTCGTAAAATGTCACGTTAAGGGACGCTTATACAAGAATTCTACATTGAAAGGTACCTATACGAAGGGAACACGTACACTGTATGACCTTTGTAAAAGACCGAACACCGAATTCGCTGGGGTGGTGCGAATCTCACCTCGGAAACCTGAGTTCCTTCCCAGGTAGTCCACGTAGGATTTGTAGTAGAAGAAATAGCACTGGAACAGGATTATGTTCGATTATTTTGGTTTTATCTTGTGTCCATCAGTACTCCATTTACGTACCCACCTTCGCCACTGTAAGTTTAGATACCGAAAGCCTCGCTAAGGAAAGAACTGAACTGCGCATGTAAAGTACATCGTACACTGGATGAAGATGTGCGCAGGATCCCACGTTGCATGGCACTGGTACAAGTAAGTCCGATGAAGTGACGTCTGTACAGAATGATTCTGGGTTGAAATGAGCCTTTACCAAGGGTCCACATTTTGTATGGCTCTTGTAAAAGATCCAACACCGAATATACATAGTAGAAGCAACCTTAGTTCTTGGTTTGTGTGGAGTATCTAACTGGAATAAAATGCAGACCTGGAAGTCGATGAGTAGAATTGTCAGTTCCCACCCCCTCTTTTTTTGTCCAACATTTAGCGCTGGTTGGGTTGAGTAATGAAGTGGCAAGTGAGTGAACTACGTAGCAGGATATACTGTATTATGCGCATGGCTTCGGAGTAGTAACGCCTCATAGCGGCAGTGCTGTAAACTATGTGCACGATCACTTGTGGGGATGGCATGCATGCAGGAGAACGCCATAGGCAGGCGGCGTGTGCAGTTAGCGGCACGTTTTTTGAGGGATATTTGAAATAGCTAGCGGCCGCTCATCATCCAAGTTCGTTACTGGATTGTGCTAATGTATTTAAAATATTCAACAATTCCCATTGTTTAATGAATGGAATATGAAGCTTTGTGTCTGTGTGTGAGTGAGAATTGACATTATTTACACAAATATAGTAGCCAGTATTAATTGAATTCGGATTACCAGATGTGTAATAGTCATAACATTCTGACATTCGCTTTGGTTGTACGCGAAGTGTATGACCTGATCCTTCAGTTGTAGCTCTAATAGATGCCGATGTCCGTAATACTCATATGTTAGTGCAATTGGTGATTTTTTGTTTTATGACTTCATAACACGAACTGGACTGGAAAGCATTTACACAACCTACTGAACATCTTCTGCATCAGCTAGAGACCGGTAATACGAATTTTACCACGTCACAGAGACCAAATTTGTGTAGTTTATTGACCACAAAACAGCGAGCAATTTTCAAGTTACGAAATGCAGGCCCTCTGTCTTGAATAGGTAGAAAGAAGCGTGTGTGCAGAAAGTACTGAAGTTTATGTATATAAAGTGACTGCGGAATTGTCTACAGAGACAATGAAATTGACAACACATGTGCCATTTCTAAATTATTAACTCCCGGCTTGAAAATAAAGCTATAAGAATGTCCCGCTCCATACTGCGATGGTTGACAAGACTTATTTTCCATCTTTATCTTTGTGGTAAGTAACAATGCACGTAAAAATGCTGCTTCCTGGTTAACAATTGTTAGTGGATATTAATTGATTATTTTATCAATTTCCAGTCTTAACAGTCACTGTTTTCTAAGCTGCAGTACGCTAGTTGTTTGTATCAGAACACCATTCTCTTAAGCTGTAACTAAACATTGTAACGAACATCATTACGCGACTTAATCAAGTCAGTTCCACGTCGTTAAACATTCTGTAAGAATTCAGATCTGCGTTTAATTTTGTTGTTTCTGTGTTAGATTTAGCACACGGTTTTTCATAAACATATTCGAGTGCTTTGGATTTTAATATTGATGTTACTGGGCATGAATATTGAATTGTGCTTTTGTTTCTTACTTACTTTTGTCTTTATATAACGTAGCCTGTTGTTATGATGACGTATGGTTTATAAAAGTACAAAACTCATCACCATGTAGTACCATAAACTTTCGATTGTGCAGTAACTGCGGTCCAAGTTGTAGTTTTCGGGCGTAGAGTGGTAACTGACTGCTGGCAAATAGCCTAACGAAGCGGCGACAGATAACTGTCCGCTTCAGGTGGCAGCGGTGCCTACTGTGATGTACGTGCGTCTTTACAAGGGGTATGTTGAGTTTTTTGTAATTTAATGGTACTGAATGTTCAACTTAAATTAATACAAAGTGTTTTTTTTTAAACTCATGGTTCCGTGCATCGTAATTCAATGTTAATAAAAATCCAACCAGATGCAACAGTATGCAGATATTTATTTACTGCAAAGTCACTCTACATGTTTCGGGTGTTACAGCACCCATCATCAGGAGTACTAAAAACTGTAACCGCAGCCTCCGGTACAGTTCAGTATTATGACCTGTACCGGAGGCTGCGGTTACAGCTTTTAGTATTCCTGATGATGGGTGCTGTGACACCCGAAACATGTAGAGTGACTTTGCAGTAAGTAAACATCTGCATACTGTTGCATGTGATTGGATTTTTATAAACATTTAATACAAAGTGATTGCGAGTTTGATTATTCTAGCGGTTTGGGTGTTTAACATTACATGGCTAATGTTAAGTTTTTCCATAATTGGACAAGAAAAAGTTCTAGTAGAAGGAAAAAGTGTGCAATAGGAGCTGAAGAAAACGGCGTAATGAGCGTTATAATTTGTTTTACCACAAAATGTTTTGAGGAGGATGAAACAAAGGGGGATGAGATGAGCAGAACATGTAGCAGGCATGGGAGCGATGGGAGACGCTTACAGTATTTTATTTGGAAAACCTGGAAGGACGACACCACTTTGGAGTCATCAGTGTATGTGGGGTGATGGTATTAAAATTGATCGTGCATATGATATGAAGGCGTGTGGTACATTCTTCTGCTTGCTAACGGGTTCGAGTGACAGTTTCTTGTGAACGCGGCAGTTACATTTGGGTTCCATAAACGACGAATAATTCCTTGGCAATCCGAGCAACTGCTGTCTGTTAAGCAAGGGATTTGTTCCATGAAGATGAACTGAAGATGGGAGCCATAGGTTGTCCGGAAACGTCGGTGCGGAGTTACCACTATACGCTGCGTAATAGCCCTGAAGAGCGCAGATCTTAAGTACTACTGTAGACCGTCAGTGGAACCGGGTACTAGCCGGAGATGCTGACATTTGAAAGGTAACTGGAGATGGTATATTGTAATAAAAGTGATGAAAAAACTTTGTGGACGTCGTACTTTCTCAAAAACATAAAGGTTTAGAGGCTGGACCTGCCTCCATCCTCAGGTGGAGAGGGGAAACGGGGATCCTACTCTGTTTGGCACACTAGAAAGAGCTAGCATCTGCCCAGTGCGGTGGTGGGGGCTACGTAGCTCTGTTTAATGTGGCCAAAAATTCAGGAACTCCATTTTCCCTCCCTACCTGAAGAACGAGACTGTTGTAGTCCCTGAAATGTTTATAATGAACCTATACGCTGGAAGGGAGAGAGAGAGAGAGGGGGGGGGGAGACAGAGAAAGAGAGAATGTGTTATATAACGATGTGGTCAGTTATGAAGTTTAGGCCTTCATGGCATCTGTGGAATCTGAATGAATGAGTATGGAGCACTGCTGAGATGATACTGATGGGGGAAAACCGAAGCACTCGGAGAAAAACCTGTCACAGTACCGTTCTGCACATCAGAAATCGACGTGGACTGGCCTGGGATTGAATCCGGGCTTCCGTGTGGATACGCCGGCGAATAACCACCTAAACCGTGGCACGACTCCCAGACGATGGACTGTCTCCAGAACAACAGTTAAGTTCATTATGCTAAGGACTGTTTGCATAATGATTTTTGTGGGTGCTTGACAGGACGGATGTTCTGTCTTTATACGTTAAGGAAATGGAGTTTATGTATTTGTGTACACTAGCTAACCTAAAAGATTCAAACGCGTTGTTATAATGCCGGAATTTGCAGTAATCCTGGTTCGATCTAGTACATACATAAACGGTTGCTGTGTGTGGCTACTTGCTGGTCATAAGTGAGATATTTCTCAACATCTTTATATCTCATTTCGAATTTTGCTTCTCAGCCAGCAGTTTACTATTTTGAATATGTCTGTAACATTCTGCGGGACACGAATCGATATGTTGGAGGGTATTTTATCTTTTGTTTTGATTTACAGTAGTGTTCTGCTGTCAAACTAAGCACATGGCCGAATACAAGCAATTTGATACAATTGAACTGGTGAAGTTTCTTTGATTAGCTTGTACATTATGAGTTACATGCTCACTAATTTTCTTTCCGATGTGAACGGTACTCGTTTGACATTCGTATTGACACAGTTAAATTGACCTAAATTGTATTATATATATATATATATATATATATATTTATGTATGTTACTGGCCATATAATAAATATTTCATAAATAGTATAATTTCTGACATTTTAATGATAAACGTGTGCTTGTTAGCAAAATGTGTTAACATAATTATAGATAGGTTTCACCTTGTTTACAGGCCACGAAGGCCTTTCAAGTGAGTAGAGGTATAGCTCTACTCTTTCTAGGACCTCGGCACTAGATGGGGGTGGGGGGATCAGCCCCACGACCCGGGCGCCTCTACCCCCCGGGAAAGACTAGTACCCATTGTAGAGGAGGCTGGGTGGGCCCCAGGGCCGGTCTGGATGGGCGGAAAATTCCGTCCCCACCGGGATTTGATCCCGGACCGTCCAGCCCGTAGTCAGTCGCTATACCGACTGAGCTACCCGGCCCACAAATCTAAGTATATACACAAGTAAATTATAATTGACGTTAATTTTATCATGAAAGCTTATCTCTTCAAGGACTAAGATTAACCTGCTTACATTCAATCCGTATTGCATATGAAACACTCTCCTTGCCGTTTATTAAAACCACTCAGTTGATATTGTAGAGGAAAATAATCGCTGTTTTGTTGTGACAACCATAAACATCACAGATATAAGCTCTGTGGTTAAAATGTAGAACTCTTTTTATTTTTGAAACCTGGAGATGCATAAGTGACAAGTAGGATTGAGAGGGTTGAATATCACTACCGTCAATAAATGCCGATGGTATCATTTTTTTATTCACCAACTAATGCACAAGTGATTGCCTTAAAAACAATTTTAACATTTACATTAAAATAGCTCCTACATGTTTCGGTTCAGTCACACCATCTTCAGGGAGCTGTTTTAATGTAAATTTTAATATTGTTTTTAAGACAATTACTTGTGCGTTTGTTGGTGAATAAAGAACTTTGACAACATCACGATGCACGGTAAGAATGTGGAAAAAAAAAATCCTGATAGTGTTACTGAAAGGCGCAGTTCATTCGAAGTTACATGGTTTGTGATAAGGCAATTTTAATACTTCCCTTACACATTATGGTCAGTAGTTTTTTGATTTTTTTTTGTTCGTTCTGTCATTTTACTTGGGTATCTCGAACTAGGATCAAGCAAATGTGATAGGGCGAATGTGACAGTAGGTTATGGCGCATTTTAATCACTATATCATTAGCCTGGAGGGACCGATGAAGACCACGGAAGACCTTAGCATAGTCAAACGCTAGCCGGGATTAGATATAAGCCGATACACTGCCACGTTGCCATCCTGTTCCCATCTAATCATGTCTGTGATTATGGAAATGGTGTGGATTAGGGTGGTAAAGTGACACAGTTTTGTTTCGTAAGTTATGTATGTAATATAGGAGAAAAGGTTAGGTTCTCGGTGTGTACTCCATGGTGACGTATGAGGGGAACAGAGGCATAGGTTCACTCATTTTTCACCTCTACAGTAGATGGAGGTAAGTGGTTAGCTTCACGCTTCGACCTCTTTGGCCACGGAGAAAGGGTCCCTAGTTCCCGTTGTATAGAAGGCTTAGCCGTACAAAACTTCAGATCGGGTGAACGGGTAGGCCAAGAGAAGGACTGTTCTTATTAACCAACTGAGAAGCTGGGCACTTAGCTAATGTCACACAACGTTACCGTTATGTGGGGCTGCCCCATCTTGCTATATGATAGTAACTTGCTCCTCCAGCTACTGGTGAAAGTGATTTGGTAGCACGGCCAAAGAGCTGGGTCTACAGTTTGCCCTTTTTTTGTTCTTTCTTAGATCCTGTGGCAAGTGAATGTACGTGAATTTGGAGAATAATATTGTGTTGTACATGGTCCAATGTCTGAAGCATACTTACTGCACTCCACGTTTCGCAATATCATTAAATTTTGCCTCAGGCAACGGACACTGCCCAACGGAATTTTTTATAATGCATCAACCATTGTCACAAACCTTTAGAGAATCATCAGTACTATTATTTGTTCTGTGAATAAAGATGTATGTTCTTATAATAAAATCCAACGAGATGCACTATTTAGCGACTTTATTTTAGTAAAGAACTCTACATGTTTCGGACAGATTTACTGTCCAACATCAGGAGTCTTAATACTGTATACAAAGCGACAGGTATTTGTCGTACTAGTAATGTTGACTGTCTGCTTGCGAGGTCAGGATAACCTCGCAAGCAGACAGTCAACATAACTAGCATGACAAATACCTATTGCTGTGTGTACAGTGTTGAGACTCCTGATGATGGAAAGTAGATCTGTCCGAAACTCGTAGCGTTCTTTACCAAAATAAAGTAGAGAAATAGTGCATCTCGTTGGATTTTATTATCAGAATATATCACGATGCACGGTCCTCTGAATGTCAAAAGATGTATGTGTCATTCCCGTGCCTACTGCAGCTTACTCGGACGTACATAGAAGATTTCATGGAGGCGTTATATTAACCGAGAGACACAACTGTGCAGACCAGTATATTATATCTGCACAGTTGTGTTTGTCGGTTAATATAACACCGAAATTAAAAAAAAATGCACAGCGGGACGATGTCACCTAAGAGTGACATCTTTCATAATAACTAGACATTTAGCCAGTGGCAATACACTGGAACATAAACACTGTAGAATAATATTCTGCTACATTTACACAACAAAGTCCGGTTACCCTGTGTCAACTGGCCATGCCGTGTCTTCCCACCTATTGTGCTAGACTGGTGCATTTTGCTCGAGAGGCGTTGTAAAAGGGCATCGATCTCATGGATCGTCTGTGGTTAAGTTTCTTATGGATTTTATTTTATTTTTTCGAAACTAAGGTTTGCAAGAAGTTTATTCTGTACTTAATGTGATGTAGTCGGAACGTTGGAAGATGATTTATGGAGGCGACTTGGTGCTGGTAGCGACGGCGGGGTGAAGTTTTCAGCTTCCGCTATTTGTAGTGGGATGATACTGGCGGTGTTCTTGTTTGTCAGATTGGCAGGCAGACCGTTAAATGAGGAGCCACCTCATAATTGTAGCGCCAGAGGAGTGACATGAAGCAACTTCCATATTCCGGAGCCAGATTCGGTACATACCAACTTACAAAGTTTCGTCGCCTGGGCCACCTGGCGCCCGGGATTTGTGCACCTCTGTTGATTTGCAATTTTAATGTGGTTAAGCCACCGGGGGCATTTGTAGGTAGACGTTTATTGCTCGCTATTACGTGGATAGTTTGCGACTTCCTTTGTTCCACAAGGAAACGGATATTATGAAGTGTCTGTGTGTTTTGTTAGCGTCTCTGTCTGGGTCCGTGTGTTTCAACTACTAATGCCATCGATCAGTCACGTTGAAACTCTGTAAACTCCGTACTCTAAAATCCTGTCGTTAGCAATTCAACCTGCTTTGAATTTTGCAGTTTGCACCTACGTTAGCGTCATTCGACGTAACATAATTACGTCCGTGGGGTATATAACGACGTTGTATCGGTAGTAGAGGTTATTTAGAACTGAATTTTATGTATAAATAAATTACGCATGGTTAAATGAAAAAGAAGCGATCACGGCCTCTATAAATACAGTGTGGCCTAAAAGTCAGTTAACCTACGGGATTCTATCATGTTAACGGAAAATGCAATAGAGGGTTTGGCGGTCAGTTTGTAAAACGGTAGCACAGCGTTGTGAGTTCTGCATTGAGCACGGAGGACCTGATTTAGAACATTTTTAAAATTTTTTTTCGTACAAAATGAATTTTACAACGTGAATACAGTTTACTAACCGGCTGACTGACTCTTGGGGCCACACTTGTATTTGCTGGGCGTCTAACTTGACTTATTTGCAAAGTATTAGCCTTATCGATTCTGTGACCGAGATTCGACACAGAGGTCCTCACTGAGTGCAATTCAGACGAATTACCATTGTGCAAACCCGATCGGTTATTCAGTATAATTAAGGTTGCGAGTTGTCTTTATGGAAGGACAGGCAGCTGTTTAGTTCATTCTTGTGTGCAGTAATAAGGAGAAGTGGCGATCGTTCGGTATCTCTGTTTAATTTTCTGTTTGGGGACGTCAGCTGATGAAGCATTGTGAAACGTGGTGGGGTGGAAGTTCATATATATTTCTGAAGTGGCGTGAAAGCTTTTATATATTGAAAACCGAAAATGTGTGACTGGTCGAAGCTTCGTTCGTATAGGTGCATGTGTTATTAATCTGCGTTATTTGAAACTTGCTTGTGTGAGTATTAATTAAGTAGGCAGAGGCGGTAAACCTGGGATGTTTTAAATTTTCGTCAATTTGCGGCTTTTACCTGGAAATATCCGTACTTATGTCACTCCGCTCTAAATATCTATAATTATAACTACTTTAATGAAATTTGGGTCAAAATGGTACCATTTGAACCCAACTGTATCAGTAAGTTAACAAATTATTGAAACTTAAATGAATTCCGTCTTCAGTTCTCAAAGCCGCGTAATTTGTCATTCTTTATCTATGAAGAAATGTGCTATGAAAACATTCCAGTTTCGCTTGGTGCATCTGTGAGTTCCAAGTTAAAAATTAACGGGATCAGATAGGCGGAGGCTGTAGCACGCATGAAAGTGTGAATATTGCATCAAACGTTTAGTCAGAAAATCTGTAGGGAAGAGACACATTGGATTGCATAGTTTAGGGTAGGAGGATAATATAAAAAGTTAACGTAAAAGAATAGGGTGTGAAGATGTGGATGCGGTTTAAGTGGCTCAGGGCAGGGGACATGAAACTTCAGGGTACCATGAAAGTTGACAGTACCTTGCCTAGAAACTGAAGACCAATTCTACCCCACGGAGTTAGGCCTACATATGTTTCAATATTACGCGATTTGTAGTAGTTGGCGTGAGTATAATCATAATGTCTCATAAATTTAATATGTAACATTACAGGGATATGATTATTTTCTGCTTTCTGCGTTCCTAACGAATGTAAGGTGCGTAATCCGTAAGCGATCACTGTTCAACATATCAGCACATGCCCCGATACATAGCATAACAACAGTTTTGTCCCCATTCAAAGTCCGCGCAGCCGCCATTTTGGTAGGCGTCATGCGCTTAGAAATTACGACCGACATGGCACTCATACCGAACTACAGGATTTTTTTTTTATTGGTTGTAACATCCACGTATGTTTTGAAAGGACAAATATGTGGGCACACATGTTTCTAATGGGATTCTGAGGGAATGCATGTTGGCACTTCTACTTCATGTTCAGGATGACCCAGATTTCGTCTATCCTGATCGAGGCTTCTTGTGGTATATGCCACTTCCTGCATGAAAACATCGGACTAGTATCTTAGTGGCAACAGTGCACTTGTCGTCCTATGCTAGAGAAAGCCAAGCTGTAAAGCCGCGTCGAATAAACAAGAAATGGGGATACTATCCGTGATTCTATGCGTGTGTGACTGTTGTGGTCGCTTAGATCGGTTGCATATTTGATATTTGTGTGACCGTGCATCATTGATGCAATAACATAAACACCCGACAAGATGCAATAATGACAGTTTATTAATAACTTCAATCAGCTCGACATGTTTCGGGCGATAGTTTCGCCCATCCTCAGGAGCACTAGACTGTGTTTACAGCTTGTGGTAAAATGCACCGGCGATGCTGCCTGCT
>Ga0123353_10014931_pt1 | contig 11240 bp, 4 predicted proteins | sample TergutLab28metaG_3_FD_92763 | JGI IMG/M metagenome (GOLD analysis project Ga0123353, IMG submission 92763) | Labiotermes labralis P3 segment gut microbial communities from Petit-Saut dam, French Guiana - Lab288 P3 | ecosystem: Host-associated > Arthropoda: Insects > Digestive system > Gut ... | reverse complement strand
TTTTTGTAGTGAATATACCCTTATTTCGTGCCCAAGGTTTAAAAACTTCTATTTTTCTCCAAAATTTTATTCATTTATGTCCCTACCTCTTAGCGGGGGGGGGGGGGGGGAGGATAACTTCATTCCGTGTTTCAGCTACCAAATTTCATGAAAAGGTCAAGAGCGGACAGAAATTCTCTATTTGCTACTTGATTGAAGCGAATTTCATTATGTTAAGGAGAAGAGATTTAATCGGTATGTTCGCTTTTCAGATGCCCTGCAGCAGGGAGCATCGCAATTTGAGCAGCAGGCTGGCAAACTGAAGAGGAAATTCTGGCTGCAAAACCTTAAGGTGCGTACAAATTCTCCGAAAATTTTGCAAAATTAAGGTACTTGAGAATAAGAATACAGCATATAACATTGTCTTCTTAACCACTACATTCTTTCTTCAATAATGAAAACTTAGTAACGATTTGCTTTTTCCAGATGATGATCATTATGGGAGTGATTGGTGTGGTGATATTAATCATCATTGTATGTGAGTAATAGCCATATTCTCAGTGTAGTAATAATAATAGTAATAATAATATACACTAATTATGAGTATTCCAAGGGTCACAGTTTTGCTTTGGTTGAAACTGCACAGTCTACCCACATTACAGTGCCACATGGAATGTGAGACTGTGAAGCTAATTTGAACAAGACAGGCAATGTACATGTAACGTAACAGTGAGGTACGATTGTGCAACCATTGTTGCAGTGAAAAAGCAATAAGTATTACACAACCTGAGTGTGAGTATTTGTAGCCTTAGGTATCCAGCATGCAATGTGCATGCGCCATATTTTCATCTGTGGCCTGCGCCACTCTACAATATTTTTAAACATTATCTCATAAACGGCAAGATTTAAAAAAAAAAGTTACTGAACACAAAATGAGTGTTTTGATTTTCTCTACAACTTTTGTCTGAAACATTTCTCATTCTAAGAAGAAATGAGCGGGATATTAAATATATATATATTCACATAAAGTACCCTTTATTCTTGTCTGATTTTAATGAAACTTGAATTTTATTAACAAATTTTCGAAAAATCCACAAATATCGAATTTCGTGAATATCTGTTAAGTGGGAGCCGAGTTGTTCCATTCGGACGGACGGACGGACAGACAGACAGAAAGAATGACAGGCGGACATGACGAAGCTAATAGTCGCTGTTCGCAATTTTGCGAATGTGCCTAAAAATACCCCCCTTACAGTGCTACAGCTATCTAAGTCTCCATCAAAAAAGGATTCCTTGAAATGTTGGCTCAGTAACATGCCAGTCTTACATGAGTGAGGTGAAATGTTTATTTCTGAGGTTCTTCAGTATTATTACACAATTCAGAACCAATTAGTCAACCAACCTCGTTTTGTAATCACTTGTGTAAAAGACATTCTCGCAGCACACCATTTCTTTTGTAAAATAACGCAGGTTTGAACTTTATCAATAAACTTGCACAGTTTCAAAATCAAAATCTTTATAACTTCCATGCGTAAATGTTCAACTTTGCTAGTGCAGTCGGTGCAGTAACTAGACTAAGGACTGGATGATCCAGGGTTCAGATTCCGGTGGGGAGAAGTGATTTTCTCTCCTCCAAAGCATCCAGACCAGCCTAGGGGCAACCTAACCTACCATTTGATGGGTACCTGGGGTTTTCCCCCAGGGGCAAAGCAGCCGAGGCCATAAGTTGACCATTCACCTTCATCTAGTGTTGAGGTTAAGAATGAATGGAGTTTATCTCCTTTCAACCTGCATGCCTTTATGGCTTGTGCAGTTTCCATTGGCAGTGTCCTATCCACAAAGATATAAAATACATGGCTTTTTATACTGCCCTTGTTTCATAAATCATTCTCTGGGTGATGGACATGATTTAGTACCATATGCTGTAGTGAGTGGTCATGCCTAAGTTCAAGTGATAATATTCTGGTTTCTCACCATGAGCCTCAGGTTCAATCCCAATTGACTTCACATGAAATTTGTAGCACATAATCAGCAGTTGTTGCTGTGAGTTTCTTCTATTTTTTCCTGTTGATAATCATTCAAACATTGCCCCATTATCATCTCTGGCTCCTGCGGAATGCAATAGCCCTGGCCAGGCAGCACACTGCCACACCCTCAGTCTTTAAGTTCCAGCCTTCTTTACTTTGACCCAGCATTTGGCTTGTCACAGAGTAAGCAAGTTACGCTCTTTAAGCTGATGTTATGAAGAGTAAGTACATTTGGCTATGTGGCCTCAGGAAACATTTCACACTGTGTAACTGTTCAGGTGAGTGTTTTGAGAGGGCATTCAGGTTCACAGGAATCCCAATGAGTGAACAAGAATTTTAATGGACTGTGTATATGGACTTGAGTAAGTACACATTAGTTTATTTTAATTTAAGCCACAAAGTCTAGACTCACTCATCTTTGTAACTCCATATTGTCATATCTTTGTTTTTTTTACATATTAACAGTTTCTCATTTTAGATTACTTAACATAATATTGATGAGTCAAATTCCCCTTTTTTAATAATATCTTACCAAATCAAAACAACTATCTATATTCATCTACTAAATTTTAATTTTCACAGTTTTAATTTTGCTTGGTGTGCAAAAAAAGAAAAAGAATCATGAAAAAAGGTTATTTTGTCACCTAGTTATGTTATACACACCATTTTCTTTTGACAGTTAACAATGCAGTCATACAGGAAGTAGAACAAAGCTTTATCCTCAAGTTGCATTGTTATATATATATATATATATTTATATTTATATGTGTGTGTGTGTGTGTGTGTGTGTGTGCATATCAGTGACATCTGTTACAGATTCAGTATGAATTGCTTAAACTTCCAAATGGACTGTAGAAGTGCCTATATCATAACAATTAGATTAAGGAAATATCCAAGTTAATGAAAAACCATGCACAATGACTGGTGATGCAATAACTATAATTAGATTGACTTTCAGCTGATGATTACATATTATTCTGTTTGTTCTCTTCTTTCTTTTATAGTCAACTTCATGTAAAAAATACCAAAAAATGTTAACGAAAAACTCACGAACAAAACAAATGTGTGCCACTATGCTGCCCAGGTTAGAAACGTCAACACATTGGATGTTGCCTATTAGATTTGATTGTGTTTTTGTGTGTAAGAGTTGGCCTAAATTACGTCCCATGAGACAGAGGGACTCTCAGCTGTGCACCAACATTCTCTATTAAAAAGGGGGTTGTATTTCTGTTAGACCACAAAAATAACATGCAAAACCCTTAATATTTTTAAAGTCACAAATATGGGATTTTATGGTCTTATCTGTGTCTCCATCTGCAATGAAGTTCAAAAGATATGAATACTCTTAATAATTTGTAAGTCCCGTAATGTGAGATTATATCCATTATATTTTGTCATTAGCAAAGTTTCTCATTATCAATATCCTTGTGAACAGAATGGCCAAGACAGTTTGTAGGTAATACAGGGAGGTAAACTGGAGGGAAGAGCATATAGCTCATGGGAACTGTGGAAAGGTGAAGCCATGGGATTTCTTGCTGTGGCCTTTGTATAACAGGTTTTGGTTCACATGTTGCTAATGTATGGAACACATTAGTCAAGTTTGGGATGCATTTCAGTAGGTGGACACAATGTAAACATCAAGTGAATCCTGGAGCATGATGTACAAGAAATTGCCTCACTTTGTCACAGATATCACATAAATAAAACAGCTGGAAGAACATTTATGGTAATCTCATTAAGCCAGGAAATAATTACTGATTTGGCATCTGTTTGTTCTTTACATGTGATAACAGATTAACCCCTTCAAATGCGTATCTGGTAATTCATTTTATAAATCCATGGTTATTAAACAATAAGAGTAAGCAATTGGTGACAGCTAAGGGACTCTCATTATTATTATTATTAAGAAAATAATGCAGTGCTTCATATTTTATTCGGTTACAGTTTCGTCCTTCAAGTGTGATTTTCCTGTTGCTTTGTGTATGTTTGAGAGAGAGAGAGTATGTGTGTCTGTTTGCACATGTGCGTGGGTATTTGCTGAAGAGCAAATGGCAATGTGAATCTGTATTCAGCATGAAAGTAAGTGGGACGTAATTTACAGCCAGTTGACTAATCTATGTGTCTATCTCTATCTGTCATTGGCATATCTGTCTCTCTCTGTTCCTCCTTCTATCTGTCTTAGTGGCATTGTCACAAATACAAACATTATTAATAAGGCAGATCGTCCCAGCACAATTCTGTTAGTGACTAGAAACTCACATACACATTAACAAACTAGTGTCTTCTGTGTTGACAGGCATTTTGCATATCACAATACAGAAAACGCATGCAAAATGGTCATGAACGATATGCTTAATTTAAATCTGTCCATACAATATGGTGCCCTGCATATTTAAGAGACAAATTTTTATATGCTAACCATTGTGTGCTTACTCCATTTCACTAATTAAGACCAAAAGTATTTAAAGAAAATATACACACACATGCCTGTTGCCTATGTTAACCTAACAGAGCATAATTTAACTTAACCCAACAAAACAAAATTTTAAGCAGCATAATTACACCAAACCAACCTAAACTAACCCCACATATCAAAGGATGCACATGTATGTCTGTAGCATGCAACAGGTCAAAGCCATATTTTTATAAAAATTTCACCACAAACTACATTTGCTGTGGATAGGTATCTCACAGTGTTGCATTATGGTTATCTTGAATTCAGTGTGACCAACTTATGAATGATAGAAGAATTTGGAACATACATTGTAGTTGCATATACTTATGATACTAAGCAACAAGTGACCAATTATAGATAACAGAGAATTATGTACGTTATATTGCCTTAAAAGTTTATAAAATTTGAATAATTAAAAATGCTTTATTTAGTTTTTAATCTATAATGAGAAACTTACAGTTTAGCCACACTACATAATGACAAGGTTTGTCACATGCATTTACTTCCTATTCTCTATTACACACAGATTTTTAGATCCATATTGACATATTTTATAGTAGATCTAATGTTCATTTCTACTACACATTTAAAATGATCCAATGCAAATATCACATGACTGTGTTTCCTCACAAGCAGCCATTTTTGTTAACACTGTATGAATAACAAGAACTCTTTGTAATGTGATTCTAATATTGTGGTTCCCAATTTTAAAAAGCCAACCTGCTCAGATCAAAGGCTAACAAAGTCCATGGTTAGATAATTAAAGTAGATGTAATGAGAATGGAATAAATTCTTATCACAACATGAATTAACTAAGAAGCAGATACAAATACTGATCCCAGTAACATACAAAACACTTTGAAATGCTCATTCAAACTTCTTTAGTGATATAACATCACTAACACAAAAACAAACTGACTATTGGACACTCTGGTCTTGGTACATAGGATATTTCTGTTATAAGTACTGTATGTGTGGGAATCTAGTAGTTTCAAAGTAAGGCAGAGGAGACCCGTTGACAGTATTCTGCGTTTGATCCCCACTCAGAATTTTGTGCAAGATTTTCACAGACCACGTCCTTCTGCCACCCCTTTCCCCAATTCCCTGGCTTGGTGCCCTCATTAAGCTGCAGGTCTCTTTTGCAGCCTATTTTGCTAATAATAATGCTGTCATTAAGGGCAACAAACTCTGTGCTGTGGGTAAAATCAATTTAGAAACTGATTCTGCGGCTTATGTAGGTCACCAAAATCCAGTAAGGACAGAGTCCATGCCTGCAGCACTACGAATGAACCAACCTAACATACTGCAAAATGTTAGTTTCTGTATCTTCAGGGGACAAACACGCACCAGAAATGGAAGCTGACAAATCACATGGTTGCATTTCATATGTTTCCAAATGTGAAATATTGTTAGAACTGTTGGGTTCCACATGTCAGAACCCCAGTCTTCAGTGTAGAGATGCATGTCTTCAAATTAGATGCCTTGGCTGCATTCTGGGGAGAAGGTGGTTGCACAAAATTGAACCTTGTGTACCTGAAGTAGAAGTTGGATAAAAGCACATAATGAGGAACTCTACATTTGGCATGCTTCAACAAAATATTACTGAACTGATTAAATCAAGAAGATTGACACAGATCAACATTTAGAATGCATGGGAAGTAACAGAAATGTGTCCAACATATTGGTCAGAAAACTTGTATGAAATAAAATCCTTGGAAGAACTTGGCATAGGTGGAGGATAATATTAAAGTGACCCTTCAAGATACAGGATGTGAATGTGTGGATTGGATTCACCTGGCTCTCGACTGGGTCCAGTAACATGTTCTAATATACTTGTAATGAACTTTCTGGTTTAGAGAAGATGGAAAATTTCTTACACAGCAGAGCAATTTTAACTTCTCAAGGACTGCTTCATGGAGTTAGTATGTGAAGTAAAATAAAATTAGTTTAAACATAAATTATGTCACACTTTGTTAGTGTCAGACAAGGAAAGCAAAATTTGCATTGGACCATAATTTTGATAATGCATGATAAACTTCTCTATTTCTCATCTGGCTGCACTGTGATATTTTATTACTTAACATTCATAACGCAAAATATTTTAGCATACTTTTCATATATTTTAATTATTTTATTTACTTACAATTGTTTTCTGAAGTTAACTTCCTTAAGACAACCTTCCATTAAATTAATAACAACTCATAGCAATTCAGAAAGTCACAAAAAGAAAATGAATTGCACTGCATTATGGCCCCACTACACTGCAAGTTCTGAGGGTACAGAATTGTCTTGGGTGGTCTCCAGTTGACCATGTGAAAAGCCTGTTGTCAAACAGGAAAGCAAGTTAAACTCTACTGAGGCCACAAAAAGAAGTCCCATGGACACTGCTGATGATGGTTCTCAAGTCTTCCCACTCTGTACTTACTACTCTACTTCCCCCTAGCTCCCTCTGCCATCTTTCAACCAGTCCAAAGCACACTCACCAATGTTCATGTGAACAGAAGAGTTGGACTGCAGAGAAGTGCGCTGGAGGGAAATTGTAGGATATCAAGGGAGATGTGGGATTGATCCATAGGAATCCTTTCTGTGGCTTCAATTGTGCACGGTGCACTCAGTGGTTCACCGTGCTAGACACAGACTGAAGGCAACAATACCTTGAATTGCAACTTCAGTTGATACAATGTCACGTGAATTCTCTCTCTTGTGTTGCTTGAGATTGTGATGCATGTGAAGTACATGTGTATCTGTCTGTGTGTTTGTGTGCATGTGCATGTTATGATGGAATGTATAATCAATGACAATAACAAAACAGAGTCACTACCAGTTTCTGTTGTCATAGTGACATGATGAAATTCCTGCATTCTTGGAAATGGACTTACAGTACTGAATTCCTCAAAGCAATTGTTTGTTTCTGAAGAAGCATAATGGTTCCCTTCCTTATTATTGCTGGTATTTTGGAAATAATCATGAATTAATTATGAAGACAGTTTCTAAGCTCAGTATTGGCAACTGTTTATTTTGTGGTGTTGTATTAACATGAGAACTGATGGGGCATTTCCATGTAGCTGTGCAACTTTGTTCCTTTCCCTGGTCTTTGTTAGTTAGTAATTCTTCTTAAATTATAATTACAAATATATTTTTTAAAAATCATTCATACTTCAATATCAATAATAAAGCAGTTTTTTGTATGCCCAATTGGGAGCATAATAAACAAAGTAATTTTGGTTTGTAGCGTACTGCATATTATGTTACAATATTAACCTACCTATGAACACTTAAAAAAAAAGGGCACAATTTTAGGTTGTCACAGTAGTGTCGCTACAGACTCAAGTCTTCTTGATTGTTATATCTTGTCAACTAGTAAACAGTTACCAGTTATTACAGAGAAAAAACCCAGAAGATTTGAATTATCAGCAGTACCACTCTAAGAGGTAATTATTTACTGGTCAACTGTTTTAACAGCACAGAAAAACTCACTATTCAACAAACTGTTGATATATAGAGACTCATATTCAACTTAGATTTCTTTTGCTATACAAGCTACTAGTAGTGATGGGCTTATTATTATTATTATTATTATTAATATTAATAAAATTAAAAAGGTTTCATGAATACCACAGATCACATACATACTCATATGATATGAAAATAATTTTTAAAATTGTGTACTTAAATTTCAGTACTAAAAATTGTAAAAAAAATTATTTTACCATAAGCTATAAAAGACAAATATGTTTTGGTGAAAGTATAACTGTTCCTGTGCCCACCAGCAACTGTAAAGGTCTACTGGGAGAATGCTGTGACTGCTTGGTTCTTGGAAACAGGCCTTGGTGCACATATTGGATGAAAAACTGGGTGGTCATCAGTTATAATCTGGGTGTAGGGCAAGAGAAGACATGCATACAAAATATTGCTTGGGAAACCTGAAGGGAGAAAACCACTTAGTAAACTTATGAAGTGATGAGAGAATTCAATATTAAAAGGACCTTAACAAATTTACATGCAAGGCTGCAGACTGGATTCATATCACAGAATAATCAATAATGGTCTCTTGTCCACATGAACCTTTTGGGTTATATTGAAGTTGAGAAATTTGAGTAGCTCAGCTCTGTTCCATGGAGTTGGTTAGATGTGTAGTATCTCATGACTGTACAAAGTTGTTGTAACTTTAGTGTGACGCATCTAGTGTGTCTATATATGTTCATTCATCCATTAACCTGTTTATGCAGACATTTTGATCAGAATATGTTGCTTATGATGCTGCATGTTGTGCCTGTGGAATGTTGTTTTCTTGTGATTATGCTTCAATGCTCAACCAACAACCAGACATCATCGGTTAAAACCATTCTCAAGAGAATGGCTATTTTATCTTCCTTCAGAGTCATCTAGGTGTGTTCACACAACAGTACACAGGTTTCAATATGTCTTCTATGCAATTTTGTATACATCATCACTAATGTTCATGTACTGGAGAAACAAATCTAATGTAAAACCCACTCATACTACTAATCAGAAATTGCATATCCATTACATTAAGTATGAAGCATTTAAAAAGTATTTTGAATAAAAAACATAAGTCTTAATAATATCTAATTCTACAACACATATCAATGAGCAATCTTGGAGAAAGTTAATGATGGTGCTTTTGAGTTTCATGTAAAGTAGTGTGTTGTATTTGACCAAGACAAACCAAAATTAAATTACTGTACACCCGCAATACTGAATTTCACCAATGTTTATTCAGAATTATTAAATTAACATGCACACAGATACGATGTCTCTAAATTGTATTTACTGTATGCAGTTTGCTTTAAAGAAGGAATAATAATTAAAGAAGTGATTCACACAGAACAAGCACAAAGACCTTTATTCAGCTGTGATAGTCTTGTTTTCTCAGTCAGTAACACAGTTTATTAAACTTCAACAAAATACCAGCCTCTCAGGTTAAGAAAAGATGTTTACTTACAGCCACTAGCAATTCACATCTCATAACCTGATAGTGTTCATCCAACATCAAGTGATTATCTCTTACATCCACGTATAGTGCAGAAAAATTTCCTTGGATTCCGTAAGTATTGGCACTGTAAAAATTTATGAAGAATATATTTAACATAATCAATTTGTCCTCTACAAAGCAATATTTTTACAAGATATCTTAAATACTTGTAAAAACTATCCACAATAGTTGGTGTTTTACCGTATTTTTTAAAAGTCACGTTTTACAAACTTCCTCTTCTCTACGTCTTCTCTCTTCTGGCATGTTACACAGTGTTGATTGGTAGTTAATTACCGATGTTTCAGGACAGCCTATGGGTCCCATGATAGGCTGTCCCACAATGTCAGGAACTACCAATCAACGCTTGGTAAAATTCCAGAAGAGCAAAGACCTTATTTAGACTGTGGTGGAAGCATGAATTCTATTCTCTATTTAGAATTATTCTCATATTACAACATAATTCCACCTCCTTGGCTTACAATTAGCAGTCCAACAACAATGGATCTAGGAAACCTAAGTTCTAATCCTACTAATTCACACAATTAGAAAAAGATTTTGGAGAAAAATTATATCACATACAAAAAAATCTACACTAACCTCCATACAATTCTCAGGTCTATAATGTGTGGAGTGTTACACCCATATTCCTTATGTTGCATTCACAGTTTGGTGCTCTGGGTTAGGACTAAGTTTGCCTCGTAGAGGTTAGGATGGCTGTTTTAACTTCTTCAAATTCTTACATACTCTCCAACACAAAGCCCTCAGTGCACAACTATAACCTTACCTTTTCTGCATAGTTCATTACCTGATCAGAGGTCTAGACGAATTCAGATATTACCAATAGCCTTATTGCATCTAAACCTGTCATGTTAAAAATGCGCTTATGTAATTACTTTATTAAAATAAAAGTGGATGAAAGTCTATCCTCACTTTTTTCCATTTCTACTACTAAAACAACGCATGTGATTAAATCAGTTTTTCAATTGTTGAGCCATATCACGAAAGACGTGTAGGCTATAATCAATCTGGACCTACTGCGAAGCAAGCAACTAGGCATGTTTAGAAACTGTGTGAATATCTGCACCATCATAATGAAAATTATAAGTCAAAAAGCCCAGCTGATATATGAGTTTGAGGCATTTCAAAGTTAATGTTATATTGTAAATTTGCAGACTTGACTTTTACTGCAAAATGTTTACTTTTTCTGACTTCAGGGCCCCAGTCTATTCAGTAATGTATAATCATTAAATAAACAAACAAATATACAACAGTTTATGTCTGGAATCCAGTTCCTCCCATCTGCTTTAAATCACTTCAAATGCCTCTGCTGCTAAGTCTCTGTGAGGCAAAGCCCCATCTGAGATGATGAGGCAAGCAGCTGGAATTACATAACAGGAACTTTAGGAATACTACTCACACTAACTGTGCACAATAAGAATAATACTTCTACCAGGAGTCAAAATAAACATCTTTAGATCTGTACATTGATTGGAATCGGCTCACTACAAAAAAAAGTACATAGGCCACAACTCTGTTGACCAGTTCAGATGAACTTGCTTGTAAGTGCACACTGTAACAACCAATTTCTCCTGTGAGTGGCAGGCTGAAGATGTTTTTCACAACTGTATCAGATCAGTAGGAAAAGGGAGAGTCACAGTGGCCATAATATGTGTGTGTTTTGTGTGTTGTGTCCAGTAGTTCCATTAGACTGATGTTTCATCATCAGAGTATATAGCTGACATGTTAATGTTGTACTGTGTTAAAGGGTGCAACCTACAAAATT
>Ga0123353_10014930_pt1 | contig 11240 bp, 12 predicted proteins | sample TergutLab28metaG_3_FD_92763 | JGI IMG/M metagenome (GOLD analysis project Ga0123353, IMG submission 92763) | Labiotermes labralis P3 segment gut microbial communities from Petit-Saut dam, French Guiana - Lab288 P3 | ecosystem: Host-associated > Arthropoda: Insects > Digestive system > Gut ... | reverse complement strand
CCACAACGTGACGCTCGACGAAGTTTACACGGCGGCAAAAACGGCGTTTCCACAAGGGGACGGCGAGACCTCATGACCGTTGAGTTTTCCCGCAGTACGATGGACCGTTATCACTGGATATTGGCCAGTGCGTCGCCGCGACGGCAGCAGTTGCTGGCCGGGGCCGGGTTTCGCTTCGATGTCATCTCGGCATCGGCTACGACGGAAGACGGCATTCGCGACGGTGAAACCCCGGCACAATATGTCGCCCGGCAAGCCCGGCAGAAAGCCGAAGACGTGGCAGGTTTGATCCGACGCGGCGAAATTGCGTTCGGGGACGCGGCACATCGTCCGGCGGTTGCCATCGGTTGCGATACGGTGGCCGTGTGCAACGGTGAAATCCTCGGCAAGCCGCAAAACATCGACGACGCGCGACGCATGTTGCGACTGCTCGGCGGCAATCGGCACGACACCCTGAGCGGTTTGTGCCTGATCCCTCTGGCAACGGGCGAAACGTTCGTCGAAGTGGAACGTACCGTTTTGTACATGCACGCAATGTCGGACGAATCGCTCGAAGCGTATCTGGCTTCTCGTCAATGGGAAGGCAAAGCCGGTGCCTTCGGCTATCAGGACGGTCTTGATTGGCTCGAAATCGTCGAAGGCAGCGAATCGAACGTCGTCGGTCTGCCGCTTGAATTGCTTGAGAAAATGTTTTTACATTTTTGATTGATTTCTCTTCTGAAATTGGAAAGACGTTTAGACCAGTTTGCGAATTGGTCTGGAGTTTTTCCGCTGGTTGGTTGCCTATAGGCTTCGCCGAAACGGTTTCTCTCTGCACTCCGGTCTCTGCTCTCTTCCGGCAGGGTGGCCAAAAATTACTCTTGCTTGTTTTTTTTTGGCTATTAACTTTGATACATATCAATGGGCAAACATCACCGGCTTAACTTGGGAAAACAATGATCGCCGAAGAAAAAATCAGGGAAGCGGAAACCATGCTCGCTCTCGGAAAAATGAGCCAGCGCGAGATTGCAAAACGCACAGGACTCAGTCGTGCGACGATCTATTTGATTGCCAAAGGCAAACGGAAAATCCAGATCAAAACGATTGACCCCGACATGCTGCCTGAATCGAAAAACGGCCCGCCGGTGCGTTGCCGGTCCTGTGGTGCAATGGTGGAAATGCCGTGCCTGCTTTGCCATTTGAAAGACCTCGCGGCACGGAACAGGCCGGTCATGCAGTTGTGTCCGAACACCGTGCAATCACCTTCCGTCATGACGAACGAACAGCATTTAACGAGAGCAACCATCCGTATCGGGTTAAACCTGACCGGCGATGAGTTGAAACGTTACCGGGAAGTTCGCGCATGGCGGGAGAAATGTTCCAATCCGTTATTTACCGACATCCCTGAAGATTGGCCCTGGAGAAAATAGTGGCTATGAAAATCAAAGACCGCATCAAGGAATTTCGACGAATTCCCGCGACCCTGTTGAAACCCAACCCCAAGAACTGGCGGACGCATCCCGACCGGCAAAAAGACGTGCTCAAAGGCGTGCTGGACGAAATCGGTTACGCCGACGCATTACTCGCCCGCGAGTTGCCCGATGGTTCGCTGGAATTAATCGACGGCCACTTGCGAGCCGAAACAACGCCCGATCAAAACGTGCCGGTGCTCGTCTTGGACTTGAACGACGAGGAAGCCGATAAGTTGCTCGCCGTATTTGATCCGCTTGCGGCAATGGCCGGAAAAGACGATGCACTGCTGGCCTCGCTGGTTGAATCGCTGGAAACGGACAACGCAGCCATGCAATCGTTACTTGACGAACTACTTGCACAGGATGAAGAGTCACAGGCGGATGAAAACGGCGATACCCCGTTGAAAGACCTGGAAATCCCAAAATGTTACCAAATCATCGTCGAATGCGAAAGCGAAGCCGAACAGCAAGTGCTATTCGAGATGCTCACCGCCCACGGTGCAATTTGCAGAATCCTAAACATTTAGTGCTCACCGACCACTGCTCACCGACCACTGCCATGCAATTCCAACTCACTTGCCCGATCCACGATTCCTTTCGTGTGCGTCAAATTGCCGGAATGTTCGACGTTGACATACGACAAAAGGCCGTGCAAACCTTCCAAACGGAAGTCATTCCGACCGATAGCGACTGGAAAATCGGCTTGATCGTCGGTCCGTCCGGAAGCGGCAAAAGCAGCGTTGCGCGGCACGTATTCGGCGATAAGTTGTACGAATGCGGTAACTGGCCGAACGACAAAGCGGTGATTGATTGCTTTGACTGTAATTCGATCCGCGACGTGACGCAACTGTTGATCACCGTCGGTTTCAGCTCGCCACCAAGTTGGATCAAACCCTACCGAGTCCTCAGCAACGGCGAACGTTTTCGTTGCGACCTCGCAAGAGCATTATGTGAGGGAATAGGGAATAAGTATGAAGAAAACCCCCTATCCACTGTCGTGTTCGACGAATTCACCAGCGTTGTGGATCGAAACGTAGCAAAGGTTGGTTCCGCCGCGATTGCTCGCGGGATCAAGTCGGGCAGGATGCCATGCCGATTCGTGGCCGTGACATGCCACTATGACGTGACCGAGTGGCTCGAACCCGATTGGGTACTCGATATGGCCACCGGATCGGTCACAAGGAGGTCCCTTCGGCGTCCGGCGGTCCACCTTTGCATCTTTCGTTGCAAGCGTCGTGCTTGGAAACTGTTTCAAAGACATCATTATTTGAGTGCCGACATCCCGCATGGCTGCCGGTTGTACCTGGCCTTGTGGGGCGAGGAGCCGGTCGCAATTTGCGTCACCGTCCCGATGTACGGCAAACGCAACCACTGGCGAATCAGCCGTATCGTCACGCTACCCGACTATCAGGGCATCGGTATCGGTTCGGCACTGTTTGACGGTGTTGCCCAAATGTACGCCGCATCAGGCATCCGCGTCGGAGCAACGGCAAGTCACCCGTCGATATTGGCCCATTGCGAAAAGTCCCCGTTATGGCGGACGGTCAGCATCCGTAAAACAGGCACAAAAAAAAACAAACGCGGCCATTACCACGGTGCCATTGGCCGCGCAACGGTCTCGTTTGAATACCAGGGAAGGAAATAGGGAATTGGGGTAAGGGAATAGTTTTTGTTTGGTATTACTCTATCACCTATCACCGATCACCTTTTCCCTATCCCCTCACAAAAAAAAGGAATCCCATGCAACGGAAGCACAAAATGGACGAAAAGCAGAAACACGAAATCATTGCGATACTCACGGTCGGTTGTACGCGATACACCGCCGCACGATACATCGGCTGCCGACCGGAGGACATCCGACGTGAAATCGGTTGCAACAAGGAGTTTGCTCGACAGGTGGCTAAAGCCGAAGAAGCCGCCGAAGTGTATTACATGCAGCGAATCAAGGATGCCGCAAAAAAGGAACAATACTGGCGCGCCGCCGCCTGGGTGCTGGAGCGTCGCTGTCCGAATCGTTACGCCTCACGCGGAGCGCACACGATCACATTCGATCAACTGGCACGCCTGATGTCGCGAATCGGCGAAATCGTAGGCGGCGAAATCAAAGATGCCGAAACGCGAACCAAAATTTTGAAACGCTTTCAAATGTTGACAACCATGTTGGGTGAAACCACCGACAAGGTAGCTGACGACCTCCAGATGACGGAAGAACCAAAAGATGATGAATAGTCGTATTTACCAAAACGATTTCGGAGTACCGTGGCAGGAGCTGGCCCGCGCAATGCAACTGTTGCTTTCACAAACGCAACTCGCCCACCAAAAGCGACTCGAACGCGACGCCAACGACGCACCGACGGACTTGATCGCCTGGGGCAAACGTTTGCTGCCGGAACACTTTCAAATGCCACCGTCGCGTATGCACCTGTGGCTGGCCGGGCAATTCGATTCGCAGTTCCCAAAACGCGGTATCAAGTTGAACGTGTTGGCCCCGCGCGGCTCGGCGAAATCGACGCTCGGTACGCTGGCTTATCCCTTGCGTGAAGCACTCGAAAAACGCGAACCCTACATTTGGATCATTTCCGACACGATGTCGCAGGCGCACGCCCACCTTGAAAACATCAAAACCGAGCTTACCATGAACACCGAAATCCAACGCCAATACCCAGAATCGTTCGGCAAGGGAAAAGTCTGGCGATCAGGCGGAATCGTAGTGCGAAACGGCGTGACCATTGAGGCCTTCGGCACCGGCCAGCGATTGCGAGGCCGACGCAAACGCGAACATCGACCGACGCTCATCGTGTGCGACGACCTGCAAAACGACGATCACATCACCTCGAGTGCGTCGCGGAACCATTCGCAACGCTGGTTTCACGGCACGTTGATGAAGGCCGGAAATACGAAAACGAACATTGTGAATTTCGCAACCGCCCTGCACCGCGAAGCCATCGGCCTTGAACTGACACGACGACCCGGCTGGCTTTCGCGCGTGTTTCGGGCGATTGAACACTGGCCGGACAACATGTCGCTGTGGGAACAGTGGGAAATGCTGTACGCCGATGTTGACAACACGAACGCGACCAACGACGCGATGACGTTTTACGAAGCGAACCTCGCTGCCATGAATCAGGGTGCCCAAGTCCTGTGGCAGGAACTCGAAGACCTGCTGACACTGATGAAAATGCGTGTCGAAAGTGGACGTACCGCCTTTGAACGCGAAAAGCAAAACTCGCCGGTCAACCCCGACTACTGCGAATGGCCGGAATCGTATTTCGACGAGTCCATCTGGTTCGACGAATGGCCGAACGGACATGTTGTACGTACCATGGCACTCGACCCAAGCAAGGGACGAGACGCAAATCGCGGCGATTACTCCGCCTGCGTCCTGTTGCATTATGACGACGACGGCACGATGTACGTTGATGCCGACATTGCTCGAAGACCCGTGCCGGAGATCATCGATACCTGCGTCGGGCTGTACATCGCCTTCCGCCCCGACGTGTTCGGTATCGAAGTCAACCAGTTTCAGGAATTGTTATGCGACCATTTCGCGTGTGCCTTTGCCCAGGCCAAGCTGCCGCATATCGTACCGTACCCGATCGACAACCGTACAAGCAAACTCGTGCGAATCAGACGACTCGGCAAACTGCTTTCCAACAAAAAGCTGCGGTTTAAGAATGACTCACCATCGGTGAAATTACTGGTCGAACAGTTGAAAAACTTCCCGGTCGGCGACCACGACGACGGCCCCGATGCACTGGAAATGGCCGTCCGTATGACCGAGTTGTTGATCGAAGAAGTGGCTGGTGACTAGTGGCCGGCGGCTGGAAAAAATTTCTAACTCCTAACTCCTAACTTCAAACTCCTAACTCCCCCAACTCCCAAAATGACCGACGACACACGAACCGCCCAACTTCTCGAAGAAATGACCCGCCTCGAAACCAAACTGCTGGAATCGTTTTTCGACGACCACGGCACGTCAATCGACCCTCGCGAACCGTATTACGACGACGGCCTGTCACCCTGGTACGGACTCGCCGGAACCCGTGAATCCGACGGCCAAAGCGCGTACTTCAACGAACAGGGGCTGACCGAAATCCGCGAACAATGTCGCGCACTCGTTCGTACGAACGAATTTGCAATCAACGCCGTCGAAAACCGCATCAATTATGTTGTCGGCAACGGTCACAAGTACCACGCGATTCCGAACTGCGGCGAATGCAACAAACTGGCCACCGAAACCCAGGCGGTCATCCGGGAGTTCATCGTCGAAAACAAGTGGTTCGCACGACAGCAGGAAATCATGCGCCGACGCGACCGGGACGGCGAAGTATTCCTGCGTTTCTTCACCGGCCAACAAGGTGAAACCTTCCTGCGATTCATCGAACCCGATCAGGTGGTCACACCGCAAAAATTCGCGCAAAACCCCTGTTGCCGACTCGGAATCCGCACCGTTCCCGGCGACATCGAAACCGTCGAAGGCTTCTGGGTTGATGAGGAGTTCGTTCCCGCAAACGAAATCCAGCATCGCAAGACCAATGTCGATTGCAATGTAAAACGCGGCATCTCGTTGTTCTACCCTGTGCGCAAAAACCTCCGACGCGTCGATAAACTGCTGCGCAACATGAGTGTCGTCGCCGAAATTCAATCGGCCATTGCGCTGATTCGCAAACACGGCAGCTCGAATGCCGACGCCATCCGCCGTTACGTACAAAAGCAAAGCGACTCCGGAAGCGTCAACACGACGACCGGTCAGCCACGTTCATTGCAATCGTTTTCACCGGGTACGATCATTGATGCCTGGCACGGGATCGACTACCAATTCCCCGTCGCAGCCATCGACGCGAGTCGTTACGTGACCGTCCTGCAAGCCGAATTGCGAGCCATCGCCTCGCGGCTGGTCATGCCCGAATTTATGCTCAGTAGCGACGCCTCGAACGCCAATTACGCTTCCACGATGGTCGCCGAAGGCCCGGCCGTTCGTATGTTCGAGCGTTTGCAACAGGAAATGGTACTCGACGATTTGTACGTCTTTCGCCGTGTGATCGACAACGCCATTGCCAACGGACGTTTGCCCGCCGAGACGAAAACGATGATCGACATCCAAGCAATCCCACCGCTCCTGGCCGTGCGAGATCGACTCGACGAAGCCAAAGCCGACGAAATTCTCCTGAAAAACGGCGTTATGTCCCCACAAACGATGGCCATGCGCTACGGCCTCGATCCCAAATTGGAAACATCGCTCACTTGTCATTGTAATCATCAGTGATCAGTGAGCATTGGACGGTGAGTAGTATTCCGACCACTACCCACTGACGACTGACCACTCATCACTAGCCCCTAACCCCTGCCATTTCCATGACTACCATCACACTCCGCGAATACGTCAACACCGCACAAACGCATGGTCGCATCGACCGGCGACGCGGCATCATCAACGGTGTCAAAATCCTCGGCCTCACCAGCCGTAACAACAGACGCTATCCGCTCGAAACACTGACCGAAGCGATTCCGCTTTACCAGAACGCGAAGGTCAACCTCAACCACCCCGACGGCAACCCGACCGAACCGCGACGTTACCAAGACCGCTTTGGACTCGTGCGTAACGTGCGTATCATCGAAAACGAGGGCTTGTTCGCCGATTTTCATTTCAATCCGAAACACCTCTACGCCGAGCAACTGCTCTGGGATGCCGAAAACGCACCGGAAAACGTCGGTTTTTCGCACAATATCGAAGCCGAAGTCGTTCAGGAAAACGACACACAGATCGTTCAAAAAATCCTGGCCGTCCGCAGTGTCGATCTCGTAGCCGACCCCGCAACGACGCAAGGTTTATTCGAATCCTGTGAACAAAAGGAAGTGACGCAACCGCAATGCTGCAATTCCTGTTGCAAGCTGATCGAAAAAATCCTGGCAGAAAACCTGCACTTGACCACAACGCAACCTGTCCCAACCACGCAACCCACAACACCACAATCCCGCGAGCAAGCCATTATCGAAAACCCACCCGACAACGCAAAAAGCTTTGTTGAAATCATCACCTAAACCTCTGACTTCTGGTACGGCGGGCACGCCGTGACCGTCCTACCGTTGTCCAAATTCCAAATTCCAAATTCCAAACTTTCCTCTAACAGGAGAACCTCCCATGCCATCACAATTCCGCTGGGTTCATGGCGACACCACCCACGTCCTCGCACCGGTCGCATCCGGTACGGTGATCGAAATCGGCGACCTGCTCTATTACGACACCAATACCGCCAAACCCGCAACATTGCAAACAGTCCAAACGACCAAAGCACTCAGCCAATCAACCTTCGCCGCCAAGTTTCTCGGCGTTGCCATGCAGGCAAGCCCCGCTGGAAGCTCGATACCGATTCGCGTTGTGACATCAGGCGTTTTTGAATTTGACTGCACGTCGAACAGCTTTGAACTCGGCAACTACGTCGGTATCGAAGAAACCGCCGGACGAACAAGCCTCGAAAACCAAAAACTCGACAAAACGACCGTCGCCGCCGGTGCCATTGGTCGCGTTTGCCGACGCGAAGGAACTGCTGTCACATCCGTGCAAGTCCAACTCCGTTCCACCGTCATGCACGGCGCCATTTCGTAAACCTTTGCCCTAACTCCAAAAACTCCAAACTTCCAACACCATTCCCTCAACCATGAAAACCATCAAATACAACGAATTGCGACGACGTTACCAACTCGACGGTGCGGAAAAAACCGTGACGCATCTTTCCGAAGCCCTTGAATCCGGCGATTTGAAAGCGGACGATTTCAGCATCCGCGACCTCGCCGAGGGCTTGATCCCCGACGGCCATCAATGGGTGCGCGAACTCGACCCGCGATCCGGACGCGGTATGAACGTGACCGAAGCCTTCGAGGGTGTCGATGCCACCGCCTTCCTCAACATCAGCAGCCAAATTGTTTATTCGAAAATTCTCGAAGCCTACAATCAGGAAGCCTTCGCAGTCTCGAAATTGATCGCAACGATCCCGACGCGACTCGACGGCGAAAAACTGCCGGGTGTTACGGGCATCACGGATAAAAAGTTCGAAATCGCACCGGGTATGAGTTACCCGCATGTCGGCTTCGGCGAAGATTACGTCGAAACGCCTTCGACGACCAAGCACGGGTTCATCGTGCCCGTCACGAAGGAAGCGATTTTCTTTGACCGAACGCACCTCATTTTGAGTCGCGCCGCCGAAGTCGGCGAAGTGCTGGCCTTGAACAAGGAAAAGCGGATTCTCGATACCGTACTCGGCATCACGAACAGTTACAAATGGAAGGGGCAGGCATTCAACACGTACTACAACACGACATCTGATCCCTGGCTCAACGCAAAGTCGGGCAACGCGCTCAATGACTTGTCAAACGTTGACACGGCCGAAAATCTGCTGGCCGACATACTCGATCCAAACACGAAAGAACCGGTTCTCATCGAACCGAACGCCGTGCTGGTCATGCCGAAGAAGCGGCATACCGCCCATCGTATCTTTTACGCGCAGGAATACTCGAACTCGTCAAACGACAATTTCGTCATGACCGCACCGAATCCCTTCCGGCACTATCATGTCGTCACAAGCCGCCTGGCCTGTCGCCGACTCGTGTCTTCAGGCATCGCCGAATCCGCCGCAGGGGATTACTGGTTCCTGGGCAATTTCCGCAAGGCTTTTGCCTACATGGAAAACTGGCCGATCACGGTCACGCATTCCGCCGCCGGAAGCGAAGCCGACTTCAATCAGGACATCATCGTCCGTTTCAAAGCCAGCGAACGCGGCACCCCCGCCGTGCTGAACCCGCGATTTGTTGTGAAATGCACCGCGTAATCATGCATAATGCAGAATGTAGAATGCAGAATACTAAAGATCAAGTATCAAGTATCAAGTGTTTGCATTCTACATTCATTCTGCACTCTGCATTAAAAAGGAGACCTGATGTCCAATACTGATATTGACTATTATTCACTGATCCGCTCGCAGACGCTTAACGTCATTACCGAGATCACCTCATTGCCGCAACCGGCTTATACGGTCGATGGCCGCACATTCAGTTGGAGTGCCTACATGCAGCGACTGCTTGGCATCGTCAACTGGTGCGATGAAAAAATCGCCGCCGATGAACCCTACGAGTTCCGTTCACAAGCCACTTCTTGAAATTTGGAAGTGAGGAGTGAAAAGTTAGTTATATCACTCCTGACTCCTAACTCCCGACTCCTGACTTCTAATTCCCAACGTCCTAATCCATGCCCTACATCAAAATACACAACACGGATTATTCCGCCAATGGTCGCGTTTCGCAAACGGTGTCGTTCGCGGCGATTTCAAAGGTCGCTGCCGACCTCCGAACGGCAGACTATGTGCCGGTTTTAACCGCGACGTGGGAGGTCACCGCCGATGATCTTGCCAAACGTCCCGCGAAGGGCGACGTACTCATCGCACCGGACGGCACCGGGTGGCACATTCAAAAGGTCATGATGGTCGCACGACGCGGCGTTTGGCAATGTCAAACGTATTCGCCGATCACCGATTTTCTGCCGTATGAGACGATCAACATTGTGCGAGCCTATTCCGCTGTGTCCGAAACAGGCAACCCGACCATCGCGTGGAGACGAATCAAATCGAACCTTTCCGCGAAATTGATCCGCGAGGACATGCTGACCGGAAAAGCCAACGGCGAGAAAAAACTGCGGGCGTATTTCCGCGATCATGTCACGTTGCAAAAACACGACCTGATCGAAATTCCCGATGGTCGGCAAAGGGAGCATTGCGACCCGCAACCAAAAAGGGAGCAACTATGTTGTGACCCGCAACCAAAAAGGGAGCAACTATGTTGCGACCCGCAACAGTATAAGATTAAACGAACCCGCAACTCCGACAAAACTCACGGATGGACGGAACTGTTCCTCACGAGCAAAACCGACCCGGTTGCGGTTGTTACAAACCAATCAGAACCGCGCACACAGTAAGCGGTCTGCGGCTAGACGGCAGTTTGCAGAAGGCGGCAATTCTGCATTCTGCAAGCTCTCCTGCCGTCTGCTCTCTCGTCCCTCACTCTCCGCGTATGAGGCTGAAGATGGCGCGGTCAACGTCTTCAGGCAACAGCAGGTGATTGTTGAAGACTTTGCCTTCCTTGTCGAGGAGGATAAAGAACGGCGGCATGTTGACCCCGGCGTAAACGGCAGGACGGCTGTTCTGGCCGCCCTGTTCGTGGATATTCGGCCATTTCGTCGCGTTTTGCGTCACGTAAGCCTGCAACGCTTCGGCGGATTCATCCAGACATACTCCGATGATGACAAGCCCGTCGCGTTCATAACGAGTCTGGATGCGTTTCATGGCTGTGGCCTGTTCGCCTGCAGGATCGACCCACGAAGCCCAGAAATACAAGAGCACGATCTTGCCCTTGCTTTGATTGACGTTGATCGTTGAACCGGTCGTCGATGTTCCCTGGAACGCGAACGGTTGGCCAAGCGAATCCATACGGCGGATAAAACCGGCCGCTTTTTCCGCCATCAGCGTATTGGGATAACCGCTGATGACGGATTGAGCCGCCTTTTTCGCTTCGTCCGGCTGGCCAGTCATCTCGTATTCGCCGACCAATTCCAACTGCACCATCGCGGCGGTCATGGTATTGGGGAAATTTTTCACCAGTTGTTCCAAACCGCTGATGCGATTGTTGTAAGCGGTGGCCGCACCTTCGCCCGGAGTTGTTTGAGCGAAGACATAAACCGCTTCCACAATGCGATACTGCATATAAGCGGCGATTTCATCGTCTTTCATCCCCTTGGCAATG
>Ga0123353_10014928_pt1 | contig 11240 bp, 7 predicted proteins | sample TergutLab28metaG_3_FD_92763 | JGI IMG/M metagenome (GOLD analysis project Ga0123353, IMG submission 92763) | Labiotermes labralis P3 segment gut microbial communities from Petit-Saut dam, French Guiana - Lab288 P3 | ecosystem: Host-associated > Arthropoda: Insects > Digestive system > Gut ... | reverse complement strand
CCAGACACTGAAGGAATTTTTGAGTGGCAGACGCTTCAAATGCAATGCAGAAGAGAAGGATGCCATCAAGGAGTAATGGACTGGTGGCAGAGGTCTATGATCAAGGCATACAAAAACTCGTCACATGCTATGACAAATGCCTGAAAGTTGATGGTGACTATGCAGAAAAATACCGTAGAGTCTGTAACAGTGACATATTAAATTTATTTTTATTGTTTTGTTTCTCTTAGGTACAGGATATGGCACGTATGTGTGAAAACTCTCAGACTGAAATAATGGACTGAATGTTTACGTTCTTATTTAACATTTACTACCACTGGAAAATGGGGGCAGGAGGTGGCGCAGTTGGTTGAGCCACTGTGTTACAAGCCACAAGGTCACAGGTTCGATCCCCGATGGTGTCATTGAAATTTTTCATTGACATAACCCTCTGGCCGCAGTATGGCCCTGAGGTCCCCTCAGCCTCTAACAGAAATGAGTACCACAAATACTTCCTAGGGGGTAAAGGAGGCCAGTGTGTACAGTTTACAACCTTACCACCTTCATGTGCTGAATGTCTTGAAATTTGGAAGCCTCAACCTTCTGGAACCCTCAGAGCCTGTCCAGAACCATACAGGGATTGTTGTACCTTCTACAAGTGGAAATTATATTTTTTTAAATTTTTTAAAAAGCATACCATTGAAACACCCTCTGCCATTTCTCAAGCACTGAGGTTGCTTTGCTTGAGGTCATTTATTATTCCAGGCCTAATGGAATTATTAACTTACTAACAAGGTACCCCACCTGCAGATGAATCTGCTGAACAAGCAGACCACTGGACTTTATCATTCTGCAAAATAACATGTTATAGACAGGTTTCTCACACCACATTCACTCATATTCTCATCGCATGAGCAATCACTCCATTTTATTGGAACCATATGATACAGGGATGAATTCCATGATGATGTAACTAGTTACAGAAAGTCACGTAACATTTCATGTAAGTAGTAGGCGTTACTCTGTCAGGTTTATGTGCCCAGTGTTCTCCTTAGAGTGACTAATGTGGGACAGCATGCTTAAGGTCAGGGCTGGCCAAACTCAACCCACAGGAGGGACTCAAAATTTGTTAAGGACTTCTCTGAGGTCTGCACTTGTGTACACACATATCAAAAGCAGGGGGGGGGGGTACTGAATTCCCCACAAGGTTGTTATTTACAAACAATAAGTTTTGTTAAAAGTACAGCTGAATGACAAGGTAGTATGCCTTATTAAACCTGACAAAACACAAAGAAATATTTTGTTTAATGTGTATTGTCATAAAAGTGATGAGTTATTTTATTGACATGACACATCCCTGCTGTGTTCTCAGTGACAGATATGTTTCTCATATAAGATAGGATAAAATAGGCAACATGTTGCGGCTGATTAAGCCATTCTCAAGACCATATCAAGAACACTGCAGTGTCAAGTATGTTTTTAATGTTCTTGATAAGGGCCTGGTGATGGCTCAATCAGATAAAATATGTTGCCTGTTTATCTGCCTTATATGTTGTGTGTGGTTTTGAGAAATGTATCTGATGAGTTATACTTTGTAAACATTTTCTCAACTAATAAAGTTGCCACATTATGTTCTCTAGGCATATAATGTTTGTTAATTTGCATCAATGAAATTATTCAGGTTATCAATGGCCAAAAATACTTTCCTGAAAGGATGTATTTTGAGCAGAGTGGCTTTGGGTCATGGGCTTGTATTTATTTGAAGACAATGGGCATGCTGTAGCAACAGTAACATCCCGTGGCTCCAACAAAATGGCACAGGTGCTCACACAATGATGGCTGGCACGAATGTGGTGCGAAAAATACTTCCACAACGCATTATTCCACTGAATGATAATCATGTTCACCTGATTCATCTGCACGTGATTACCTTCTGTGGGAATTCACTTAGCATGAAGTGTACACCACTAGGTCTAGAAAAATCAATGACCTCCAGCAAGGAATATAGTAAGCAATCTCAGTGATCCCATAGCTAAAGACGCAACAAGTACTGGGAAAAGTCTGAACACAATTGCAACAAAACAGTAAAGGGAACTTCAGGTATGTGCTTTTTTAAAAATAAAATGGCATGTAATGTGGTGTCCAGTGATTAATAAACATTAAATACAAACATAAATTTTCACTGTGAAATTAGGAATGTAAAATATCACTGTGCAATTTCATTTTAAAAGTAAATGGTTTATCTGCCAGTCCTTTATTGTGATATACAGACAGAAGTGTAGTAAGTGCAGATAAGTAATAACGTTGAATTCTTACAAAGTCTTCCAGCCTGCAGTCTGTCCAAAACTTCTATGACCTCCACATAAAACAAATTGCCTACCCCTGTGCACTCACAATTACACTACATTGCATCGGAAGTGCCAACACCTCAAAACTATGATCTCTCATGACTACACACTGACTTTGAAAAGTCTTTGTACAAAAATGCAATGCAATTATCTAACATGCTGGACATATTACATGACAGGTGTGCACAGAACCAATTTTGAGATTTTTAAAGATATATATGTATGTTCCTGGCCCCTTTCTCCATGACCTGACATACCTGTACAGGTATAATATGTCCACATGCACTGCTCTAATGTCTGAATGGTTCTGCTTATTTTCATGTCAGATATTTACAAGTATTTAAATCTCACCATGCGTGTTATGAGTATCAACCTTATACACAGAAATTAAGAAAGCTTTACAGACAGGCTGAATGAACAAACACAATGACAATTATTTTGGAGAACAGCTTCAATTATTTCCACTACACTTCACTCATTCACATAAGGTCTGTCCCAAACGATGGTGCACAAGTGATGGCGTTGAAACTTTTTGTTATTCTTAAGTTCTATAATAAATACAAGTAAGTCTGTTTGATGTGTTTTGCATCATTTGTTTGTTTCTAACTGTTCAGCTCAGCAGTAAATATTTGCACTAGCTCAGCAGTAAATATTTGCACTACCTGTTATAGTTCCATTCTTTGAAGTTCATTTTCCGCATACTGTGAGGCAATGATAATACAATTTTACTGGAATGTCAAAAAGCCTTTTTAAACTTAAAACCCATTTTTCATAATAATTTTCTTGCTTAATTCATGTCATCCTCAGTGAACATCTACATTACTCTACTTCAAAGTTGCTACAGGGTTCAATACCTTCACCCCTAAATACAAAGGACTGATTCTTGTGACAAACATGCTGTTCTGGAACTCACAAATAATTGATCTCCATCTTTTAACCTTCATTACCCATACTCTGAACAAACAGAACAGCACAGGCACTTAGCCCAGCAGACCAACCATTGAATTCTAGTAACTACTGGGTTGGTAACCCTGCAGTACCCAACTATCTTTGGCAACAGGAACAGGCTCTTGTGAACACAATAATAAAATTTCTGGTTCCTTACAAGGCAGGAAATTTTTAGACCAACTGATCAGCTATTGGCATTGCAATGGCTTGACAATTGTTACTTTTATTTGCACAATATTCTGGTTGTGCTAGTAAATATAAATACAGAGAGGTCCAAAAGTCAGCTGACCAGTCAGTAATATGCACACTAAAATATGATTAACTGAATTTTGGAACACTCTGTATACTTCCTTGTAACCAAAATGTTTTTATATTACCCCAATTAATCCAAGTTTAGAGGCAGGTTATAACAGAAATTACATTAGGTTTTTGTACAGGTCAGATGCGAGTTGAGTTACTGACAACATAATACTGATGTGATTTAAAGTGATCCAAATGCATTCTCAAATACAACCATGGATTACATAAGGATATTACATTAGTGGAAAATTTCAGTTTGTAATAGTAAAGTCTAACACCAAAAAGAAGTTGCTCAATATAAAACATCCTACAAACACTACTCAATTTAAACATGTGTTACAACTTCTATGTGACAAATGCTGGTGAGTGGAGAACAGGATTACATCCAAATGCTATATCATTGCTAGCCTCTGTGAGGACACATTTTTCTCTTGCAGCATCACAACTTGGAACCAAAGGCTTTTGAGAGCTACCATGCCACAGTGCAATATTTACACACATGCCTCTGCAGGTAGTAATAAGCTATTCTTCTGCTTTGGATGACACAAACAGAGGCATTTTGACACCTCAACAAAACAGACATCTAACACATGACACACTTTTACAAATTCAGGAATACATTAGTCATTAGTACCTCTTGAAATTTTGGCCCCTGTGTGGATCAAACTGACCATCAGTAACAATCACAATGAGAAACAGGAACAGACACATGCATAATTAATTTAAACTTGAATGTTGGTAGCCTTGCTCCACTATGCATCTTCAGCACATGTGCAATACTGCGAGATTGTAACACCTAATACTGGTAGCTTTGATTCAATGTATAGTGTTCAGCATACATCCAACATTACATAATTAAATTCTACTGCACTAGTAACAAATTGTCATCACTGGATTGTTTATATATTATCAATGGCTATGTTTATCCTAAATGCGGAAGTAGGATTGGCAAGAGAAATACGAATTCGGTTCTCAAATTTCTCTTTTATATATGAAAAATCCATTACATTACGAGGCTTTGCTTCAATCCAAAACCTGTCAAACTCATAGAACAAGTAGCAATAAAACTGATGAAACACTTTCATAGATGGCAAATCTCGTGAAACATTATAAACATGAGTTTTTGCAGATCCATCCTTCAGCATGTGATAGGCCATGCTGGTTAGATTTATGCCTACAACTGCAAATGCATAGCCATACTGAGGGTGATGGGAATGTGACAGTACGTGACTGGCAGGACCAGGATATTCCTGTGCAAAATACACCAAATTTTCTAGTCCTAGTAAACCCATGCCCCTGAAGTCTGTCTTCGGATCATCACCTTGAAAACCAATTTCTTGCCATTGTTTTGTGACTCTAGATTCAAGCTGAACAGATGGCATCAGCAGCTTCCATAAAGTGAGCAATTTATTTTCATGGTCCTCATTATCAGCATCATATGGAGTAGTCCGAAGAGCTTCGACTTCTTGAATCAACTGGCGATATCCCCAGATATGTTCAATACACTTTGCGAAAGATTTAGAAAATTGGGGATGGATTTTTGGATCGATTCCTTTCACCATCAAAACGATATATAATGAATAGTGAACTAAGTTATCTTTATTCGTGCGTGTAAATTTCCTGCCATCACTAACACTATCCAAGAACATAGTTAAGTTCTTTATATCACCGGATCTCGACTGATGTAGTGACTTCTCGACGCCAAGAGATCTTGAAGCACCAGGTTTTTCGCCATAACATACCCTTTGTAATTCACATAACCTTGTCGTTTTTCTCAGAAACCACTTCATTAAAGGCCGTAAATACCAGACCAGAGCAGTCAGCAGAGACCGAAACATAGTTATCATTTCACCCTACAAATTTACGTATAAAAACATCCAACTCGTGAAGATAACCCTACTTTCGCTTCTCGCCGTGAAATCCACGTAACAGATCGCTTATCACAACGTAAACACGGAATAAGCACACACTAACTTGCAGAAATGATTTTGAAGGTAGCACACACTAACTTGCAGAAATGCTTTTGAAGGTAAGTTCGCCCATATAACTATTATTAATGTGATCCACTCACACCGCACATTGCCCACTTTTTCTCACTTATCAACAAATACAATTTCCTTCCACCCAGTCGCGCCTTCAACTTTTCAAACATCTTTTTCTGCCTTGTAGTTGGTGTTCCTGCTTATCAAGGATGCCAACAATTTATATTTCCCAGTACTAATATTGAATTAAAAAATATTGGAATCGATACCACGGACATGGCCTTCAGTTTATGCATAATGTAGAGCACAGATCATCTAGTATATGTAGAGAGCAGTAGTCATGGACCTTTTACAGTCAATAGCTGCCTTGGGAGCAAAAATATCTGGACACTTCAGACGCTTGTTGGAGGTGGCCTTGATGCGTTTTGACCCGAAAAGAGAACAGATTTTTTACATGGGATGCAATTCGGGAACAAAAATCTCGTGGGATAAACTTCGCGTTATACAATCTAACAGGAAGTGACGGGTGAAAGCTATTCTTCTTTTAAGAGGTACTCCGTTTATCAAAATACACAGTACCGCGTCTCGTGCGCACTACCACCAATGTACCACTTCTTGTACAAAACTAGGGTAACAGGTTTTATCACAGACTAACGCTAAATAAATAAGCAGAAATTCTGCTGGGCGGAGTTCTAAATTATAGCTGCAATGATTCACTGGAACCGATACAAGCCAACTACGAATTATAGCATATCAACACCTTATAATGAGTTTTAGTGCTTGGTCTCCACCAAACACCTGAAGAACCAAGCACTTTAATGTGCCAGCATAGATGAGGCGATGTCTAATATGTGATAAAAGTCTTCACACCTGACCACATATTTTGTATTACGGCACCCTGCCACTTATAAATTTGACTGTCTGAATGAGTTGGCTGGCTGTTTTTGAACGAAGCAGTCAGTTCATACCCGATTTGATTACTCCTTATTAGTTATTATTTTCCACCTCCATCAAAACGTTTTATAATTTCTGTAATTCCCTCCCTTCTCAGAATTTTATCTTGTACACATTGGTGCCCCTGAGTGCGCTGCAGTGCAAAGCTATACATATGCAGGAATCATGGAAACCAGCCGAGTGTAAAAACAAGTGCACATCTGTCTGCATGTTGACCGTGAACAGGGGCACAGGTACCTACGTAGGGTTTGTCTCTGACGTGGAGCGTTTTGTGTGGTGTGTTGTATGTGGAATAGGTGTTGTGGATCTGCAAGGTGTGAAAGTCAGCGAAAAGTCTTTACATACTCTTAGGAATAGCCATCAATATGTTTCAGAATCTTTTCGATGATGTCAAGCGTATGAATAAACGCCAGGTATAATCCCTAGTTATGGATTTCTTCACACACTTAGGCATGTGGACATGCTTGTTACACTTTTTAATGTAATTAAAAAAAAACTAAATTTACGAGTTCCGAGGTCTTGGCGGCGGTATATCTGAGGGTTCCGTTATTCTGGGATATGACCCTGTGACACTTGGTCAACGAATCCCAGATTAACGGAATCCTGTACAACTAGAACTGTTGGTGTATTGAATACGTTCTGTTTTCAGTTCTTATATCAAGTTCTGAGCTTTGGAATGATAGTTTCATCAGCTCTAATGATATGGAAGGGCCTTATGGTTGTAACAGGCAGTGAGAGTCCAATTGTTGTTGTTCTAAGGTTGGTATTCATCAGTGAAGCATTTTTCACAGCATTTGCTTTCCAGTTGGTCACTGACTATCAAGTGAACTGTAAAGTTATGTTTGTAGAGCATAAAACATAAACCACAATCTTGAAATTTGCACCACTTACTATGAATTGTTTTAAAATATTCCTAAGGGCTTTTCTGAGCCTTTTGTTTATATAGTGGCAGTATGGAGCCAGCTTTCCATCGTGGAGATTTGCTTTTTCTGACAAACTATAAGGAAGAGCCAGTAAGGGTTGGTGAGATTGTCGTGTTTAAAGTGGAAGGACGAGACATCCCTATTGTACATCGAGTCCTCAAACTTCATGAGAAGTAAGTTGAATTCTGTGTGTGATCCCTTCGTAACCTTACTGAGACAGTTATTATACCAGGTCTAAATGTTGTGGTTTATTTGTCGTGTTATTGCAAACCAGGTGTGCAAGTAACAAGGGGTTGACTTATCCACTGTTCACTATGTTCATGTAACTGTTAAGTTATTTGCTTGAACCTTACCATTTTCTGTGTGAGACTCAATGTAGTAGACCACGCAGGCTGCCTTAACTGTTAGTATGTGACTAGAATCAAAGAGTCTGTCATTCTTTCAATGTTACCAATGTACAAGGGTAAACATAGTATATAATAGTATTCATTGCCATAGTATAGCGTCAGATGTAGCTGTCATAAAGAAGTGTTATATGTATGTTAATACTTGGTTTAGAAGGAACATAGCAGAGAGCACTTGTGAAATTTATAGCATAAACAGTTTGGTAGTGTGGTGTGAAACATGAAGAGAGAAGGCAGAGTTTTATTCTATACTGTGGAAATAACTTGCAGGGTGAATGGCACAGTAAAGTTCCTGACCAAGGGTGACAACAATAGTGTCGATGATCGGGGACTATATGCACCTGGACAGCTGTGGTTGACCAAGAAAGATGTGGTTGGGCGTGCACGAGGATTCCTGCCTTATGTAGGGATGGTCACCATCTATATGAACGAGTACCCTAAATTCAAAGTGAGTGAAAGAACAAAACATACAATGCATACATTACACTGTGTTTCAGTACAGAGGCTTAAAAAAATCCTTGGCAACAGCAGGGTTGTATAAATTCTGGGTGCCAGGTAGCACGAGTAACTCAATTCTGTTTTTTGGTGCCTAATGTTTGTGGGTTCTTAGCCTGGAACTTGCTTAATGTCACTCTTCTGGTGCCTAGAATTTTGAGATGGCTGCTAGATTTATGGAAAATTTATGTACCCCTTGGCAGTAGTTTACACTGAATAGCTAGCATACATTGGACTGGTAAACATATTTTATTTACATCTAATTGAACAGGTAATTGTATTATTTTGAAGTTGGGGTGGAATGGCTATTATTAAAACCTATATAAGCATTGTGACAACAATGTATGTGGCTATGTTGTAGCAAAATAGCATGTTAATGGTAGGCTTTTAAACTGATCTGTTCTGCAGATTATATCCATAATCACAAGTTTGTGGACATTACCATACTTTTTAATACCCCACTTCATTGGTAATCCTACAGACAATGCAAATAAATATGTCTGTTTGCCATCAAACTCTGGTTAAAGTTCAGGTTAAGTAAGAGGGCCATTGTATTTTGAGTTCTCTTTAATAACAGTACAAAAGGCAGACTTACATGTTTCTTGTATTTCTACTACATGCAAAAACTTTCCCCTACTGTGCATCTATCTGATGAAGGCCACCAAGTGCAGGTTACAGGCGACAGTCCCTTCAGTGTCAATCTGCAATGCGTCACAGTTCCACTTATACCTGTAACATAAACAAGATGCACCAGTGCCACATGTGGAAAGATAAGAGCAGTGTTTATTCCCTTATGAACATGAAGAATCCTCCACCATTTTGTACTTTTGTGGATTAAGGTGGAAATGTGTGCAAGCTATTTTGCATTGAAAGTTAACACCAATCCCTTCAATTAGATTGGGAAATTGCTTATATGGCCACTGCTAGTAATATAGATTTTAGTATGTGGATGTAAAAGTTAGAAAAGGAACCTTTTGTCTTATAACTTGTGTACTGGTAGTAGGAAGGGAGAGCTGCCCTTGGCTGAATTACATTTCCAATTGCTGGTGAAGAATCTGTCTGGCAGGCATGACTTACTGTCTCTCTGTTGTAAATACTACACAGAAATGTGAATGGCAACAGTTTGTCAGTTTCCAGTATCAATTTATACCAGACTATTGTATCGATTTTTGTGTGATGGATACTCTATTGTGATAGGTTTGTTATTAAATCTCAGACCAAATAAGCAGTATTGTGGTCACCCCTCATCTTTTTGCCTTGAAAATGAGACTCGTAGGTTCTCCAAACTGATGCAATACCTGTCCAAACTAACATAGGGCAGCATCCGAAGTGGAGGTATAAGGTTCAGTAAACTACTGTTAAAAACCCCAAGGATTTTTATTTTTAAGTCAGTTTGTCTTATATTTGTATCATAATGAGGATAGATAATAGAAGGGGTTATACCCTCTGACTATAAGAAAGTGTATAACAAATTTCACCAGTCACAGAGTTTTTACAGTAGAGTACAGTATATTTCTTTTGATTGTTGTTTGTTTTAGTATGCTGTGCTGGCATGCCTTGGAGTGTATGTATTAGTGCATCGGGAATAGTCATGTCTACAAGATTTCATCAGAATCTTCATTCCAAGAAATGTCTGCCAGAAAATTCAGTTTGTGATTTGTTTTTCAAAGACAGTGGCCAGTACCATGTATCTGGCAAACTTTCCTAGTCTCTGAACACAGCTGTTCTTATGAGAACTGGTTGTATCATGTCTGTAGACCTCTTGTGAGTGAGAGATGCCAGGAGAGACGCCACGTTATTTATCCACAATTGCGACTGATCATAATTGTTGGTACCATGTGAAATTTAGCACAAATGTTTCTGATTTCCTTTTGTTAGTCAAATGTTTTATACTTTAGGATATATTCAGATTCCTTACAATTTCTGTCTTGTGGATAATACATTTGTAATAAAATTACTGCTTTAATTTCATTATTTTTATTCTCGCTCCTTGTTCTCATTATCCAGCCCCCAGATCATGCATTTTTACTGTACTGTATCAGCTAAGAATGTTACATAGACATACACTCATTAAGCATGTGAATAATAAGAGACAAGTTGGATGTGACTTGGAAGAGTCATAATGGCATAATTGAAGGTGCTGTCTTATCATGACATTGGAGGTAAGACACTCACAAAAATAATCTTAGGAGAGCTGGAATCCTATCCAAGATGTACACTGGTAGTTACAAAATTCAGATATTGCTCAGCTACATACATATATACATACATACAGGTTTATAAAAGTGATGTATTTTGATTTATGTGTCCTTACCTGTGGTAATGATATGCATCACTTTATAAACTAAGAATGATGAGTTGGATGTTTGTTGGAATGTGCATCATTGTGACATCTGAAGTATAAAAACCAGCTAGATGCCACTTATTATTTTATTGTACTTATTACAGGCTCAACATGTTTTGGGCATAACTATGCCCATCATCAGGAGCTCGTGACTATAATGTTGATTACCACATTTCGTTCTGTAAAGATGGAGGGGATAGCGTTAATGTAAAATTGTGGTACTTAGTGGTGTATGATCGGTGTGAAGTTCTTTGTCGCTTGGTTGTAGCTGGTAACGTGCTTCTATTAATAATAATAGTTGTGATTCTTTATGTGTGGTGACTGTAGTGTTCTCTTGGTTCTCTTATGTGTAGTGTGTTTCATTAGTGGACTGGTAATTCGATGTGTTGTTAGTGTTAATTGGTATTGAGAATCTGAAATTGTACATACCTTGGTTTGCTGTAGGTTGGAGGTTAGGTGCGGTTAAGGTGGAGTAGTGCCCGGGCTGCAGGCTAAAGCACGACTGGTCTTTTCATGTGGTATGTGGGGGCTGGGGGTTAATGGCCATCTGAAATAGTGGGTTT
>Ga0123353_10014925_pt1 | contig 11241 bp, 5 predicted proteins | sample TergutLab28metaG_3_FD_92763 | JGI IMG/M metagenome (GOLD analysis project Ga0123353, IMG submission 92763) | Labiotermes labralis P3 segment gut microbial communities from Petit-Saut dam, French Guiana - Lab288 P3 | ecosystem: Host-associated > Arthropoda: Insects > Digestive system > Gut ... | reverse complement strand
AAATCCAAAATTTGGTTAAAATTGGACAAATATCAGGCACTTTATATGAAGACCTAAGTACGGATTTTGTTTTGTGACAAAATTGCCATAAGAGTGCTGGGGAAATGATATTAGGCTGTTAGGATAGCTGAGGAGGCATACATTGCCTCTCTTGTTCATCCTTATCACTGTTTCTTATCAATTTGTAATTGGAAAGCCAGTCCAGTTTCATGTTATGCTGTTTCTCATAAAAATACAGTAAAGAACACTGAAGTGGCCATCCAGTACAGCAGTGCTGCGGTTGAACAAATGTGGACAAGGTGCGGTAGAGATAAATATCATCATAACTAGGTGGACTCTTTTTTGATACTTGGCCCTCGCATATAGCAAATTATGAATAGCATTACATAGTATGGAAATTTACAGCTGTTATAGATTTATACTTAAGAAAAAAATCTGATCATGTGAAACTTTTCTTTACATTTCTGAAAGGAAATTCTTATGTATGCACACAAATATGTGTGTGTACGTGTTTGCTGCATGGAATTAACAGGCCTTATAAACCATCTGTTCTGTAGACATGTCAAGTGCTGAGACTGGGGCATTGAGTAGGATAGTAATACTGTGGGATGTGGTTAGGTGCTTGAAGTAAGTCCCTCTTTTTGGAGAGGTAAGTACTGTATTGTAATGCTGTTTTATATTTGTGGAACAATCATCAATTGAATATGGAGTTTTAGGTTCCATTAATGTCTGTTCTCTAGCTTATTGTAAGAATCAAATGACTTCTGTTGATGATGTTGATGTTTGAATTTACGCTGATGGAAATTCCAACCGTTTGTGGAAAGGACTGCTGTAGAGAATTGCTTTAAAAATGACAGTGTAGTGGACCTTTGTAAATATTAAGTCCTTTTTAAATCTTTGAATAAGTACCCTTAATAACTGTGCAAAGAGCAAAAAGAATTTGGGAAGTAAGTGAAGTGAATGTAGGTACAGGCAGTCCTTGTTTAACATTGCGCACAACAGTTTTGGTTTAAGGTTGACTTTTTAGGATTATAGTTTCAGTGAATGTTGCCCAGTGTTGGATTAGTGTTTTTGCTGGCAGCTGGCAAGGACCTCAGTGGCCAGAACTTGTATTTTAATGGTTATGATAGAAAAATGTTCCTTGCTGTGTTCTGCACTGTTGGAATTTTCAGGAATGTAACCCAACGTTAAACAAGGACCTGCTGTTCATGAATGTGATACTTTTTCATGTGGGATATAACACTCGTATTTTTGTTTCTGTATATAAGTGTAGTTCTTGATAGAAATACTTGTTCATGTAAAAATGTGTACATAAATTGAAGGTTAGAAGTGCCAGTAGGTCTGTGAAGTCAAAAATAAACGTGCTGTGAAACCAGTAGCACTGAATATGATCTCCAAATTGGAAAGAAATACTGGTTGTCACTTTATACAGAAAGTGGCACCCAAATTTTAAAAATAAATATTAGTTTTTCTTTGCCAAATCCTTGCAGCTACATCTGTACCAAAAAAAAATTGCTTTTGGAGGTGAGGACATGCTTTAAATATACTGAACACTAAAGATTAGCACACATGAAGTTCAATTATGAGCATGCTGCAGTATTATTTAGTATTCACAATGCATATTGACCAGGACCACCATTCAGGGTATATTGTCCCTGCCCCCACACATGGCACCAGAATTCATGATAGCAATGTAATAGTGTTAATAAATGAAGGTTAAACGTCAGATGGACATTTTGTGTTCGCCAATCATAAAATTGTGTTTTGTGTATGGTTACAAATATTCTTCTGGACAAGGCTGGGTGCTGACAGGTTGAACCAGCATTGCTGGATCTGTAGTTTGCACATGCCTCCATATTGAGTGCCAGCCATGCATCTGCATGAACAGTTGTGGCCTCATGGGAAATGTTTTGTTTTCCAAAATTACAAATTAATACAAACATGCACTGTTATATAGATTGAATTATTATGTGGGTACTATGTGAAATGTGTGAAGTTTAAGTTTGGTACAGGAGCTTAGTTGGACTAAGCCGAAATACACATTTTTTTTAATCAATCAGGTACATTGTTTGTAACTATTTTGAACTTGTGTTGCTCTGTAAATATTTGCAGATACTGTATAAATATGCTAATCTTTTTCATAAAAAGCATGTCGACTTCTGGATGTGAAAAGAATTAACATAGCACAGTTACTGCACTTGTTTTTGCCTTTTGTAATGTGATCTTGCAGCAGTAGGTTATTTTATCTCTTCAGAACTTTTAGCAGAGTAATGTGCATTTGGCATAAAGCATGCATAACTTATCAGTTGTCTAATCATTGTGGCCCACTTTCAGATCCATTTACAGAAACGTCTGTTACATTGCTGTGTAATGCAGAAACTTCATGCAGGGGGGCTTGCTGTCTCTAACGCGCAGTTCATAATGCTAATTTATATTCTGGATTTTAAGGTAAAATATTTTTAAGTCCAATGTACGAGATTCAGAATGTTTTTTATGTCATAGTGGTAACAATTACAGTTTGTTTCATTTCGATTGGTAATGCACTTCGTCAAATTTTGACATTTTGCTGACCGTGCATCTCAGTATATTTATCTCGGTAATTAACCAACTTGATGCACAAAGTTTTTGTTTTACAATTGGCTGTGTAATGCAGTTTTGACCTCCTGATGATGAGCACATGTGGTCGAAACATGCAGAGGCATGAAATAACTTTATTGTAAAATAAACATTTTGTGCATCAAGTTGGTTATTTACTGAGATAAATACACTTCGTCAAAGCATTTAGTGCATTGCACTCATGACTGCCATATATTGCGGGAAGAAGTGGAACATTCAGTGTTAAGACTGCACAACCTATTATGAGATTTCCACTTGGAACACATTGCCTTATACTAACTTAATATTTTAATACTTCACTTTTATGACTCAATATTGCTCTCCCACTGGAGAAATTTTCCATATTATTTTAGCAATAATGCCATCCCCTGTCAGACTGTACCATATCTCAGGTGGTTAGTTCCCAGCCATTTAGCATGGAGGTCCAGCTTTAGTCCCAGGCCAGTTTATGTGGAATTTATGGTGGACAAAGTGGCACTGGGATGGGTTTTTCTTTAAATACTTTGGTGTACCCTTGCATAATTATTCCACCAATGTTTTCTCATCTACCATTGACACTGTATAATCCCAGCATTTGACAGAGTTGTTACATAAAATACCATTCTTTCTCTCTCTTTCTGTCTCACACACACAAAAATATCCTTTGTCTGCACATGTCACACATCTCTAGATGAATGGACTGCCATATAAAGTGAAGTGATGAACAAAATTTTTACATATATTTCAGTAAATGTCAACTGGATCATAAATTTCCAGACATAACTTGTATGTAATAAAGTTGTAATTCTTTGTTCATTAAACCATTTCCTATAGTCATTAAATTAAATTAATCCATACAGATCTAATTGTTTTTGGATATAAGGTGACTGAACACGTACACGTATGACGTAACAGTCCTTCAGGTGAAATAGGTTCAATGTGGTCTCCCCCTTTGAGAGGATACATCAAGCTAAATGATGAAATTCTGTTGGGTGATTAAAAAGTTCCTGTGGAAATTGAAAACATTTTGCTAAATTGTCTCTTTCAAATTGTTGATTTTGATTTCAGAACCTGGATCTGTGTCCAAAGTGTTGTGTGAAAAAGCATAAGATATGGATAATATCCCAGTATTGTGACACACAGTTGTCAGGAACTTTTAGACCACATAGCTGACCACATCTGGAACAGTTTTTACTTTAATTACATTACGAAATTGAGTAGTTCTGGATGCAACCAAGACTTCTAAATTTAAATGAATCACAGAATATGCCCTATCGTGTCAAAACGCATGAAATATAATTACTAACCAGTCAGCAAGCAAATTTCACCCTTCACTTGAACTGCTCAAATGTCAGAAGTTGATTATGAATTACGTAATTATGCTGAGACTTAGACAACACATTAGAGGGAGGAAATAGCAGTAAACATTGAAAGGACTAGAAATTTTTGGTTTCCCTTGGTGCTATGAACCTTGTGTAACAAGCTGCTTCATTGTAGTTGTTAGGCATTGGGTTTCAGAAGACAGAGAATATCTTACTAGATGGCCATAAGTATGTAAGATGGGTATGCTTTTGAAAAGTGTCCTTGAATTAAATTGTGTATCTCTGCTAGAATGTGACTGTTACGATTTATTTACAGAATTAAGACGGCAAAACCTTTCCATGTGGTACACATAAATTTTTGTCTTGCAAAGTATATACATTCACGAAGGAAATATAAGACGTGGTCTGTTTCTTGAATCTGGCTTCCCATTTTCCAGAATATTGCGGCAGCTTTAATTGTTAATTTAATGAATGAAGGCAACATGCAGAAGTGGACTGTGTTGCCACTCTCAGAGATTTTTGCTGGAATTAGGCATGTGCAGTAATTAATAAGGGTTAAAGCTCTTTAACACCTTCACCTCCACATTTTTCAAGCAATGACGTGCCCTCTATACCAGATTCTTTTTGTCACTACTTCAGGTTGTACCTTTATTTTTGTTGTTGTTTGTTATTCTCTTGGTTTTACCTTAAGGAAAGGTATAATATTGCTTCAGCTTTAATTCTGTGAAGAGGTGTGAAAATTAAAATGTTGAAACAGTATGTAGGCTGAGTAACAGTGCTGGAGAGAGTAAAAGGAACAGGCTGGAGACTATATTTGAGGTTGGCCCAGCAGACACATAGAACAGACAGGTGTACTTGCTGAAGATTTAAGTCTTCTGGGATCTTATGTCTCTTGGTGTGATATGCCAGAAAGCTTGAATATTCATCACCACCACTGTGAGAACTTTAAATTCCATGAAGTTTATTTGGTGTTGATCATGTAAGGGTTACCTAGCTATTCTTCCTAGATGCTCTTTTCCTGTTTAAAATACTGAATTGCCATTGTGTATTTTCAGCACTTTCTTCTGCAATCAGTTATCTCTTGTCTTCTAAAATTACAGCAATTGCATTATTTGAAGAAGGCTCAAATGTTGATGCTGCCAGCTAGGGAAAGGGCAAGAAGAGCTCAGGTTTTGTGGTAAGAGCCATAAATTGTTCCTTAATACCACACCATATCATGTATGTCATAGTGGCAGTGGAATTCCACACACTCTTATCAGTATTAAGAGGCCCCAGTCTAATATGGACAGAGGCAGGGACAGCCTCATTGTCAGCTTGGATGCAGTGGTAAAGAGAAGTGTTTGTCACTGCCACCAGTAATCAAACACCATTCTTCCGGCCTATAACCAGACCCTACAGTGACTGCTATTCCAGCCCATATAGTTAAATATTTTAAGATTTAGAATTTTCAGGTGTTTGAGTTAAAATGATACACAAAAGCAGGGTGCTGCTCCCATTTGATATATACAGTACAGCCATTACAGGACACAGACATATACGTTTGTCTTCTCTTTTGGCAGTACATTTCTAGAAGGAGAAGTCTGCTGGTATTTTGTCAGTATTCTCATCATTATTTGATACAGTACAGTGTCATTATAATGTCTATCCAGGGCCAGTAATAATGATTGGGTATTGTGCAGGGAATATTTCTATTGTATTCACAGCCACTTCCTTGAGCGCTGTAATCAGTTGCCACTGTGTTGTTATGTTATCAGTGACTTATAGTATAAAATTGTATAACCAAATGGGCTGATGTCTTGAACGGATTGAATATATTCCAGTATAACTGTAATGTTCTTTCAAGTTATCATAATCCATTCATGCATATATTTATATATTAATGACATTAATGACTATATATATATATATATATACTGTCATTAATGCAATATGTCTGCAGGTGCTTGTTCACCAGCATTTGTTACACAATGTTTCATGTTCACACATCTAAGTTGAAGCTATAGAAAGATAGTAAGTCAGTCTTTGAACTAGTATAGTGTCAACAGTTTGAAGTTATGCTGTTTCCACATGTTCTTTCCTGTTGCAATGTTAATACATATAACATCAAGTTAACTTTATCATAGCTGCTGTTAATTGCATGATATATGTACATATGAAGCTAATGGTTTAACTGAACACTTGAGTGAATTTTTTAAGCACTTAGACTGCTAAGGTCATGTGGAGTGTGCCACATTTACATTATAGGTGACATACAGTTCTCATTGAGGTTGCTTGATCAAATATAGACGTACAACATGTTAAACAAATGCCCATACTCTGATAATTTTAATTTGAATGATGTGATTGTAACAATAAACCGGTCGTAAGAGACAAGCAGATGCGTAACTGTTGAAATAGTGCAAGTGCCATATATATCAGAACAGTAATATATGTGAAGAACCAGTGGTATGTGTTCCCTCCTTGCAGACTTGCGTTCCTGATATTGTTTTTATTTTTGTGTTTTTGTTTTAGGTTGTGTGTTTCTTTACATGTGTGATTCACTGAAGTGTGATTGTTTTTCCTTTTTATAAAAATGTAATTGTGTAAATCACTTGTTTTATTAATTTTGGGTAAAACGTTTGTGAAATGGAAGATGAAAAGGCAACTTTATCCCTTATACCACTTTTCAGTGAACCCTCACTCATCCCTTATACCATTGGTTACCATATCTTTGAAACAGAAATATGACAAACCAATACCGATTCTCATATTCATTGTTTGTGTAAATAAAGCTGCCAACCATCCTCTTACCTATTCATAACTGGCATCGTTCACTTCCATATGTACTAGTTTTAAACACACGTGATACTCATTCATCACTTACTCAAAACTGAAGTCAGGCATTTTGTGCAGCCTTGAGAGGAGAAGTCTTGTTATGTAAGGCTGTGTTGTACAAGCTTATCAGTTCATATTCTTTCAATAATGGCCTCTTCTTGGCTTTATCCTTTCATGGGTTTATCATCTGCATTCTCCACAGTAATATGTTATACTATTCTCCGTCTTCCATAGTAGACTTAATATCAGTTTTCCACATAGAATTGGCTCCCACTTCTTCCAGGCAGGGCTAGTGCAGTACATGTTTCAGTAATTGTTCTTCCACTTTTTCAGTATGGCCTTCCTATCTTAGCCTGTCTCTTCTAGGTTTCTTGTAACTGATGTAGTAACACCCATCTCTTTCCATAATGATGAAGTTATACTGCCCTCCAAACCCTCAGGGATGCATCCTGAAAGTGGATGTGCCAGGGTGGTCTGGCATGTGGGTCCAGGCAGCAAGAAATTTGCATGAATCATGACATGTGGCTGTTTTTTTCCTTAATCAGTGCTGTATATTGTACTTGTGATTGCAAAACTGAACAGTAAAGAGCCCATGAACTACATGCACTTGGAGGCTGTTATATCCACTGTATGTGACCTCTTCAGTATGTTTTTTGTTTTCACACTGTGGCAGGAGTGAGTGCTGAATTTTAAGAATTATTTGGAATATAGTTTGTATGCACTCTCATTTTAGTAACTAAGTAAGATTTAGTATAGATACTTTGGATAATACAGCTGTTACCAATGGGTTGTTTCATCACTTTTTTTAATGTGAATTGTATAGGTTCGTGTAGGTGTAGAATGGCTGTGAAGCTGTTTAGGATCTTGCTGTTCCCATACAGCCTAACAGGGACCTGTAATGGTGTGCAGACCTGCAGTGTTTGATGATAGAGAGCAACTAATGGAAGAGAGGGAGTTGGTGAGGAAATATGTAGTTGCATATATCACTGATGGATGTTTTGTCAACAGAAGGGATTCATTTGGTGTACTCCATCTTCCTCTGCCTATCACCCAGTCATCTGCAACATTGCTGTACATGTGGTCACATTAATGGTGAACATAAGTGAATGGTTTCTTTACTACCACATCAAGAATGTGTAACTTTGAGGTCATGCCTTCCATGTTGTGTGATTCTTGAAAACATCTAAGACCAGCAATCCTTAGTTGTTTGAAAGAGTATCTGGTCTTCTGTCAGACACTTTTTCAGCCTTTCAGCCATGATTTTTTCTGTCATCAACTCTAATTACACTTAAATATAATTCCACTAGGAAGATTTTCTTTTAGAAGATCTTTTCTCCTCAGAATAACAACAAATGATGGAAGTTCCCTCCTGTCACTGAGAACTGAAAGCTCAGTTTTTAATGTGCTGTTATTTTGAAAAGTACTGGTATTTATCCTTTGGCATCAGTTGTACTGTTGGTCAACATATATTTCTCTGGAAGAGCTAGGAGCTTAATTTGCACAAACATTACTGACTTTGAAATATTGGTACAGATTCTTCAGGGATGTGTTGAATTCCAGTGCTTTCATTAGTATTGTCTCTCTGGCAAATGAAAATGCTTGGCCTATAAAATGCTTTTGAGGTGGTATTTGCTCCCCTTAATAAGATTTATTTTTCTTCAAACTGCGTGCTTCTTTTTGTGACAGGATTTTCATGACATGGCACAAGTGTTTGTTTCTTCTGCAAGTTTAAGTACTTGAAAATTAGCATTTGAACTCCAATAAATGTTGGTATTTTAGATGTTTTAGTGCCTTTCATTTTAACACAATTATTCACAATTTGTTTTACAGTATATGCTTACAACTTCTCACTTCAATAATCTGACTTGCATTTAGGTGTCAGCATATCAATCATGGTATCAGAAGCACAGAATAATGTGTGCAGTTCTTGTAACAGCTGTGTAATTTTCTTTATTCACCTAGCTGTGAAAGAAAGAAATGCGTCTGTCGTACTCACAGACCATGTTTAATAATAAAGTGATCCACATTTTTCAGGTATGAATTAGGACAGAATTCTCATCCTGTATTTGGGCAAATATGGTTGTTACGTAACTTGCCTGATGCACACAGAGCCACAAGACCCATCACTATTACAAAAGTATTGTGTATGGAATGTTTCACAAATTGTGTTAAACATGATGGCTATTTTAAAAGGTGCAGAGATTTTCCAGCTTTTAAATAAATAATAAAAAGTAAATTTTAGTTGTGGGCGCTGATACAGTACACTGCTCTGGCTCGACTACATCCCTTCATTCATAATTGGTATTTGACCTTAAAAAAACATGTTATATACTTAATCATGGGTCATATTCTTGCATTTATATCATTAATCTTGAAGTTGGTAAACTGAACTGTGGAAAACATATTGACTATGGGTGCTACAGGTATTCAGGAAGATTAAATAGGAGAGAAAGATTGGCCATGACCTATTTTAAGATATGCTGGCATTCAGCTGTAGGAAATGTATGTCAATACATAAACCTGTAGGCTGAAAAGCCACATGGATGGGATTGAGTACCAGGAAGTTACAGAGTACAAATCTGTATAGGTCTGAAGGTGATGAGTCCATAATACAAGCACACAGAGGAAGGGACAGGGGTTAGGAAAAAGAAGATGAAGTAAAGAAAAACAAACTCCTTGTTTGTGTTTTCTACATGGTTTTAACAAAGGTGACAAATTTCTAACTTTTGACAAGTAACACAGTTCTATGAAATTACAAGTCCTGTTTGGTTATCTTTTTCAGCCTGAAAGCTGGCATATTGTGAATGAATATAATGTAAAGTCCTATCTTGATAAGAAAATAATACAGAAAAAACTATCACACATGACCTATTGGACTCCCATGTTCGAAGTGCAGCAAGTCTATTAGCATCCACAACTATGAATATTTCCCACACAACAGGGTAAAAAATATGGCACTGAAAAATTACCATTTATGAGCATTTATAATGTACAATTTCCAAGAAATTACATATAGTTCGGTCTCTTTTTGAACAATGTAATTCACAACCAAACAGTATTTATACATATGTAGAAATTAAAAATACAAAAGTGACTGAATGTACTGGATATTATATCAAGACATATCAGAACCTTGCTTGCAAAAAATGGTATAACTTTTTACATTCTATACCTCTATAAGGTGCTGCTAATCCGTACACGAAGTTCATTGTGTTGATGGAACATTAATGGATGCATTTTGATTTGTCAAAACTTTCTGTACGAGAAAGTACTGCATTGATGAGCATCAAAAACTTATTCTGTGGCATGCCATAGTGACAGTTGCTTCTTATCTCAGAATCTAGGTCTTGCTGTGGCCAACAACTGCTTTACACTGAAAATTGAGAGTCCTAGTCCCACACCTGCTAGCAAGAATGCAGACGGTAGCACCAGACGGTCAGCTGGTTGCCGACTAACCGCAGACCCAGCCTGCAAGACAAATGACTTTGTACTTGTGATCACTTCACTGTTTAAGGCCCAGTGGTTAATTAACCTTTTAAAGGCCTGTGTTTGTGTGTGTGAACACACATATGGAAACACTCCTCCAAAATCATTTTATATATTTAGGCAACAAGGAAATTTTCTGCATTTTTAAGACATGCTGCATTATTTGTTTATTTTCCACAAAATGCCTTTCAATTCATACTGTTACCTTTATGTTTAAATTATATGTTTTCAAAAACTGTGTGCTAAAAATTTAAATAACCACCCCAGTATGATAAAGGTTAATACACAACCAGTTTTAACAATCAACGATTCTACATTCTGTACACAGAATGTATTTATGTGTTTTGTACGGAACTGAGAATAAACAGCAGTTACATCCCTGTGCAGCATAAATTGACTGATTTTTACAGTCGAGAGTGTGGTCAGACCTGAATCTTTAAATATAATTCAAAGGAATCATAAATCCATGACCAAACAACAAAGTTTTTTTCCTTGACCCAAAGTGTCTTTCAAATGGCCAAAGCAGTCATTTTAAAATGTACTGTCATGGAGTAAGATCTCTTGAAATGTCAGCTAAGAAAACAATCCCACCCACCTCTACAACATACTTTTATTTACATATGTACAGCACACTTACACATTGTTTATCAACAGTTTATTGATGTTCCATCAATAATACAAATTTAAAATTTTTACCTGAGAGCAGATCTAATTTTAATTATCCGTTTTTTGCAGTGATAATCTCGTTAATTTGTTATTTTACTTAAGTAATGTGTAGTCCAATTTTCACCTTGTGTTCTATATTCAGTATCCATTGTTCATCTGTTTATTGTCAATACTGTTAGGTGTGCTCATTAATCCAGTTTTATTGATATAAATTCTGTTAGGAAATTTTGTGTTGTGTAATAAAAATATTACATGCAAAACATTTATTTCATTATTATCTGTAACTCTGGCTTCAAAATTCTAGCATATGATAGGTATTTATACACAATATATTTAAAGTTCTTTTTTTTTTTTTTTT
>Ga0123353_10014923_pt1 | contig 11242 bp, 7 predicted proteins | sample TergutLab28metaG_3_FD_92763 | JGI IMG/M metagenome (GOLD analysis project Ga0123353, IMG submission 92763) | Labiotermes labralis P3 segment gut microbial communities from Petit-Saut dam, French Guiana - Lab288 P3 | ecosystem: Host-associated > Arthropoda: Insects > Digestive system > Gut ... | reverse complement strand
TGGCACAAAAGCATCCCAGTCGTAGGCAAAAACGCCGGCACCACAAATCCACTGACCGTAAATTTTGCCCCAGCCAAACTTTGCCCAGGCACTGTCGGTGACGCTAAAGTGCAGCGCGTCCTCTTGCACCTGCTGCCAGTACTTTGCCGTGGTAATGTGTCCCAGCGGATGTCTGTGTGTGTGGTGTACCATCTTTGGCTGACCGGTAGTGCCCGAGGTAAAGTACAGCATTAGGGTGTCGTCAGCACCAATCCCGTCAGCGCCCGTAGGGCGCGTCCAGGCGGGCACATCAAGGGCAAGCAATTCATCAAGAGTTGTCCAGGACGCCAGCTGGTCTGCAGACGGTGCGCTGCCATCACCATAACCCTGCTGCACCACAACTTTGTTGCTAATGTCTGCACCCTGCTTAATGCACTCGTCGACCTGCTGTATAACGTAGGGGTCGTCCACGGCAAAAACGGTCTTAAAGCCTGCAGATTCTGCACGAAACACCAGGTCTTTTGCCGTCATCTGCACAGACCCTGGCACAAAAATAACGCCCATCTTCATCAGAGCAGTAGCGATTGTCCAGTATTCCCAGCGTTGACGCAAAAGCAGCAGCACGATGTCACCCTTTTTCAGACCCAGCTGCTGGGTGAATGCCGCTGCCAGCTGATCTGACATGCTGGCAATGTCTGCAAAAGTCTGGACCAACTCTGTCCCCTTGTCATCAATCCAGTGCAGAGCACGCTTGTCTGGCTGGACCTGCGCCCACTGGTCGACAACGTCATAGGCAAAGTTAAAGTCAGCGGGAATGTCCAGTCGGTAGTTGGCGTGAAAGTCCTCGTACGAGTCAAAATCGATACGCGGACAGTATTTTTTCAGTAGGTAATCCATGAATTTCAGCTTCCTGACTACTTGATACGATGGGCGGGATACGAGGGGATGACGGTCGGCCTATTCGGTGATGACCGTCAAAAATATCGCCGGGACGCTGGATGCGCATTTTTGCCCGTGCGGATGGCGCGAGTTAAAATAAGCACTGTCTCCTTCGTTAAGTCGAATAACTTGGCTGTCAAAGCTCAAATCGATGGCACCTTGCAACACCATGTTGAATTCCTGACCCTCGTGTGCCACCAGGTCGTCGCACTGGTCTGCTGGGTCAAGGGTCACCAAGAGTGGCTGCATGATTTTTGGCGTATAACGCCAGGCAAGGTCCTCAAAATGATAGCCGCTCATGCGGTCGATCTTGCGACCTTCTCCTTTGCGGACAATTTGGATGGTCTCGATGCGACCAGCCTTGCCCATAAGTATTTCGGTAAACTCGACATTGAACTTACGCGCGATTGAATAGATGACGCTGATAGGAACATCAGCGCCAGTCTCTTCAAAGGAACGATAACGATCAATGTCGATATCAAGTTCAGCAGCAAGGTCGACGTCACTGACATCGCATGCCTCGCGCAAACCGCGAATGCGCATACCTAGTTCACGAATATCTTGCTGCTGATCTGTCATTTTTTGCTACTTCTCTCTGGCAGTTCTTGCTACGTCTCTACAGACCCTTGCCAAGGGCAAGTGCCTTACGGTTGACCTCAAGAAGTGCCGTTTTGCGCTCGGGGATGGACTGTACCAAAGCCTCGTCCAAAATATCTTCGCTGCAGAACTGGGTTGCCTTCCACAAAGCACCCACCATCAACAGGTTGCCCAGAGGGTTACCCTGCTCGTCAGAACAGTCATTATCTGAGGCAAACTGAGCATAAGGATAGATGATGTTTTCGATGTCATCGCGTGTTGCTTCCATAGCAAAGGTCGAATCATCAACAATCATCAGGCCACCGGGCACAATAGAATCGTTAAAGCGGTCAAAGGACAGCTTGTTCATGGCAATGATAATCTGAGGATCAACAACCAATGGCGTACCAATAGGGTCATCGGAAATGATTATCGAGCAATTACAGGTACCACCGCGCATTTCTGGACCGTAGCTGGGCAACCAGCTTACCTCTCGTCCGCTGAGCAAACCAGCAGTTGCGATAACACGTCCAGCAAACAGTACACCTTGCCCACCATAGCCAGCAAGTCTCATTTCTAGGTTAGTCATGGGGGTTTTCATTACTCTCCTCCCCCCTTTGCGGCTACTTTTGCCGCCTCTTTTGCCGCCTCGGCAGCTTGTCTCTCTGCTTCTGCTGCGGTCTGTTCCTCGAGCAAGGCTGCAGCAGCATCAACAATATTTGCGTAACCCTCGGCCTTGACATCACGATAGACGCCCAGCGGATAGTAGGGGAACATGTTCTCGCGCATCCAGTCGGCTGATTCCAGTGGGTTCAGACCCCAGTTGGTCGGACAAGTACACAGCACCTCGATGATGGTGTAACCCACCTTGTCGCGCTGATACTCGAAAGCCTTACGAATTGCACGCTTTGCAGTACGGATATTCTTGGGTGTGTCAACGGTCACACGCTCGGCATAGGCAACGCCGTCAAGTGTCGCCAGCATTTCGACTACACGCAGAGGATAGCCATCCTGGGCAATAATACGACCATAGGGACTGGTCTGAGTAATTTGGCCAGGCATCGTTGTCGGTGCCATTTGTCCACCAGTCATACCGTAAATCGCATTGTTGATAAAGATAACGGTAATGTGCTCGCCACGCGCAGCAGCATGAACACTTTCTGCTGTTCCAATCGCAGCAAGGTCGCCGTCACCCTGATAGCTAAAGACAATGTTGTCAGGATTAACGCGCTTGACGCCGGTGGCAGCAGCAGCCGCACGACCATGCGAAGCCTGCAACATGTCACAGTTAAAAAAGTTCGTAGCTGTTACGCTACAGCCTACTGGTGCTATACCAATGGTTTTGCCCAAAACATCAAGTTCTTCCAGGCTTTCAGCGACCAATCGGTGCACAATTCCGTGCATACAGCCGGCACAATAGGTAAAAGCAGTGTCGGTCAACCCCTTGGTGCGGGTGAAAATCGCTTTCTCGTTAGCTGAAGGAGTATGTCCAGTCATGTTAGTTGCCCCCTTCCGCAGTTTGCTTGTACAGTTTCTCGATACGTTCTGCAATCGCCTTGGGTTCTGGTACCAGACCTCCCGTGCGATTAAAGCTGTCAATAGGCAAGCGACCATTCACCAGCAGTTGCACGTCCTCGACCATTTGTCCCATGCTCATTTCAACGGTCAAAAAGCCCTTGGCGGTTCCGCCCGTAATCAGACTGTCGAGCGCATCGTCGGGGAAAGGCCATACCAAGAGAGGACGTACCATTCCTGCACGTACTCCCGCGTCACGTGCCAGATCAACAGCGCTCTTTGCGGTACGCGCACTTGCGCCATAGGCAACAACAATAATGTCAGCATCGTCAGTACGATACATTTCTGCCTGCTGTTCTTTTGCCTTGATGCGATCATACATGGCGTAACGCTCGTTATTGGTCGCCTCAAGCTGCTCGGGGTACAGACGCAGTGAATTAACCTCTTGGGGTGCACGCTTGCCGCGCGTTCCCGTCAAAGCCCAGTCGTGCTGCGGGCAGTCAGCCGGATCCTTGATGGGTGGCAGTGCCACAGGCTCCATCATTTGTCCCAACAGACCGTCAGACAAAATTATCGCTGGCATCAAATACTCGTCAGCCTTTTCAAAGGCGTCGCCAACCATGTCTGCCATTTCTTGCACCGTTGAGGGAGCATAGACCAGACATTTAAAGTCACCATGACCAGGAGCCTTTGTTGACATGAAATAGTCACCTTGAGAGGGTTGAATGGTGCCCAGTCCTGGACCACCTCTCTGAATATTAATGATAACGCTGGGCAAGTCTGCCGCAGCAAGATACGAAATGCCCTCTGCTTTTAGCGCAACACCGGGGGAGCTGGAAGAAGTCAGTACACGCGCGCCAGCGGCGGCGGCACCGTAGACCATATTAATAGCACCTGTTTCGCTTTCTGCCTGCACAAATACGCCATCCACCTGAGGCATACGCTTTGACATATAAGCAGCAAGTTCGTTCTGAGGGGTAATGGGATAGCCAAAATAGGTACGACATCCTGCCCTGATGGCTGCTTCGGCAACAGCTTCATTGCCTTTCATCAGCCTTTTTGCTTCTCTCTGTGGCTGTGTCATGAGCGCACCTCCTTATACACGGTGATGGCAACGTCAGGACAAATCACTGCACAGTTAGTACAAGCGTTGCACTTTGAAGCATCAGTTTGATAGGCTGGATGGTAGCCTTTCGCGGTAAGACGCGAGTAATCCATGGCAACAATGCCCTCGGGGCAGACCACTACACACAAATCACAGCCCTTACAATATCCCTCATCAATTTCTATGCGGGGCATAGTCATATCTCCTTAGTTCTTCGAAGCGGGCGTTTGCTACGCAATTCAGACACTTCTTTCGTACCTAAAAACACCAGAGACTCAGTACCTAAAAACACCGATGTTCAGTACCCTTGCTGCGCATTTTGATAATCGTTTATGTTAGCACAATAGGATTTCAACACAACTTTTCCACATAATGTACACATTGGCAGAATTTTTGCCCTTTTCAGCCACAAAAAGAGGGTAAATACTAAAAATATTACAAGACACAAGGAGGAGGCAGAAATTGTCCCTAATCCCCCACTACAAAAGTTCAAGCAGCGCCTCGATAGAAAGTGCTTCTGCCGGCACCGGAAGGGCGTCCAGTACCCGTCTGCCATAGTTTTTGCTGAGTACTCTGCTGTCTGCAAGTATTACGACACCACTGTCAGTAGAGGTTCGCACCAGTCTGCCCACTGCCTGCTTTAACTCGAGTATTGTTTCTGGCAAATCAAAGCGTGCCCAGGCACTGCGTCCGTAGACTTGGTTACGCTCGCAAGCAAGTGGTGTATCTGGTCTGCCAAAGGGCAGTTTGGGAATAACAATACAGCGCAAGGTGTCACCACTGGCATCAAAGCCCTCCCAAAACGACTTCGTTGCAAGCAAGGAGGCCTGCGGGTCAGCAATAAAACGTTCCTGCAAAACGCGCATCGACAACATACCGTCTTGGGCAAGCAGCTCGATACCAGCTGGCTTTAGATCGTCTTGCAGCACATCTCTGCAGGTCAACAAGTCTTTGCGACTGGTAAACAAGGTCAGTACTCCGCCACCTGTGCGCAGATGCACTGCCCGCAAAAAGTCAATCAGGCACCCTTCCCAGGCAAGGTCGCGTGGACGGGGCATGTCGGTCGGCACCACAATACGCATCAGATTGGGCAGGTCGTAGCTGCTGGGCAGTTGCAAAGTATTCCATTTTTCGCGCGGGAGTGTGTCCAGACCAGTACCACTGCTAAATCTGCTGAAGGAATCGCCCACCGCCAAAGTCGCCGAAGTAAAGATGACGCTGTCTGTCTGTTCTAGCAGCTCGCTGGCGACTTTCTCTCCCACCTCGAGCTGCGAGATTTCAATGGCAGCGCTGCGCTTCCCCTGATACTCGCGGCTTTGATGCAGCGCGTAGACCAGATTTTTCGCAGGCTCGTTGATGGCTGTTGCCAGCGCGTCTGCTTGCTCGCTAAGCAGCGCGAGACTTGCCGCGAAATCACTGAGGGCATCGGGCGGACTTTCCTCGCCCACATGACTGGCAAAGGCTCGGCTCAGCTCGCTGCCACTTGCGATGCTAGCTTGCAGCTGACTGCTGAGGTTTAAGCCAATGCTGCACAGCGTTGTCCAGGCAGCGCTTTCGCGCAGTGCAGGACCAATCCAATAGGTACGCGAGGCCTTGCTTGTTGCGTAGGCAGGATTGTGCTCGATGCTTTCGTGTTCAGCCAAATCATGCGCGTAGGCAAAAAAGCTGCTCGCTAGGGTCTGAACCTGCTGCAGCAGGACGTGCAGCTGCTCGACTGCTGCTGCAATTTTTTCGACATCTGCCTTGCGCATAAACTTTGGTGCTGCAATTAGCAGCTTTTTGGGCAGACCACGAACACCCATCAGTGATGTAAGCAGGGCATTCAAATCCTGCTCGGCGAAACTACGCGTCAGTTGCTTGCGCGCCTCGGCCTCGATGTTATGCGCCTCGTCAATAACCCAGTAACGCACGGGAGGCAGAATACGCCCATCAGCAGCACTATTGCGAAACAGCAGCGAGTGATTGGTGACAATAATATGCGAGCTTTTGGCAATGCGGCGCGCAGCATGCACGTAGCAATGATAGTAGTAGCTGCAGCGTACGCGCAGACAGTCGGCAGAACTCGCGGCGTAGCGTCGTTTCTGCGCAAAGGATGCCGCTAAGTTGACGCTGCTTAGCTCGCCCCAGGCAGTTTGCGACACCCAGGCAAGCAGCTGTGCTGTCGCAAGGCTGCTGCTCTCACCTGCCGCATCTTCGTCTGCGGTCAAAACAGCGTTCAGTTTGCGCAAGCAGGGATAGTGCGTGTAGCCCTTCAGTGCCGCGTAGCGCAAAGCAGGCAGCGGCTGAGAAAGCGCGGTGGAGTCAGGACCATCTGATGCAAGCGTCTCTTCGTCTTCTTGCGCAAGCGCGCGGGCAAGTTTTGGCAGTTCTTTACCCATCAATTGATCAGTGAGAGCATTGGTTTTTGTCGCAACACCAACGGTGATATTGTTTTCGCGTGCCAGACGTGCCAAGCAGACCAAATAAGCAAGCGATTTCCCCACGCCCGTACCTGCCTCGACCACCAGATGCTCGCGCGCTGCAAAGGCATCGCGTATAGCAAGTGCCATCTGTTCCTGTTCTGGTCTGACTTCAAAAGCAGGATACATTTTGCCAGCTGTGCCCGCAGCACTCAGATCAGTGCTCAAATCAGCAGCACTGACAGGTACGATTGCCTCTTTGACTTGCGCATCAACAAGGGCATCGGGTCGACTTCCCTGAATTTGTTTCTGCCGCAAAGTTTTCAGTCTGATTGCTGGACGTTTTGCTGTGCCACCTGTGCCACTTCCCCCTGTGCTGTCTGCAGCAGCGTACAGCTGGGCAATACGGGCAATCCACGCTGCTTCTGGCAAGTCGTGCAGCAACAGCGGCAGGGCGCGCAGTACGGCAGCATCAAGCGCACTGATGCCCACCAAGCCAACACGCCACAGATGGCACAGCCCGCGCACGTCAGAAATGGCACGATGCGCCTGCTTATAGTCCGCCTGGCAGTAGGCGCGCATCAAGTCTTCTAGCCTAAAAGAACGCAGCAGAGGAAGTCCACAGCGCAAAAACACCAGCGAATCGAGCCACTGACCCGGAAGTGGCGTGCCCGTGGCAGATAAAGCCGCCTCGATAAATCCCCGGTCAAAGGACGCGTTGTGTGCCACAATGGCGCGCTCGCCTACAAAGGCGCGCAACTCGTCAGCGATGTCGTCAAAAAAGGGCGCGTCTGCAACATCTGCATCGCTGATGTTGGTCAACTCGGTGATCTCGCGCGAGATGGGTCTGCCGGGGTTTACATAGGTCGAGAACTCGCCTATGATTTCAGGATCGCGCATTTTTGCGACAGCAACTTCGATGATAGCTTCGCTGGCAGGCGAGATACCCGTTGTTTCCACATCAAGGACACAGATTTCGTCCTCTATGCCAAAGACCTCAGCAGCAGCTGCCAACGAATAGCCAGCGTAAATCTGTGCCCAGTCATCTGGTGCATCTGTGCCAGCAGCTGTTCCTAGTCCCGCCTCGGGTGCAAGCAGACCGCGTACGCGGTCTGCCAGTGCTGCTAGCTCTTGTTCTGTTGGTAGTTCAGACTTCAAGGTCTAGGTTTCGCTGCCATCATCGTCAGTTTCACTGCTTTGGACGTACTCTTCCGCCTCGCTATCTTCTACAAGCAGGTCGCCTTCTTCGTCGCCCTCTTCGTCAAGCAAGGAATCCTGATCGTCGTCGGCTTTTCCTTTTGTCACCTTCTTTTTTGTCGCCGAGACGCGCGCGATGGCACTCAGACGGTCGTCGTCGGCTACGTTCATGACCTTGACACCCTGAGTCGCGCGCTTAAGCAGCGAAATGTCGCGCGTCTTGACACGAATGACGACGCCTTCTTCTGAAATCAGCATCAGTTCGTGGGTGTCGTCCACTATTTTCATGCCCGTCAAAAGCCCCTTCTTTTCGGTCATGACAATGGTCTTGACTCCCTGGCCGCCGCGCCGGTGCACGGGGTATTCGCTCAGGCAGGTGCGCTTGCCGTAACCGCGTTCTGTCACAACAAACAACTGACATTCCTGCGGAGCAATCTCCATGCCCAGGACGTACTCTTCATCTTTGACGGTCATACCTTTGACGCCGCGTGTGTCGCGACCCATGGGGCGTGCCTGGCTTTCTTCAAACAGCACGGCTTTGCCCGCCGTCGAGACCATGATGACGTGCTGACCTTCTTGGACGCGGCGAACGCTAATCAGTTCGTCATTGTCTTTTAGGCTAATCGCAATGATGCCGCCAGCGTGAACACGGCTGTATGCCTTTAGGTTGGTCTTTTTCACCATGCCACCCGTGGTTGCAAACAGCAGATTTTCTTCTTCGGGGAAGTCCTTTGTGTTGATGACAGCGGCAATGCGCTCGTTAGTTTCAAAGGGCAGCAGATTAACCACAGCCGTTCCGCGTGCGTGGCGCGAACCAACAGGCAGTTCATGTACCTTTAGGCGATAGACCTTGCCCTTTGTCGAGAAAAACAGAACATAGTCGTGGGTGCTTGCGATGAACAGGTTCTCGACAAAGTCATTGTCCTTTAGCTTTACGCCAGCAATGCCCTTACCGCCACGTTTTTGCTGACGATAGGTGGCAACAGGCAGCCGCTTGACGTAACCCGCCTTGGTGATGGTGACAACCATGTCTTCTTCGGCGATGAGGTCCTCGACATCAAGGTCACGCGCAGCACCACTGATGTCAGTACGACGTTTTACGGCAAACTTGTCACGAATCTCTGTTAGTTCGTCCTTGATAATCTGCAGAACCAGTGCTTCGTCACCCAGAACCTTTTCAAAGTAGGCAATCTTTTCGCGCAGTTCTGCTAGTTCTGTCTCGATTTTTTCACGCTCGAGACCCTGCAGGCGGCGCAGACGCATCTCGAGTATCGCATCAGCCTGGATTTCGCTGAGGCCAAAACGTTTGATAAGGCGCGGTTTTGCGTCATCGTAGCTTTCGCGGATAACCTTGATGACTTCGTCAATGTTATCCAGCGCAATGACGTAACCTTCCAGCAAATGGGCGCGCTCGCGTGCTTTACGCAGATCAAATTCGGTGCGGCGGCGAATGATTTCTTGCTGGTGGGCAACGTAGTTCTGCAAAACCTCACGCAAAGTGAGTACCTGCGGTACGCCGTCAACCAAAGCAAGCATGATGACGCCAAATCCCTGCTGCAGCTGCGTGTGTTTGTATAGCTTGTTCAGCACAACTTGTGGAATGGCGTTTTGCTTTAGCTCGATGACAATGCGCATACCCTTGCGGTCGGATTCGTCGCGCATGTCGCTGATTTCGGTGAGCTTTTTGTCCTTTGCCAGCTCGGCGATTTTTACCAGTAGCTTTGATTTGTTGACCTGATAGGGAATCTCGGTTACGATGATGCGTGTGCGCCCTGTCGAGGTCTGTTCGATGTGTGCCTTGCCGCGAATGGTAATAGACCCGCGACCCGTCTCGTAGGCGCTTACGATGCCCTCGCGCCCCATGATAGAGCCCGCCGTGGGGAAGTCAGGACCAGGAAGCACCGTCATCAATTCTTCGATTGTTGCCTCGGGGTTTTCGATTAACATGATGGTTGCATTGATGACTTCACCCAGGTTGTGCGGCGGAATATTGGTTGCCATACCAACGGCAATACCAGCAGAGCCATTAACCAGCAGATTGGGAAAACGCGCTGGCAAAACGGTCGGTTCTGTCAGCGAGTCGTCATAGTTGGGACCAAAGTCAACCGTCTCTTTTTCAAGGTCGCGCAGTAGTTCCATTGCCACCTTTTGCAGGCGTGATTCGGTATAACGCATGGCCGCTGGACTGTCTCCGTCAACCGAGCCAAAGTTACCGTGTCCGTCGATTAGCGGCACGCTCATGGCGAAATCCTGTGCCATGCGCACCATGGTGTCATACACCGCCTGGTCGCCGTGCGGATGGTACTTACCAATCACTTCGCCGACGGTCCATGCGGACTTTTTATGAGGCTTTGTCGGCGTCAGACCCGATTCGCTCATGGCGTATAAAATACGACGATGCACCGGTTTCAGACCGTCGCGCACGTCAGGCAAGGCACGCGCGACAATAACGCTCATCGCGTATTCAAGAAATGACTGACGTACCTCTGTGTGCAGCGCAATCGGCAGCACCGTCGAGCCGTCATCAGTCGGAATCGCTATCCGTGCCTGGTTTAGTTTTTCTTCGGCCAAAACAAGTACCCCTTATCTAGATATCAAGGAATCGAACGTCTTTTGCGTGCTTTTGGATGAACTCTTTGCGCGGCTCGACCAAATCTCCCATCAGGTCTGCCACCGTCTGTTCGGCAAGCATCGCCTCTTCGATGCTGACCTGCAGCAAGGTGCGCCGCTTTGGATCCATGGTTGTCTCCCACAGCTGGTCGGGGTTCATCTCGCCCAAGCCCTTGTAGCGCTGTATTGTATACTTCGTATCTTGAGGGAGTCCGTCCAGTTTCTGCTGCAAATCTTTGTCTGAATAAAAGTACTCTGATTTGCGCCCAATGTTTAGTTTGTAAAGCGGCGGCTGCGCAATGTAGACGTAGCCGGCCTCTATCAATTCGCGCATGTAGCGGTAAAAGAAGGTCAGAATAAGAATGCGAATGTGGGCGCCGTCGACGTCGGCGTCTGTCATGATAATCGCCTTGTGGTAGCGTGCTTTTTCGATGTCAAAGTCTTCGCCGATGCCCGTTCCCATCGCTGTGATCATCGCCTGAATCTCAAGACTTGAAAAAGCACGATTCTGACCGGCACGTTCGACGTTTAGAATCTTGCCGCGCAGGGGCAAAATCGCCTGGAAGCTGCGGTCACGTGCCTGTTTTGCGCTGCCTCCTGCACTGTCGCCCTCGACAAAATAGATTTCTGCAAGCGATGCTTCTCTCACGCTGCAGTCTGCCAGCTTGCCCGGCAAAGTCGAGTTTTCAAGCAAGCTAGTCTTGCGGGTCATCTCGCGTGCTTTACGCGCCGCCTCGCGTGCTTTTGCCGCATCAGTGGCTTTTTGGACAATCTTGCGTGCAGGACCGGGGTTCTCTTCGAGGAATTCCGCCAGACCAGCTGTCACAATCTGCTGAACAAAGCCGCGCATTTCAGGGTTGCCCAGCTTTGTCTTTGTCTGACCCTCGAATTGCGGCTCGCGTAGTTTTACGGACAAGATAGC
>Ga0123353_10014922_pt1 | contig 11243 bp, 6 predicted proteins | sample TergutLab28metaG_3_FD_92763 | JGI IMG/M metagenome (GOLD analysis project Ga0123353, IMG submission 92763) | Labiotermes labralis P3 segment gut microbial communities from Petit-Saut dam, French Guiana - Lab288 P3 | ecosystem: Host-associated > Arthropoda: Insects > Digestive system > Gut ... | reverse complement strand
TCCATGGTGCAGAGTCCTTCTTGAGAAGCTAACTGGTTTGCAGCTAGTCAAGAAATTTCCCGCATTTCACGGAACCCGAAGGTTCATTACCGCACTCACAAGCGTCCGCCACCTGTCCCTATCGTGGGCCAGCCCAATCCAGTCCATATACCCACATCCCACCTCCTGGAGATCCATCCTAATATTATCCACCCATCTACGCCTAGGTCTCCCCAGTGGTCTCTTTCCCTCCGGTTTCCCTAGCAAGTCCCTATACACCCCCCTCTCCTCACCCATACGCGCCTCGGACATACACTACATTTAAAAAACTTGCTTTTCTCTGTGCTGGTACATCATTTGCATCCTTTGTGTAGGACACCAAACAGCCGAACTGACAGCTGGTGCAACGGAAATATATATACAGTGCGTGCAATTTCCTTTTCAACGCCTCAAATCGCAGCGAGTGCGGGTAAAATCACAGGGACCGCGTTTTGCCATGAAAGCAATTCAGGTCGTAACGTTAAGCCAACCCTCAAAATATTATCCAATAGCATCAACACAAAAGACACTGAAGTGCAATCCACATACTTCGCAATGACTTCAATAAGGCATTCGAAGAGAAACTGCCCAAATTCCAAGACATGGTTCCGCTGCATAATGAGAAACATTTCCGTAAGGTGTGAGACCTACTTGGCATCAGGATGGCAGCACTTTGAAGCTTTTATATGAAATAAGTTAAGCTTAACTGTACGAGGAATACGGACTTCTAGAACTCCCAGCGGGGGCGAACTTCGCATGCCTTAGAGTACCGCGACAGCTTACGTGTTGAGACCGGGATTAAAGATACGCCCTGTAGTCTGTTGTTTAAGGTTACACAAGGCGTCGTACATCATATCGGTTCTTTTAAGTATGGTAATCGAGCTGGTGGTTACACAGAAGTTTGGGTACTTCTTGACTAACCAATCCAACACTAGCTGCCCAATCAGAACTGCTGTAGTTTTGGTTGTAGTTATTCAGGGCTTATTAACAGCAAGACCTTCTGAAACAAGCGGGCTCCAATAAGGAAGCACTCCACCATAGCGGCGAATCTGAGTACGTGTATGCTAACAGCTGCTGCACAGACAGAGTTGGTGGCCAAGTAGTAAGATTAACAAAGGTAAAGGTACAGTGATCACGTTACAGGTCCGGTGTGGCCCAGAGGGTGGGTAGAGGCATAGCTCTACTCTTCCATGACCGCGGCACTAGAAGGGGGTGAGGGGTCAGCAGCACGCCCCGGCCGCACTTTACCCCCGGGAAAGACCCGGTACTCATTTTACAGGAGGCTGGGTGGGCCCCAGGGCCGGTCTGGACGGGCGGAAAATCTCATCCCCACCGGGATTTGATCCCGGACCTTCCAGCCCAAAGTCAGTGGCTATACCTACTGAACTATCCGGCCCATAGTAAGATTAATAGTATGAGAGAAATTATGACGTGGCAAAAGACAAAGGGGATGGAAGAAGACTAATATTAGCATGAATTGTATTTAAAGACACAGTCCGTACTGCGCAGTAAACACTCTCCGTCTCGGTTATACGAACCAGTCAGTTAATGTTGTATAGGGAAATAATCGCTGTTTGTTCTCAGATCCACACAAAATACATAAATACACTGTGTGGGGCAGAACGTGGAATTTGTGAGCATTAAAGCTGATGGTGGCAGCAAGCAGTGGCGCAGTTGGTTTAGGCACTGTGTTACAAGCAGGAAGGCCGCGGGTTCGATTACCGATGGTGTCATTGGAATTTTTCATTGGCATAATCCCTTAGGCCGCACTGTGGCCCTGGGGTCGACTCAGCTTCTAACAAATGAGTACCAGAAATATTTCCTTGGCGGTAAAGGCGGCCGGTGCGTAGGGCTGACAACCTTACCACCTTCATGTGCCCACTGTCTTGAAATCTAGCAGCCTCAACCTCCAGGTACTCTCAAGGCTTGTATGGCGATTATTTTACCTACTGATACCTGGTGGTACATAACGTATCCACTGGAATTTAAAAGACTACAGTACGCAGACAGGGACGTTAGTTCGTCCTGATGGCATTGCGTTACACAGCTTATCGACAAGTGCTGCCTCTCACCGTAGCTTTCTCCCTCTTTGCAAAAAAAAAAAAAGCTAAATATTTATTGATAGTGTTCAGAAATGAGTTTGGCACAAATGGCTGTACAGTTATGTACAGCCCCTGGGAAGGTTTTGGTCACTCTTTGTTGAAGATACATAGCAGCAGGGAGACACAGAGAGTTTCACTGGCGAATGTTTACAGTGGGCCAGTCATTATGAAGTGCGTCCGAGCGTGTAAGGGGGGTGTTGTGTGACGTGTGACAAGAGTCACACACTGCGACCAAATGGGTCAAGATTACGGTCGGTATGGGAGTTTCACAGTGGCGGTATGGAACTGTCGGCTTGTTGGCTGGAGTCATTCCTCTCTGGCACACACACACACACACACACACACACACACACACACACACAGAAACAACAGATCGCATCTCCCCGAAAAGTGACACAAGTCAAAATGTCGACAGGCCAGTTCCGAGCTTTGAGGACTTCGTTCTACTGGGATATGGCGATATGGCGTCGCGTTTCGACGAAACTTCCTTCCTCTGAGGTTTCAGGCTTCACCCCGCCGTGTAGTTGAGGCGTTCCCTCTTCTGGGACATTAGGGAGGCGTAGGGTTGTCGGTCGGTTACCGATATTTCGGGACAAAGTGTCCCATCTTGACCCCTAAATATGAAACCACCGCGTTCTTTCGAAACGTCGGGAACTGCCTATTCAACGACGCAACGTTATAGACTAGAAAAACGAAGTCCCAAGAGCCGTGACGTAAGGGTTATTGAAAGAGAGGGATTAAATTGGTAATTCACTCATACACGGATTTGTGTATCGTGCAATGATTTTTCCTTCTACTGAAACTACGTTTCTCCACATGTCCCTGTCTCTTCTGCCAGTCTCCGGCTAGTTACACCCAGTCTTGCTCTATTCTAATAATAGCTTCGATACTGAAAACTTCGCACATCCGGAATGTTAAAGGTAAAGGTAAAGTGACACCCTTACAAGCCCGGTGTGGCCCAGAGGGTGGGTAGAGGTATAGCTCTACTCTTCCATGACCGCGGCACTAGAAGGGGGTGAGTGGTCATCAGCACGCCCCGGCCGCACTTTACCCCGGGAAAGACCCGGTACCCATTATACAGGAGGCTGGGTGGGCCCCAGGGCAGGTCTGGACGGGCGGAAAATCTCGTCCCCACCGAGATTTGATCCCGGACCTTCCAGCCCGTAGTCAGGCGCTATAACATCCGAAATGTTACCCGGCGTTAAGTTGGTACTTGGTTACAGACGTTTTGGGACAACCACTCGGTCTCGTCCCCCAAGATCAAGATTTGAACCTTTTAGATGGTACCTACAGAATGTCCCGAAATGTCTGTAACCAAATACCAACTTAGACCGCGTAGCATTTTGCTAGAGCGAAGGCCTGAAATCTCCCTCGGTTTCATTGTTATCTGGTAAGGCAGCAGCTTTTGGTACGCAAGTTTGTGTCCAGGCTGTGACACCGTCCATCGCGGCATCTTCCATGAAGAAGAGTGACGAAATGGAAACTGAACCATTATTTTGACTTGTGTCACTCTTCCCGTGAAGACGCCTACGCCCACACACCAAACTAGTCTCATGATCTCCTGAACTTTCGGTCTGCAGTGTACACGTCAGCAAGCTTTTGCCATGACACTGGCTGTGTGCGGATCAACACACTGAATCTAAATCGGTGGTTCCCAAAGTGCGCTCCACGGATCCCGGAGGATCCTCGACCAGTTCCCACGGGATCCATGGATACATATCTGTAATGGATACTTTGAAGTTTACTTATTTTTTAAATAAATTAACAATGTTTTGTTAAAAATAATCCAGTAATTTCTTTAACTGGCGATGTGTTTATCTCGTATGACCTTCAGAATATCTAATTATGAAACCCCCTGTACCCGCGAAGCCAGCGACAATCAGTCCAATTAAGGAGAAATCATGCCTTTCATGGTTACGTGTGCTACCGGTAAATATTCGTAACTATCTAAAATCAGTCCCGAAATATAAACCTTTAACTTTTGATATATCCTTACCTACCATTTGGACACTGCGTTTAGGTGATCAAGGACGTGATGATCCGTGATTATTTTTCGAAGCCAAAAGAGGTCCGCGATTAGAGAAGTTTGGGAAAAACTGATCTAAGTAGCTCGCCATATACACGTACTTAATAACAACGACCACTGGCTAGTACGAAAGATCAACAGGTTGATATGTCGCCTGCACGTTCTGCTCAGGGAACATGATGGACATCGAACTCCAAATGCGCGTGTGAAGCGTCCATTCGGGCTGCATGTGTCTGCTGTTCGGAGGACTGCCACACGACATCTGCCGATGGCACAGTTGCACAGTAGAAGGCCATGAGTATGTATTTGCCATTTTATAAGCGTTTATATTATGTTACATTATATTATCAAATAGTAAAGCAGTCCCTGTTCATGCCATGACGGTATATAGGGAAAGCAGAGACGTAACTCCACTCATTCTTAGACCAGTGGTCAACTTCACGCCCCGGTAGCTTCACCCCGTACCCATTGGGCCCAATAGCCGCTTTAGGAAAGAGAAAATGTTCTTCTCCTGCGGGGATTCGTAACCCCACTAGTAGAGCTGCGTCATGTATATTGCTATAGAATATGAAATACATTTTACAATTATACAATCCTTTTTTGCGTTGTATTTTTTGTTTGTTTGTTTAGTGGTATTTCCTCTAGCTGCTGCCGAGATATTCGGGTTTGTAACAAAAGTTAGAACATTTGAAGACCTGGGTGTAGACGGAACGATAATATTGACGTGGAATGGATTAATCTGGATGAGGATGTGGACAGAGCAGTGAACAGGAAGTTACTTGATTAGCTCTTGAAACAGACTGCTTCCATTAGTTAAGTAGCTAAGGTAGTATGTTACTTAGTTCATTAGTATGCTAGTTAGTCAGGCAGTCAGTCGTTTGGTTAGTCAGTCAGTTGTTTAGTCATTCAGTCAGTCAAGTAGTTAGTTAGTTAGTTAGATGCTCAAACAGTTGAACAGCTGCAAGAAACAAAGAGGAACCTGGCACACTGCAGTAATTATGAATAATTTGATAAACCATTAATTTATGCAGAGAAGTTTACTGAGGACTTGGGCATATCAGTAGGACTGGACTGACAGTCCAAAGGAGACAGCAGTCAGTTCACATGTCCAGTTGACAACGAACCAATTCAGGATCGCCAGCAGCAGTTCACAGCCCCTCTCACTTTGCACTTTTGTAGCCATCACCACAATCAGCTGAACAAAGACTCATACAGATAGCCTATGTAGCAAGTTCTGTTCCTTTACAACAGTCACTACATGCACAGCAAATAATGGAAGACAGCTGAAAACTAGAAACAGCTATGCAGCATGGTCATAACAAGGATACCATTGCTGCAGATTTTACAGTGCATTACAATTTGCTTTGAGGCAAGTCATGAAGCAAGCATCACCACCTTGCATCTTGACATTTACATGTAAAGAAACAAACTGATCAGCAATGTTACAAATCTATTTACTGATTGATGTATTCTCTTGACACTCCCTGTCTGTGGCCACTAATGAGCAGTCTCAGCACACCAGCACTGATAACAACATATCTAAACTCGACCATGACATAAGAAAAAAAAAATGTTGTTCTTTGTGCTCTGTCAACAGAACTGGTGAGAAACGATTTGAAACAACCTGTTTCCAGATCTGCCCTTCAAAAGCACAAAATGCTAAGATGTAATAAAACTTAGTGTCAGTATATATGAAAAGATAATTAATATCTGTAACAACAAAAGTATGTCTCTACAAATCAATCACATGAAGTTACAAAGCTAAATGAAAATGTGGCCTAATAGATACATATCGCGTTTTTTTAGAGTTACAGAAAAAATACAGAAATGAAGTTCCTACAGTAGCTTATAAAACCTTGTGACATTTCAGGTTGTCATAGTGGTGTTGATGAGTTCAAGCGTTCTGAAACATGACGCCGTGTAGATAGGTATGCACTTATCAACGTTCTGGAGGTCCTTGCTGACCCCTTCAACGACCAAATAGTCCTAGATAACTAAGCCCCTGAATATGGAAGCATTAAACTCCTCCGAAACGTTAATTAGTATCGACTGATGTGGCATCCTGTCCCAAAATACTCAACTTTTCGCCGAAACTTCGTAAAGGATGCACTTCTACGCGCGACTGAAAAGTCGGCCATAATTGTCGCAACCCGTCACTCACAATGCAATGGGTAACAACATAACCGTAAAACTAAATATGCTAGGATCGCCAAATGTCAACAGTCTGAGCTACGTAATCTTACGTGCTCTTATCGTACATAAAATACCAGCAACACGACAGCACAACAAAGATATTTGTTAAAATCGTCCATTTCTTGCGACAAGTGTACAACAGAGACATCACACAAATCGGGGCAGGTTCTACAGACTACTTAATAACGCTGGTACTGAGTAGTTTCGTCAGCAGTGTTAAGAACTGCACTGTGCCATGAAAGTTTACAGTGGGATGGACTGCCTTCGGCAATCTTCCAGCATTTACATTTGATACTACCTACCTTGATCCGCTGTTGCCTTGTGGGTTATGGAAGGTTGAGGTTATGGTTCTCCATCTTGCAGATTTAACTACTGGACACCACTAGTGTAACGATTGGCATCCTTTATCTAGATCCACCATTGTTGTTTTACGGAGAGCTGGGTTAATGTTTAGTATCTTGCATTATTTCTTATTTCACACCACGTACACGCACACACACAAAGCTTTGCACTCACTGTCCCAGTTGCCTTGAAGGTTACAGACACGTGTTTCATTATTTTGCAGAACTGACACCATCACCGCTACACTTAACACTCGATACACTCCCCCACCCAAAAGTTACGGAATGTTGCGTTTACTTTAGTTCATTACGCATTAAGTAACAACCACCTGACACCTCAACTATACAACTTTGCTAATCATCAGCTGTTATCCGTCAAGGTTACGGGGTCGTCTTCAATGCCGGGAACGAAACTTGCTACTGAAAAATTAGAATAGCCTACAGGCCACAGATCAGCTACAGACATTATGCCAGTCCCACCACTGTTACAATATAAGCAAATACACCACGGAGGAACGTCAGCTTCGTTGTGATAGCTGATGTCCCTGCTTCGAGATCCGAAAAATAGATTGCACGTGGTCAGAGTCCCATGGCATAAACGTAATTGTTATTGGAATACGAGCTTGGATAGGCACGCGATAACTAAATGAAACGGCAGTCAGGACAAAAAGAAGGAAACAAGAGTTACAAGAAACTTTTTTACTGTTTTACTAGAGTTTCTCACGCTGCCATCTATGTACTTATGCTGGCAATACCCGGACCGCGAACGGTAGCTCAACCGTGACAATATTCTACCCTTCGATGAACAGAGCATATAAAATGAGGCTTAAATTTTTTTTAAAATATCTGCGTCTGTATGTGAATACAAGGTGCTATTATTCACAAGGTACATAAATAATTGGGCAAATAAGAGGTTAGCATTGTTTGGGGTGAAAATATATTTCAGGTTAGTATACAACAGTTGTTATGGGGTATTTCAACTTAAAAATTATAAAATAAACACGATTTGGTCCACCAACTCAAGTAAGATATACCTGTGTTCAAAATGGGGCCATTTCAGATGTTTTAGAATTCATCCTTATTGTTAATAACCATGCAATTGCTAAATAAAAGCACAGAACTTCAACCATGCCTTACTTGCACATTTACTGTACTGCTGACATCTTTGTACTAAATAGCATATAACTGTCTTCAAAGTATTTCTTGACCAGTTTGGATTAAATCCACATATGCCCTTGTGAAAACTGATTAAAATTTGGTAAACGTGACATCCGCAACAATTTACTGAGTGCGGAGTTCTGTGAAAACCAGCACAGTTTAAGCCATACTTTACTTACAGCCATAAATGAATTTGAACCTGCATGTACCGCAGCTTTCTGTTAAAGTTGGGTAAAATTTGATTTATTCTTGATGTTCATAAGACCAAGTATCATAATATTATTCCTACAGTAAAACCAACCAGATGCACCAGTGTATCAAATTTATTTATTTTAGAATGACACTCTACATTTCCGGATGGTCTGCTTGCAAGTGGGTACCTGCTAGCAAGCAGACAGCAGTATCTGTTTGACAGCTGAATGGACAGTCTTGAACTGCTGATGATGGACAGAAAGACATGTAGAGTGTCATTCTAAAATAAATAAATATGACACATTGGTGCATCTGGTTGGTTTTACTATAGGATTGATTTAAGCTGTTGAACATTTTTAAGTTAAGCAAAAACCAACAGAGGAAACGCTCTAATTTTCTTATGTGCTCAAAAGAAATTACATTCACACCAGTACCATTAAATAGTACGACATTTTGAAGGTGAAGAAGGCATTGGTAAACTCAATATCCTGCAGCAGGGAGTATACCATTTGTAACCTTGTTCCTCTAACACAGTGCTCTAAAACAATATGGTTTTGAGGCAAACATTAAATAATGTATATCAGGTCTACATACACAATTTCCTCTTTGTGTGTGTGCAATAACAGTGAAGAGTGAAGCTCAGCAATCTGAACAAGCAGCATCCAACATAAATAGCTGCATGTGAATTTAATGTTTGTACACTATACAGGAAGAGTTTATCAGAGTACTAATTATGTATTTATGCAAATTTCACATAAAACCTCAAAAACACTCACAAATTCTATACACCATTTACTTATTTCTAACCCTGATGTGTTTCACTGACTGATCAGCACCAGGGAAATCTATGTTACATGTAATGACTGCCCAAGGTTAAAGTATGAAGTAAGATATCTAGGAGAACCTGCTGAATACTTAAAATACCAGTTACTTACTAAATACATATTTATGAACCATTATATACTTGTAAAGCATCGAGGTTCATTTTGTTGTCATTAGATCCGAACACACTAAACGTTAACAAAGTCACTTGAGCGAATCAATTAATACATGTAACAGGCTTGTCAGCTGTTAGACACTTAGCTAAACCAGGTAGAAGTTAAAACTAAGTGATAAATAGAATCAAGGCAACTTTGATCATCTTATGCGATAAAATATGCAACTAAGTGGATGGTAAAGATGAAGCAATTGCAATTTGAGAGATAATTGAGATATTACGCAGTGCATAGCGGTAATTCCTTATGGTCGTTGCAGGCCAACCTCTCGGTCCCATCTTCAAGAGTCAAGAAATCCAGAGATTCGAAAGAATTATAAATCGAAAAGGCCCAACTCCTTACTTTGCTCTTCTTCCTCCTGTGTTGTAGGGACCAAAACACCGTACCCCCTATACTACAATTCTGCTATCACATCCGATCGCAACCTGACAACAGAATCTATACACACATCTTGTATATCTTTGACCCTGAAGGTGTGACAGATAGGTTGCCCCAGAATGTCAGTAAGGAACTACCACTATATGCTGTTTAACATCTCTGAAGAGTGCATATCTCATCTACTTCACGGTGGAAGCCTGAAATCATGCAACTGCAATTTGCGTTCTGATGTGTCTGTGTTCTGTTTGAAGTCACCAGTTATGTGCTATTTATGAGGCACCAACAATCATTAGCATCCATGAACTGACAATTACAGAGGCAGTAAAGGTGAACACATCAGGATTACCACACATGCACACATTTCCTAACTTAGTGTATTGCTCCTCAAAGTATTTTAAGTGTAAGATATCTTAGTTTGAGAGGGAATCGGAGTAGATGAAAAGGGAACTCTTGTTCTTGTTGTTGTTGTTCTTCTTAAGACTCGTGCACACTGCAATTAGCAACTATTAGTTTAGTTGTGTCTGTCTGTCTGTCCACATGGAACTTGGTTCCTGATGGATGGCCTACCATGAAATTTTTATACTGGGGATTTTTATCAAACTCTGTCAAAAAAATTCAAGTTTTGTTAAAACTAGACAAAAATAAAAGAAAGGCACTTTACCTGTACACACATGTAGACTTTATACTACTTAGATTACTAACATTACCACTGTTCCTGCTGTTATTGTGGCTAGTAATGATACCACTAATTTTCTGGTTGGCAAGATTACCTGTGTTCTATTCTTTGCTATGGTTACACGAACACTTCAGAAGTGTTCCACTCCGCAGACATTTCCTATCTTGTTGTTGTTGTTGTTGTTGTGGTGGTGGTGGCAGTGAAAATGGTGAAGATCTTACACTCCCCCCCACAAAAAGGCAGATTTATTGTGCTGGCAAGCTACTGACCTGTATCAATATATAATTCACATCGGCAATCAACTGTTCGTTCTACATACTTACTACAAATGAAAAATTGTTCTCCTCATTCCAATTTATTGTAGACAAAAACTATACCATATACTGAGAATTTACTATTAATACATTTCTTCTTGCACAAGGTGCTTTGTAAGCTATTTAAAAAGAATGAATTAATAAGTCTGTGCCAAGCATTCACAATTTAGGATTTGAACCAGTGTTTAATACAGAAAGAGTTGATCAGAAACACAAAATTTTTATAAATGAAATGTCACAGAAAACCTGAAACTTGTCTATTAATGTTATCTTTGTGTTCCGATAAGATACGTGTAAAAAAAAAGACAGTAGCTATTCTATCTGATCACCTGAAAAATGCACACTGCAAAAATATAAACTATTGCAATTGAAACAACATCAGTTATATTTGCAAAACTTACTTGACAGTTTAACTATACAGCTACCAACTTGTACAACGATGCATCCGTATACTAACATCACAATTCATCATTACAACCACAAAGTTCCAATACTGATAAACAGTTTCAAAAGTCAACAATTATATACCAGTACTAACAAAATAATGGTAATAGCATATATAATATGTAATAATATGGTGACTTGGCAAACAAAAATACTGTACACATTCCCCAACTGCACTGGGGGGGTCAGTGACTCACGCGCACACACGCACATGCACGCACGCATGCACACACACACAAATATATAACATGTAAGTACAACAGATATGAACAAAAGTGTGTACAAGACAAGGAATAGTTTAGTGCCAGAACCAAGTGTACAAAACTTGCACTTTCCCTGGCACACACAAAAAAAAAAAAATTACAAAGTAAATACAAATTTCACTAGCAACTAGATGCACAGTGGT
>Ga0123353_10014921_pt1 | contig 11243 bp, 9 predicted proteins | sample TergutLab28metaG_3_FD_92763 | JGI IMG/M metagenome (GOLD analysis project Ga0123353, IMG submission 92763) | Labiotermes labralis P3 segment gut microbial communities from Petit-Saut dam, French Guiana - Lab288 P3 | ecosystem: Host-associated > Arthropoda: Insects > Digestive system > Gut ... | reverse complement strand
TGGGGGTCCTCCTTTTTTGTGTGGAAAAAAAAGGGGGGGGAGAAATTTTATTCCCCCTCTCCCTCCCTCGTTGAGGGACCTGGTGGGGGGGGGGGGGGGGGGGGGGATTGCGTAATCCTCAGTTTGTCTGTAGGGAACTGTATTTACAAGAGGAAGACCTTAACTTCTTTGCTGAAGGGTCCACCTGACAAGTGGCGAGAGCAAACAATGGCCTGTCACCTCCAGGATATGCAGCGCCCAGTTGAGTGTACAGGTGTGGCGATGATATGCGGTTCTTTCCATCCTCTCCTTGACTAAAACCGCGAACTGCCCTCCATGAAGGCGTATGAGGTAATGGAGGCATAACTGCACTCATTCTTAACTCAGCACTAGATGGAAGTGATGGTCAGCTTTACGTCCCAGCCGCTGTACCCCCCTCCCCCCACCCCGGGGAACTAACTACCCCCCCAAGGGGGGAAATAACTCCCCCTTGCCTCCCCCGGTACTCTTCGATCTGCTTGACTAGGGCACTGTATGATGACTTTGAATTCATTTCCATCACGTCTTTTCAAAACTTTTCTCATCTCTCGGCCAGCCCACGTTGCCTACCGTAGTAGCTAGCGTAGTCAATACAGTGTCTGGGCTACGGAATGGACAGCCAACCGAGGGATCATGGTTCGGTTCCCGTTAGGGCCAAGAGAATTTTCTTTTCTGCAAGACGCCACGACCGGCCCTGGCGCCCACTCCGTCTGTAACCGATACCGTGGGGTCGTTGGCGAATGTAATGCAGTAGGAGCATGAAATAGACCAATGCGGAGATAAGAATGAGTGGAGTTGTACTTCCAATCCCGCCGTCTGCCTTCATAGCTTGCACAGGGACTACTTTACTGTACAGCTGGTGTAAATAGTAACCGCTTTGGATTTAGAATATAAAGTGAAGTAACGTACCACGGCTTGGACAGCCTGGACATTTCCAGACACTAGTATTTCTGTTCTGCACGCTGTTTTGAACGTTTTTTGGTGCTTAGCCGGCTTCCTGTTCTGTATGTAGGGTCTACGGAGGTGTGTGATGGCCGGAACTAGAGGATAGCTACTTACCTCCGTCTGCTATCTGGGTTAAGAATGGAGAGCAGTTGTGGATATTAGCGTTTTAAAGACACCATCCGTATCCGGTGACAGTTTCGAGTGAAAATGTGATTTACGAATGATTCATTTGATGGGGTTCGGAAGGAAGTGGTCGCAGCCTACTCGACATTGGATCTCCCAGCCACCACGAGTCTGCGAATGGCGTTAATACAGATGTTCCCCTCTTTCAGTCATTACTTAATTCTTGCAGTAAATTGTTCGGTTTGCAAAGAGTTGTCAATTTATGCGCGCGCACAGATAAATTAGCTTCATAATGACTTACACAGGTCATTATACATAGTGACAAATGGGCCCGTATTCCGCCCTGTCCACCAACAGTTTCGAAGCCTTAATTCGTTCGGGGTTTAAATTCCGTTTCTTGTAGCCTTAAATGTTTGTGACCACAGTTAATTTAGGGGACGCAAATATTTGATCTTTTCCATCGCCTCTTGTTAAAAAAGCACAATGTGCCGACGGTTGGGTCTGCTACGGTTGTCACGTAGAATACAAAGATTCCGAAACCTAGTTGTTTAGCCTTACCCGAGAATGGAAATGATTACCATGCAATCACTGCACGCGCCGATCCCAGTGGCCGCGCGATCTACGACGTGGGTCTGCGGCCGCTCGCTTCCTGGGATTGTGGGTTCGAATCCCGCCAGGGGCATGGATGGATGTCTGTTGTGAGCGTTGTATGTCGTCAGGTAGAGTTCTCTGCGACGGGCTGATCACTCGCCCAGAGGAGTCCTACCGGCTGTGGTGCGTCGTTGTGTGTGATCTAGAAACCTCAAAAATGAGGAGGCCATGGCCTCGTGTGGGCATTACATGCAGTAGAAAGTGTTTCGTAGCTTCTGTATGTATTCTGATCATGAAGGTAGGCAGCATAGGACACGTTGGTTGTTTTTAACAAAACTGATACGCTGCAGAAAGTAATAGAGCTTGCATGTGTCACCTTCTGTTCTTTTGTTGATAAAAGCACTGAAACTGTGTATATGGTTGTACGTTTTGTATGCTGTGTTTAATTTTGTACAAGTATCTCGTGTATTCTGTTTGTTACGTACGTTCCGATCTGGATATTCTGTTTCATCGTGTTGTTCCGTGTACTGTTTTTGGGGAAATGTATGCTGTACTACTGCCACCGGGTGTATACCCAGATGCAGTTAACAAATAGGTATATCAAGTAAATAACGAGATGTTTTATCGCCGTTGCTTTTCAACCTTGCTTTAGAGTACGCCATTAGGAGGGTTCAGGCAAACCAGGATGGCTTGAAATGAAATGTTACACATCAGGTTTTGGCTCGTGCCGGTGATGTTAATATATTGGGTGGAAGCGTACATATTATAGAGAAAAACACTGAAACTTTGTTAGTCGGTAGTAAGAATGCGGATAAAAACTAAGTACATGGTCATGTCTCGAGATCAGAATGCAGGACGAAGTCACAATATAAAGATTGATAGTAGCTCCTTTTAAAGGGTGGAACAGTTCAAAATTCTATGCAGGAAGAAATTAGGAGCAGATCGAAGACAGGAAATGCTTGCCATCATTCGGTGCAGAGTCTTTTGTCTTCCAGGTTGCTTCCCAAAATTATAAAAATTAAGATATACAAAAGTATATTGTTGCCTTTTGTTTTGTACAGGTGTGAAACTTGGTTGCTGACGTTGAGGGAGGAACATAGGCTGAGGGTGTTTGAGAATAGGGCGTTGAGGAGAATATTTGGGTCTGGGAAGAACGAGGTAACAGGAGGATGGAGAAAACTACAAAATGAGGAGCTTAGTGATACATACTCCTCACCCAATATCGTTCGGGTGATCAAATCGAGAGGAATGAGTAGGGCGGGGCATGTAGCACGTATGTGGGAGAGGAGAGGGTTTTGGTGGGGAAACCTGAGGGAAGGAGACCACTTGGAAGACTCAGGCGTAGATGGATAATATTAAGATTGATCTTCAAGAAGTGGGTTGTGAGGGTATGGACTGGATCGATGTGGCTCAGTATAGGAACAGGTGGCGGGGACTTGTGACTGCGGTAATGAAACTTCGGGTTCCACATAATTCCGGGAATTTCTTGACTAGGAAAACCGGGTAGTTTCTGAAGAAGTGAAGTAAGTAAGTAAGTAAGTCCATTCTTGAGATTATGTGGCGTCGGAGATAGATGGATTAATAAGTGTGGAGCATTATTGGAATGATACTAAAGGGAAAACCCGCAGTATTCGGCGTAATGTCCCTGTGCCACTTCTTTCCACTTTTATATGGAGTGTCCTGGGATTGAACGCGAGCCTCAGCGGTGAGAGGCCGACGACTAACCGCCAGATCCGTGGAATCGGAAGGTGTGGTTGTAATATGAAGTCTGAGCAGTTGTGATGGACTGGGCATGTAGCGAGATGTGGGAGACGGAAGGAAACAGTGGTACATTCAATATGTTGATACTGAAAATGTATCGTACGGGAATAGAGTGTTCTTATGTTGGACAAGATTCATTTGGCACATAACTCCGCGTGATAGGCTCTTGTGACAAGTTAACGAATTTATTGGTCAGCTGGGCTGCTGTCAGCTTCTCGGGCACTGCCCTGCTGTAACGGAGACTGAATCCTCTTAGAAATGATGCCGGAAATCGGAGACAAAAAAGTGGATTGCAGTGACGGTTTTGGGAAGTAGATTATGGAGATGGGAGGTGGTTGGAACTGGCTGAGGATCGTGTCCAGTGGTGGGCGTTGGTAATATCGACCTTGAAACATTCGTGTGCCGCTACCAGGAGTTAGTGAAGTAGGTTGTGGGGATGGAAGGTGCATGGAAGTGGCTCAGTGAAGTAGGTTGTGGGGATGGAAGTGGCTCAGGATCGTGTCCAAATGCGGTCTTTATAACTGGCGATGTTGAACCCGCGGGGTTCTGTTACAAGATACGGTTACTTTCGCCTCGGGTTTGGTGCTATGTTCTGAAGACGATGTAGCCTAATGCTGTTTTAGATCAGATAGTCGGATAAGAGTCTCTCTTACAGCAGAACTGCAGAGCCGTGGTTGGAAAGATTTGTTCTGATGACGTGATAAGGTTTTGAGTTACTTGCGTATTTTAGGGTTAATAACAGTATCGGTTGTCTCAGAAAGCAGCAACACAGTGTGTTTCATAAGCTTTCTTCACACTCCGTAGTGTATTTGAAAGCTTAAAATATGACGTAACCACGTTCTTTCGTATCGGCGCAGTGACTCACTATATGGGGCTCAGGAGCTGAGCTCCAGTAAGTCTCACATACAAAATGCGCGTCGAGTTTCGGAGCAGAATATTGGAAGACTTCTTTCCGAAGCTAAACAAATAAGAACTTACTGACCGCATCGAAGAAGCAAGTAAAACTGCACCTGAACAAACCATACGTCAAAAATCGCCGTGGTAACGACGTCATCACAATGAAACTAAATGAATAAATACATTATAGAATGAACGCAGTAGGCGCTTTTGTATTTTAGTAAATGATAGATAGTTTCATTTCATAATTACGTAATAATCAGTGCCACTGTTTTAATTTTAAAACTGAAATTTCTTGCAACAGAAGTATATAAGTAGCGCAACAGTTTCGATAGGAAATCATTATAATTTCAAGCCGTGTTATTGAATGTTTATTCCGTTTACTGATCACGGCAGTTTTGTAAGGAGATCGCTGTCATAATCATCATCCTGCCTTCCTTTTATGATTTTCATCGCTTTAGTCCGATGACGATCCTCAAACCTTCTAGATCGAAACCTTTTGTAACACGACACGTTGTATTTGTAAGAAGAATAGTTATTTAATTTGTCATAACAGTAATTGAGTCCAGCCATTCTTAGCAGTGTATATTGTCTGATAGGGGGCTTCACATTACCGGTCTTTGAAACAATCCCCGGTATCCGTTGCTTAGGAGGCGTACGGACTTGCATTTTTATGACGTGTTGGTGAAGCACCTTCCTGTTGCGGTACCGCCAATTATAGTATGGAGGTATGAAACTTGGTTTATTAGTTCGAAGTTAGGTTATTCATTCCTTGGACAAATCCATACGCCTCTTCCAATGCGAGTTCTGCACAGGGTGCGATCTAGTCCTCCTTTCAATTTCCAGTAAATTCTCATTTCCTTAAGGTCATCCAGTAGCTGCTTACGTCTTCGTCGTCTGCCCGTCACTGCTGTCCGTGACTCTATCTTTCCTTCAGTAACATGTTTTAGAAGTTAGTTCCTACGCAACATGTGACCAATCCAGTTGGCCTTCCTTCTCCTTATTGTATGTAGGACATTCCTCACATCTTTGACTCATACATACGTTTTCATTTTTAACACGATCGGTCCAACTGATTTTTCCATCCCTTTGCTCCCCCATTCCAGAACGTTTCAGGCATTTCTGATCTACTTGCCGAAGTGTCCAAGTTGTTCGAGGTAGCTATGTATTTGTATACGAGGACTGAAAAGAGATACAAACCGGGAGCATCTATAATATTGCACAACCACTATTTAGAAGTTTTGGCGATAGTTTCTTTATTTTTGAAACGCCCGTTGGAGCAGCAGATTGGTCGGACTTGTTACCATTTCGAAATGGTAGGTGCCAGATGTTTGTGGCGCGTTTTTATCTTCACTCGCAAGCCCGTAAAATTGATACATGCCGGAGGATAGATTTTACGCACAAAGTAACTCTCAGAATTGCGTACTGTGCATGTCTGCCTTCGGAGTGTGATATATTAGGTTGTTCCTATCTAAATAAGATCGCCTGCTGATATGTAGCAGTATTACATTAATACCCAATGCACTGTCGGTGGCCTTCAGCATTTAGTCACGGCATTTTGTCTGCATTATACGTGCCCCACTAGGGCCCCATTTATATTCTGCTACAAGAAGTTGATTCCTTCATGAGACTTATTCATACGTATTTTGATGACTCCATCTCAAGTCGGAAACTGCATGCTTCAGTGCCAGCGGTGTGTGTGTGTGTGTGTGTGTGTGTGTGTGTGTATGTATGTGCATTTATATAGATTTATTTACTTTCGAGCGAAATCGCCCTTTTTTGACTTGGTTCTCAGCCCATATCACTCGCTGTAGTGAATGAATTGCCGAATCTTCTCTGCTGGTTACAATGCAGTACACTTTACAGCGATACGAATACATCAGGTAGGATAAGTGGTATCACTAACGTATTTGTATTTGAAAAATCTCGGAAGATTAATGTAATTTAATTATTCGCAGTCCATACTTTAGAGTTGGAACCAATACACTGCTCTTTAACGTTGTGTGACCTCATAATTGGCCCTTTGCTACGGGCTGGACTGTCCGCAATCCATATGGGGGAAATAGATTTTTCTCCTCCGAAATGTCCGGACCAGTTCTGGAGCCCACCCAGCCACCTATTCAGTGGGTACTGGTGTTCTGTACCGGGGTTAAATTGGCCGGAGTGTAACCACTCACCTCCATCTGGTGCCGTGTTTAAGAATGAGTGGAGTTATACCTCATCCTTCCCTTTATATCTTCATGACGTGGACAGGGAAACCCGTACTTGGCTTTGACGTCATAAATGTTGATTGTACAATGTCTACAGTTGTACTCCACGGTGTCGTTTTTATAACAAGTTCAATACGGTGCAGTTGCTGTGGGTTATGCCCTGTTCGGTGTGGTGCAGCCTGATGGTTCGCATTTCCAGGTTTTACCCCGGCGATATTGTCAGAATCTTCATCCCGCAGTTTGGCAATAGGCTACGCTGCTAAGTCAGTGCATTTTCATGACGTAGCAGACCATAAATTGAGGATTTCTTCTCCACGTGATAGCCTCAGATTTCTTGAGGTTGCGTCCGGCTGGAGTGCTTCTATATATTTGCATATACCATTGTCAGATATTCAAAGTAAGGAATGCTGTTTGGCAAGTCTAGTTGAAATGAGTGGTGGCTGGACGACCGGGAAATGGGGAGTAAATTCTCGACAGTTGCAAAGAAAGAGTTTCTACAGCACCCAGACAGGATCTGGGATCCGCCCAGCCTCTTGTTAAAGGGTACCGGGACTGTTTTTCGTGCTACGGGCTTTACTCGTGAGGTAAAGGACGTTGCCAGGTCGGGTCCGGAGCACACCCATCCTTCTTGCCAATGTGTACCAGGGGCTCCTTTAGAGAAATACAATGGCGGCGACATGAGACCGACCGCCCTGCCATCCAGCGTGACCTTAAGAAACCTGTTCATATATCATGCGTAATTAAGCACTTCATCGTAACCGGCTAGTGGTCTGTTAATTATACAACAACCACTTGCAGATTTTATATTCGTTTCCGTAGAAACACGTCGTCAGTCGTTACTATGAAATGGCGCACTGCATTGTGCAGAGTGCAGCATCTGAACCTGTTACCTTCCTAGGAAGGCCTCTGGCATTGTACTGAAACCTACAGACTTCACAAAATGGGTTTTATATTTGAGTGGAATCTCGTGTTGTTTGCACTGTTCGTTTGTCACTTCTCACTGCGGCCGTTACGCCCAGTGACACTTGTTTCTGTGACGAAAGAGCACCTACTACAATACCGTGAAACTGTGACACAAATGTAGTTTGATTTGGGGGGGGGGGGAATTCGTGTGTTTTATATTCTCACAGTTGCTGCAAACACATGTATCACTAATGTGTTGTCTGCACACATAGCGATTTAGACGGTGTTTGCAAAGAAAAGGTGTTTCTACAAGTGTGGAAGTACGAGTATGTCTGCACTTCAGCACGTCATGAAGGCGTACGGGGAGTGCAGGCCTAATTCTTCAAATTATTACATTCTTCACTAGATGAAGTTGGTTATCAGCTCCACACACACACACACACACACACACACACACACACACACCTCTCGTACCCATTGAGTAGGAGGCTTCAGAGCCAGTTGGACGTGTGAGAAGAGAGAAAAATACCGTACACTTCCGGGGATAGAACCACGATTCCTCGGTCGTCCGTCCCGTGGCCTAGTAGCTACACCGACTACGCCATCCCGGCTGAAACTGTGAATCGGATGTACAGATTTTGTTGAAATTCTGTAAGTTAGCTGAATAAGCTGAAAAGAGTTGTTGAGTTTATGTGCGGAGTACACTCAATGCAGTGTCGTTGTGTGTGAGTAGCTTGGCCTCTGCATTTCATCGTTCCTGGTCGTCTGTTTGCGTGGAGGCCCGAAATGTGGAGGGCCGGTAGAAGTGCTAAGATTATGTGGAGTCAGTGATAAAGGTGTGGAGCATTGGTGGAATGACACTGACGGGTAGACATTCTAGGTACTCGTAGCAAAACATGTCCAAGTGTAAGTTCGTCCACCACAAATCCCACATGGACTCGCCCAGGACCGAACCCGTTTTTATGCGATGATAGACCGGCGACTAACCGCGCCATGTCATATATGTTTATTTATTTATTGCGGTGGAATTCTTTTGTTTCTTTTGTTAGTATAGGTAAGCTGAATTGTTAGCGAATACCATATAAACATGTTACAGGTCTTTGTACAGGGTTATTCGAAATTATTGTCGGGGTTTTAACAACTTGTCGTACACAATACACTTGAGATACGAGTATATGTATTTTTTTATTTAATAGAACATATAGAGCACCTGTAAGGTATGTAACAAAAACTTGGATTGTTCTATTAAATAAAAAAACACGTATACTCCTATATCAAGTGTATTGTGTATGACAAGTTGTTAAAACCCCGACAATCATTTCGAATAACCCTGTATACCTGCCGGCTTAAGTCTGTTTTTAATTCTTTGGTCTAAGTGAAGTAATTGAACAGCTTTTAATTACTGACCGTTGTTAACTGTACGAGACTTTCGTACGACTTACGTAATAACTACGGGTACGCCTGCTTCGTATTCGGTAGGCCCTGGGCTCAGATCTACAGACTTGCTACGCTGATAGCGTTTATTTGATTTTCTCCAAGCCTTCAAGGCAAACAAACGCCGGCATAGTACGTAAAATCACGTGACAACCGCTGCCATCCGATAGCTGTCCGCTGCACTACTCAGTAAATGTCTCATTATTCCACTGTACATATTCGAAGCTACTGAGAGCAACATCTAAAAGTAACTCATAATTTATCTGCCGATCCCAGTGGCCGTGCGGTCCAAGGCGTGGGTCTGCGACCGCTCGCTTACTGGGATTGCGGGTTCGAATCCCACTGGAGGCATGAATGTCTGTCTCTTGTGAGTGTTGTGTGTTGTCAGCTAAAGGTCTCTGCAGCGGGCTGATCACTCATCCAGAGGAGTCCTACTGAGTATGGTACTATGCATCTGTGATCGAGGAACCTCTTAGTCAGTCAGAGGGTCTGCAGTGGATTTGGACGCAGTGCCACGGCTTCTGTATGATACAGAAGGATTCATAGTTTACAATATCTTATATCTGTCCGTATGAGTGACATAGGGTGTTCCGAAGTTTACATATTTCCGCAGCACACTGTACCTGAACTCCTGTCAGGTGACAAAATTCCGTAGTTAATTGAAATAAGGAACTTGTTTTTGTAAACAGCAAGACTACTGAATCTGCTGTCGTGACCCGAAAGGAAACCTCGCCTTGTTAGGTCACTTGATCTTGAGCATGAGTGCGGTTTGATTCTTGTTTGTTGTTCGTTTTACTGACTTGCTTCTTGTTTGTTGTTCGTTTTACTGACTTGCTGTATCATTTGTGTCATGACTCCTACAACTTATTGCTTTCTCCTTTATTTTCAAGTTATTCTCTGTTTCTCGTATTTTTTCTCATATTACGGTGTCCTCTATGTCATACTTTATTAGTATATCTATACTACCTGGATTTTTCTCATCCTTCTTTCTTCCTTCTTGCGTTTTTCCGTTCTAGGTCGGTACTAGGAATCAGAAAGTGGGCGTCTACTGCATGGAGTACCTAAACCAAATACTTTTTGAGTTTATGGGGAACCTGCAGTTCAAGTATTAGGCGCCCAAAAGTTGCACAATGTGCGCGCAAATTGGCTCAAGTGACAACTCTTATGACATGTATTCTGTATGTGCCCGGTTCCAATTTTGGCCGGGACGCCGACTGTCATAACCGAAAGCTGTTGCGCCAGACGTGTAGTCATGCCGCCACGACTGGGTTCCTTTCCCATCTTCCACGTCTTTTTTTTTTTCACACTTCATTATTCATTATCATTCAGTCATTCGACATCATATGTTAACTTATGACTGAATTCGCAAGTCTTCCGGGATGCGACGCTGCGCCGTTGGCCGAGTGGTCCTTAGTGCGAAATCAAGAGCACTGCTTTGTGCCTCAGTCGACTCAGCTTTATTGCGAAGCGAGTTCCTTGTGTTTATAGCAAATATCCGCATGTTTCGGCTGTCATACCGAAGCCGTCATCAGGCTAAACCATTATAAAAATACAGTGTTTTCAGCAAATCCCTTATGTCACATCTCATCATGTCGGATGTGGTAGTGAGATTTCACACCTTACACATTTTGTGTATATAATTGGTTTTTGTTTAGCCCTGCAGTTTTAATTTGTTTGTGCAACATAATAAATGAATTAAAATTATGTAAATTTGGCCTGACGATGACCAACTGGGTGACTGACTGACTCCGTGGAGCGGAGTCCTTCCTGAGAACCCAACAGGTCCACAGCTGGTCAAATTCTCGGCATCGTATGCGGCTCACTACCGCATTCAAACGTGCCCGCCACCTGTGTCTGTGCTTAGCCATATCAGTCCAGTTCATGTCCTTCCATCCCACTTCTTGAAGATGGCTTTGGTATAATCTAAACAGGTATCTGTTTATTGTAAACGAAAGAAATTTCTTTATCAGTGAAGTTGTATCGACTTTTCAAAACAGAGTTTTTAGTTCCGTGTTAGAAAACGCAGCGGTATTCCACAAACACTATCATACAGCCTTATCTTCAGGGTAAAGAAGAAGAGGTTGAGTTCTTGGGGTGCGTGGCAGTGAATATGAAGGCACCGTGATCGTTCGAAACGTCGGGAACCACTGGCCTTAGGACAAAGGTTATGTGACAGTCTTTCAGTAAGCCACCAGTAACATGGGCGGATTGTTGCGTCTCGAATTCTCAAGCGTGTTAACTCTTGAAATAATGTGAAATGCCGAATTAATGCAACAAGGTAAATTTATTGATGTATTCTTAGCTCGACATGTTTCGGGTACATACGCCCATCATCAGGAGCATTAGATGTTGAGTTGCAGC
>Ga0123353_10014918_pt1 | contig 11244 bp, 12 predicted proteins | sample TergutLab28metaG_3_FD_92763 | JGI IMG/M metagenome (GOLD analysis project Ga0123353, IMG submission 92763) | Labiotermes labralis P3 segment gut microbial communities from Petit-Saut dam, French Guiana - Lab288 P3 | ecosystem: Host-associated > Arthropoda: Insects > Digestive system > Gut ... | reverse complement strand
CGCCGCGCCGCCCGCGGCCGTGCGGACGGAACGCCTCCGGTCGCGGGCCCGTCCCACCGGCATGAGAGCGCGTCACGCGGCACTTTCCGCGGCCCTGGTGGGGTTGGTCCTGGCCACCGGCGCCTGCTCGTCCGGGCGTCCGGAGGCGCCGCCGGATCCCGCGGCCGTGGCGTCGGTGTTCCGGGTGGCCGACTCAGGGCGCTGTCCCACCTGGAGATCGTCCTTCGACCTGACCGGGAACGTCCCGGGCCGCACCCGTCACATGGTCCCCTTCCCCGCCACCCGGCTGCTGCTGTGCGGTTACCACCATGGCCAGGACGGCATGGCGCCCGAGCCGGCCACGGCTCTGGTCACCGACCGCGCCGCCATCCAGCGCCTCACCAAGGCCCTGGACGCCGTCCGCAAACCGAAGCCCGGGACGTACCACTGCGGCGAGGACACCGGCGCGGAGGTGCTGGAGATCTTCACCGGCAGCCACGCTCACGAGCGGGCGGAGGCCGAGGTCCTCCAGTCCCTCTCCGGCTGCCCGGGGGCGGACAACGGTTACCGCGACGGCTGGGTCGGAGAGTCCGGAGCCGGCACGGCGGTCATGGAACTGCTTCCTCGTGCCTATCAGGCCATGGTCTGACCGGGCTTTCACGGCAGCACGTGAGCGACGGCGCTCGGCGGCGGATGCGGTGCCGGGGCGCCTCATGGCGCACCTTCGTGCGGCGCCGGGCGGGAGTGCGGGGCGACGAGGCGTTGACTACCCTTGACCGGGTCAAGGAATGCTCCCGGGCATGAAGTGAAAGGCGCGCCATGGCGGAGGAATTCGCGGTCGGCGACCACGTGCGGTGGAATTCGGAAGCCGGATACGTCCAAGGGACGATCATCAGGAAGCACACCCAGGACGTGGCGTACAAGGGTCATATGCGCCGGTGCAGCGAGGAGGACCCGCAGTACGAGATCAAGAGCGACACGACCGATCACCTCGCCATGCACAAGAGTCGCGCGCTCACCAAGCTGTGACGGCGCGGCACGATGACGGCACGCGTCTGCACCGTGGGGCATTCGACCCATGAATTCGGGGAGTTGGTGGCGATGCTGCGGGAGAACGCGGTGCGCTGCCTGGTCGACGTCCGCTCCTTTCCGACGTCGAGGAAATTCCCGCAGTGGAACCGGGCGGCGATCGTCGAGAACCTGCCGGACGACATCGGCTACCGGTGGATCAGGAAGCTGGGCGGCCGCCGGCACACCCCGAAGGGCACGCCGAGCGAGAACGGCGCGTGGCGGGTCAAGGCGTTCCGCGACTACGCCGACTACATGGCGACCGGCGAGTTCGCGGAGGGCCTGGACGAACTGCTCGCGCTGGCCGGGCGGGAGATCCCGGCGATCATGTGCAGCGAGGCCCTGCCGTGGCGCTGCCACCGCCGCCTGATCACCGACGCGCTGATCGTCCACGGCGTGGAGGTGCGGGACATCATGCCGGACGGCTCCGCGCGGGAGGCGACGTTGAGCGCCCACGCGCGCGTGGCGGACGGCCGGTTGACCTATCCGCCCGCGTCCTGAGGGGTCACTCCGCGGCGGGCAGCGGCTGGGGCGGCGGGGTGCGGGCGATCAGGCCGGTGCCGCGGCTCTCCGTGGTGGGTTCGATGTCGCGGGGGCACAGGCCGAGGGACGCGGCGAGGTCGGGAGCCATGTCGAAGGTGGCCCACGCCCACTCCTCCTGGTCCTCGTCGGGCTCGGTGGCCTCGTCCCAGGCCGGGGGGAGGCCGAGTTCACGGCGCCGGTCCCGCTCGTAGGGAAGGGGCTCGCCGAGGGTGAGGAGGGCGTCCTCGGGGTCGCCTGCTTCGCAGTAGCGGCGCAGGACCCGGCCGTTCTCGGTGATCAGCCAGGCGGACCCGTCACCTTGGGCGCCGTAGTAGAAGGCGTGCGCGTGCCCGTACCGGGCGCTGAGGGCGGAGCACAGGCGGGCCACGTCCTCGGTGCGCTCGGGATCGGCGGGACTGCACCAGCGGCCGATGACGAAGGTCCACCCGTCGAGTTCGGGACTCACGTACACCCGCACGCGCCCCTGGGAGTCGACGGCGGGCAGGTCGTGGTGGCTGTCCAGGTCCACGAACTCCTCGGCCCGGGCGAACCCGACGGGCTCGGGATCGGTCAGCCCGAGCACCTCCATGACGCCCGCCTGGTCGCCGGTGGGAACGGCGATCCAGTGCAGCCAGCACGTCGTGAACGCCCTGGGCGGATCGGCTGTCGCGGCACTGCCGGGGATCGTGGACACGGCAGACACCATGCCATGGTTCGGCTGCTTGTTCGAGGCCCTCGCGTCGAGCCGTTCACGGGACGCCGCCGCCCCGCCTCGTCCGTGAGCGCGGGTACGTGGCTGCGGGGCCCGCGAACAGTGCGCCGGGCTCGCCGACCGATCGAGCCGGTGGCGGCCGGCGACGGGCCCCGGCGGGCGGTCCGGTGGTGCCGGGGCCCGCCGGGGCAGGAGGTCAGCCGTTGGGGAGGATGACCGCGCGGCCGTTGACGGTGCCGGCGTGCAGCCGCTCGTAGGCGCGCGGGGCCTCGTCCAGGGAGAAGGTCTCCGTGTGGACGGAGACCGCGCCGGCGCGGGCCAGGGCCAGCACCTCCTGGAGCTCGGCGCGGGATCCCCAGTAGGGGGCGCTCACCGAGACCTCGAAGGGCAGCACGCCGAACCCGACCGGGAGCGTGCCGCCGCCGATGCCCACGATGACGACCTCGGCCTCGACCGCGGCCACCGCTCCGGCGGTCTGGACGGTGGGGGCGGCGCCGACGAAGTCGAAGACCGCCTGCGCGCCCAGGCCGCCGGTCAGCTCGCGGACGGCGGCGGGGGCGGCGTCGTCGGAGAGCACCGTCTCGTGCGCGCCGACCTCGCGGGCCAGCCGCAGCTTGTCCTCGCTGACGTCCAGGGCGACGACCCGGGCCGGGGTCAGCGCCCGGAGCAGCTGGATCGCCACGTGCCCGAGACCGCCGGTGCCGATGACGACCGCGGTGGAACCCGGGACCAGCTTCGGCAGGGCCCGCTTGACGGCGTGATAGGGCGTCAGGCCGGCGTCGGTCAGCGGGACCGCGGCCACCGGGTCGAGCCCGTCCAGCGGGACGAGGTGGCGCGGGTCGTCGACGAGGAGGTACTCGGCGATGGCGCCGGGCGCTCCCAGGCCGGGCGGGCGGATGCCCAGCTCGTCGGCGCGCAGGCAGTAGTTCTCCTTGCCCTCGGCGCACTTGGCGCACCGGCCGCAGCCCCAGGGGCCGTAGACGGCGACGGCGTCGCCCTCGCGCACCCCGGTCGTGCCGGGGCCGAGCGCGGCGACCGTGCCGACACCCTCGTGGCCGAGGGTCAGCGGCAGGTCGTACGGGAAGCCTTCGGCGGGCCAGCTCATCACGGCGATGTCGGAGTGGCACACGCCGGCGGCCGTGACCTTCAGGAGCACCTGGCCGGGGCCGGGCTCGGGGTCGGGGACGGTCACCACCTCGGGGGCGGCGCCGATGGTGCGGTACTGAAGTGCCTTCACGGTGGTCTCCTCTCCGGTGGTTCAGACGGCGGTGTAGGCGCCGTCGACCAGGTGGTAGCTGCCGGTGACGAACGAGGCGCGGTCGGAGAGCAGGAACGCGATCAGCTCGGCGACCTCCTCGGGGCGGCCCAGGCGCCCGGCCGGGTGCAGGCCGACGAGCGCTGCCCGGGCCTCGTCGTCCATCTGCCGCAGCAGCGGGGTCTCGATGAAGCCGGGGCCGACCGAGTTGACGCGGATGCCCCGGGCGGAGTACTCGGCGGCGGCGCTCTTGGTCAGCCCGACGACGCCGTGCTTGGCGGCCACGTACGCGGGGGAGCCGGCGAAGCCGACGGAGCCGAGGATGGAGGCGACGTTGACGACGGCGCCGCCGCGTCCTGCGGCCTCGATGGCGGGCAGCTCGTGGCGCAGGCAGTAGAAGACGCCGTCGAGGTTGGTGCGGATGACGCGGTCGTACTCCGCGATGTCGTACGCGCCGGTCGGCGCGCTCGGGCCGCCGATGCCGGCGTTGTTCACGGCCAGGTGCAGGCCGCCGAAGGTCTCGGTGGCGAAGCGTACGGCCGCCTCGGCCGACTCCGGGCGGGTGACGTCCAGCGCGGTCGCCGCGGCCGACCGGCCCTCGGCGGTGAGCTCGGCGGCGGCCTTCTCGGCGCCCGGGACGTCGTAGTCGGCGATGACGACGTTGGCGCCGCCGGCGGCCAGCAGCCGGGCGGTGGCCAGGCCGATGCCGGACGCGGCCCCGGTGACCAGGGCGGTGCGGCCGGCGAACTCGGCGGTGCCGGAGGTGGGGGTGGGGGTGGGGGTGGTGCTCATGGTGGTCTCACTCATCGTTAGTGCGTGGTGCTTCGGTGGTGCGTGATGGATCGGTGGTGCGGTGGGCGGCCGCCGAGGCGGCCTCCCGGGTCAGGGCGTCGTAGGCCCGCTCCACGAGGTCCGCGAGGTCGGCGGCGGCCGTGTTCCCCGTGTCCGGGCGGTTCGGGCCGGCGGAGCCGTCCGCGCGGTTCGGGCCGTCCCGGTCGTCCGGGCCGCGGGCCCAGACGCGCAGCGCGGCGGTCAGCACGCCCGCCGCCGCCTCCACGACGACGGCCGGGCGCAGGTCCCGGAGGTCGTCGGTGCCGAGGCGGTCGGCGATGATCCGGATCGACTCGTCCTGGGCGTCGACGCGGATGCGCTCGTAGGCGGCGAACAGGGTGGGCTCCCGGTCGAGGAGGCCGATGATCCGCCGCATCTGCGGGCGCAGGTGCCGGGCGGGGGAGTCGCGGTCGGCCAGCCAGGCGCGGACCGCCCGCCGGTAGGCCAGCAGCGGCGGTTCGCCCGCCGGCCGGGCGCGCAGCGCTGCGTTGATCCGCTCGCCGTCGTCGCGGACGAAGCCGAGGGCGGCGTCCTCCTTGCCGGTGAAGTACCGGCTGAAGGTGCGCCGGGTGACGTCCGCGCGTTCGGCGACGGCCTCCACCGTGGTGGCGGCCAGGCCCCGTTCCAGGATCAGGTCGACCGCGGCGGTGGCCAGCGCCTCACGGGTGCGGTGCGCCCGCAGCAGCCGCCGGTCCGCAACGGCGGAGCCGCCCGGTTCAGGTTCGTCGGCGTCCATGTCTTCGACGGTACGCCTCGATGTCCCGGGGGGACATATTTCCCGGTGAGACATATGTCCCATCGGGACATGAGTGCCTCGCGTTGCCGGGAGGGGCTTCGCGGCGTTCAGGCGGGTGGGCCGGCCGTCGTGCGGCAGCGGGCGGGCTCAGGCGGGCGGGTGCTCGTGCAGGGCCGGGGCGTAGGAGATCCCGACGATCAGGCCGTCCGAGGTGAGGACCCTGGCCACCGTCTGCCCCCAGGGCTCGGTGCGGGCCGGGTGCAGCAGGCCGAAGCCCGCGTCCCGCAGTTCGGCGGCGGCAGCCTCGACGGCCGCGGCGTCGGCCACTTCGAACTCGATCGACGCCTGCGGGACCACGCGGTCGGCCGGCCATCGGGGCGTGCCGAAGCACGCCTCCGCGGCCTGCGAGAGCGGCCACAGGCCGAAGTGCTTGCTGCCGGGGATGTGCCCGCTGGACCAGTAGCCGTCGCCCTCGCCCTCCAGGGGCAGGCCGAGCAGGTCGACGAACAGCCTGCGGCTCCGCGGCGGGTCGGCGACGACCGCGGCCACGCTCGTGACGAAGAGGACATCCATGGTGCTCGCTGCTCCGCTGCTGTGACCGACGCCGTGGTTGCGGGACGGCCGCGAGGTGGCCACCCTCCCGCCGCCGGGAGGGTGGCCACGCTAGCGCCGGCATCCGCCGTGATCGGGTCACCACGCCGGAACGTGCCGCGCCGCTCCCGACGGGGTCTCTGCCGGGAGGGTGAAGGCTGTGGTGCCGGCGGGTGATCAAGGCGGGGGGCCCGTGCCCGGGGCGGTTGTCCGGGCTAGGAAACCGGGACCGATCGAGTCGATGTGAGGGGCTGGCCCGACCATGTTCAAGACCGCGCTGCGGATCGCATCCGCTGCCTCGCTTGTCGTCGCTTCGCTGACGTTCGCCTCGTCGGCGGGCGCGACGACGGAGCCTTTGCCGGGGACCCCGGAGCAGATCCGTGACACCGGGCCGTGCGGCCCGACGGGCGGCTACCGGTCGTCGGAGTGGACGCAGACGACGACGAACCGCGCGCTGCGGCCGCAGGTCGATCTGGCCGCGCTGCGCGAGGGCTGGTACTGGCGCCACGACGTGAACACGCTGTGGCGGGGCGACACCCGGCCGGACCCGCAGGCGATCTTCCGGAGCGGCTTCACGCCGCTGGGGACGGACCTGACGCCGCTGAACAAGTGGATCATCGGTGGCGGCGGCCAGAACTCGGCGCATGTGAGCACGAGTTGCGACCGGTGGGTCGCGCAGGGCTTCGCCACCGGCGGCGGGAAGGACGGCTGGGTGTACGCGATCCAGGCGCCGGGCGGGATCGACGTGAACGCCACCGCGCGGATGACCGGCATCCAGTCGCAGTACCTGTGGAACAAGGAGATCGACTTCCCCGGCGGCGTGCAGGGCCGGTTCATCGAGGGCGCGTGCCAGTACCACTGGGCCGGCCAGGACCCGCAGACGAACGTGAACATCTACCAGAACCTGGGCTGCGTCACGAACAGCGCCTTCCGCCCCGTCGACGACCGGGTGAAGACCCCGGCCCTGCCGTCCCGCTGAACGCCCGATGCCGCGGGGGCGAAGCCGCCCCCGCGCCCGGCAACAGCCCCCGGGCGATGCCGATCCATCGGAGGTATTGCCCTCCTTGGGCTGGATTTCCCCTCCCGTAGCCCCAGGCTGCGGGAGGTTCCATACCCGCACATGTGAGCGCCCACAGCGCCGACTTCTTGCCCGAACCCTTTTCCGTCCCAGTGGCGAGTATTGACGTGCTCACGGCGTCCTGTTAGGAAGTCATCGGACCTCTGCCTCCCCCCGGACCTACGACGGAGAGGACTTCCTCCATGACCCGATACGACGTCACCAGGCGCGGGTTCCTCCACCGGACCGGCGCGATCGGCGCGGGCGCCGCGCTCGCCTCGTTCGCGGGACGGCAGACCGCCTCCGCATCGACCGCCGCCTCCGCGACCCCGCTGCTCCAGGCGCCCGGTCCCTATGTCGCGACCTCCGCGTCCCTGGCGGCGCACACCGCACCCGCGTGGTACCGCGACGCGAAGTTCGGCGTCTTCATCCACTGGGGCGTCTACTCCGTCCCGGCCTGGGGCGCCGACGCCGCCTACCACTCGGCGGAGTGGTACTCGTACGCGATGCACATCAGCTCGCCGGACCAGACGTACCAGCACCATCTGCAGACCTACGGCGCCGACTTCGACTACGACCGCTTCATCCCGCAGTTCCGGGCCGAGCACTACGACGCGCGGGCCTGGATCGACCTCATCGAGCGCGCCGGCGCACGCTACTTCGTGCTCACCTCCAAGCACCACGACGGCTTCCAGCTCTTCCCCAACTCCGCGTCCGACCGGAACTCGGTCATGATGGGGCCGGGGCGCGACCTGGTCGGGGAGCTGTTCCAGGCCGCACGCACCAGCCACCTCAAGCGCGGGATCTACCACTCGCTCGGCGAGTTCTTCAACCCCGCGCTGCAGACGCCGCCGTGGAACCCGTACACCAAGGCGCCGATCCCCTACACCGGGTACAAGCCGGTCCAGAACTACGTCGACGAGTACCTGCACGTGATGCTGAAGACGCTCGTCGAACGCTACGACCCGGACCTGCTGTGGGCCGACGGCGAGCACTGGCACGCCGATCTCGGCGCCGGCCCGGCGTTCAAGCCGCAGGACATGGACTGGCGCGGCAACGAGATCCTCGCCTACTACTACAACCAGGCCCTGTCGCGGCCGAATCCGAAGGAGGTGCTCGTCAACGACCGCTTCGAGGCCAGTCACCGGGACTACGCCACCCTGGAGGGCGACAAGTCGAGCTACTCGCTGCGGGCGGACAAGTGGGAGGCGTGCCTGACGCTGGGCCGCTCCTGGGGCTACGACACCAACGAGGACCCGGCGTCCATCAAGTCCTCGCCGCAGATCGTGCGGCTGCTCGTCGACATCGTCAGCAAGAACGGCAACCTGCTCCTCAACATCGGCCCGAAGGCCGACGGGACGATCGCCTCCTGGCAGTCCGAGCGGCTGCTGGCCGTCGGGGCGTGGCTCGACACCAACGGCTCGGCCGTCTTCGACACCGTTCCCTGGAGCCGCGCCGCGGACGGCGACCTGCGCTACACCGTCTCCGACGGCTCGTTCAACGTCCTGGGCCTGAACTGGCCCGGCGCGCTGCTCACCGTGCCGGCGGACCTGCCGATCGACGCCCACTCCCAGATCAGGCTGCTGGGCGCGGAAGGACACAAGCTGCCCTTCCGGCTCACCGGTTCCGGGGTGGAGATCGACCTTCCCGACCGCAACCCGAACGGCGACGACTTCCCGTTCGCCCTCCGGATCACCAACAGCTGAGAGCGGCCGGGCGGCCCCGCCGGGAACTCCCCTGCGGGGCCGCCCCGGTGGGGCGGACGGCGTCAGTGGCCGGCGGTGAGTTCGCCGCTGAGGGTCGCGTGCATCCGGGCGCTGTGCTGGTCGAGGCCGACGATCTCCACGGTCTTGCCGCGGGCGGCGTACCGGGTGGTGACCGCGTCGAGGGCCGCGACGGAGGAGGCGTCCCAGACGCCCGCGTCGGTGAGGTCGATGACGACCTTCGGCGGGTCGCCGGCGTAGTCGAACCGGTGGACCAGGTCGTTGGCGGAGGCGAAGAACAGCTCTCCGGTGACGGCGTAGACGACCTGGCCGCCGTCGGGGTCGGTGACGGCGGTGACCTGGGTCAGGTGGGCGACCCGGCGCGCGAAGACGACCATCGCGGTGAGCGTGCCGACGACGACGCCGACGGACAGGTTGCCGGTGGCGACGACCACGGCGACGGTGACGGCCATCACCACGGTCTCGCCGACCGGCATCCGCTTCAGGGTCGCGGGCCTGACGGAGTGCCAGTCGAAGGTGCCGACGGACACCAGCACCATGACGGCGACCAGCGCGGCCATCGGGATGTGGGAGACGACCGGCCCCAGGACGATGCACAGGACCAGCAGGAAGAACCCGGCCAGGAACGTCGACAGCCGGGTGCGGGCCCCGCTCTTGACGTTGATCATCGTCTGGCCGATCATCCCGCAGCCGCCCATGCCGCCGAAGAACCCGGTGACGATGTTGGCGATGCCCTGCCCGACGGACTCGCGGGTCTTGTCGGAGGGGGTGTCGGTGAGGTCGTCGACGAGCTTGGCGGTCATCAGCGACTCCATCAGCCCGACCAGCGCCATCGCCAGCGCGTACGGCGCGATGACGGTCAGCGTGTGGACGGTGAAGGGCACGTCCGGCAGCCCCGGCACCGGCAGCGAGGAGGGCAGCTCGCCCTTGTCGCCGACGGTCGGCACCGCGATGCCGGCCGCCACGGTGACCACGGTCAGCACGACGATCGCGACCAGGGGCGCCGGCACGGCCTTGGTCAGGCGCGGGAAGAGCACCATCAACGCCAGGCCCGCCACGACCAGGGGGTACACCGCCCAGGGAACGTCGTGCAGGTTGGGGATCTGCGCGGTGAACAGCAGGATGCCCAGCGCGTTGACGAAGCCGACCATCACCGAACGCGGCACGAACCGCATCAGCTTGGCCACCCCGAGCGAGCCGAGCACCACCTGGAAGACGCCGGCCAGGATCACGGTGGCGATCAGATAGCCCAGACCGTGCTGGCGGGCGACGGGGGCCACGACCAGGGCGACGGCTCCGGTGGAGGCCGAGATCATCGCCGGGCGCCCGCCGGCGAAGGCGATGACCATCGCCATCGTGCACGCGGCGAACAGCCCGATCTTCGGGTCGACGCCGGCGATGACGGAGAAGGAGATCGCCTCGGGGATCAGCGCCAGGCCCACCACGAGGCCGGCCAGCACCTCGGTGCGGAGCACCTTCGGGGCCGGCCAGGGCGGCCTGGGGGAGTGGCGCAGGCGAGCGGGCAGCCAGGCGGGCATACGGGCAGCAGAGGATGAGGAGGATGTCTGCAAGACCAGGGGACCTTGTCGTGCTCGGGCACGGCCGGGGGAAGGCCCCGACACGGCAACGGGCGGGCGCCGATGCCCGCACAATGTCGGAGGAAGGCAGGGCCGCCCTCGACGCCGGCAACTCTACCCTAACGTTAGGGTAGGGTTCGGCGGGTCGGGCGCGGCATCCCAAAATCGGGAAGGGGCCCGGACGCGGCCATGGACAGCAGGCACATGCAGATCGGCGAGGTCGCGGAACGGACCGAGCTGTCCTTGCGGACGATCCGGCACTACGAGGAGACCGGCCTGGTCACGCCCTCCGCCCGGTCCCAGGGCGGCTTCCGCCTCTACACCGAGTCCGACGTCGCCCGGCTCATGGTCATCCGGCGGATGAAGCCGCTCGGCTTCACCCTGGACGAGATGCGCGACCTCCTGTCCCTCACCGACCGTCTCGACGCACCGGACACCACCCCGGCCGAACGCGACGCCCTCCTGGAACGGGTGCGGGCCTACGAGCACGCCGCCGCGAAGAAGATCGAGGAACTGCGGGTCCAACTCGCCCGTGCCGAGGACTTCGCCGCGACCCTCCGCGGCCGCCTCGGCCCCACCGACGCCTCCTGAGACCGCCGCACGGACACGCGGCGCGGCGGCGGTCCGTCGCGGGGAGGGCGGGGGAGATCAGAATGCGTCGTATGGAAGCTGACGTGCGGGACTACGTCGACGGGATCGCCGCCGAGCACCGCCCGCTGTTCGACCGGGTGCACCGGCTGATCCTGGAGGCGTACCCCGAGGCGGGCCTCACGCTGTCCTACGGGATGCCGACGTACCGGGTCGGCGACCGGAAGCTGCATGTCGGGGTGTGGCAGCACGGGGTGTCGATCTACGGGTGGGACAGGGAGCGGAGTGCGGGATTCACCTCCCGGCACCCGGACTTCCTCAGCGGGAAGGCCACCATCAGGCTGCCCTCCCGGGAAGCGGGCGACCTCACCGACGCCGAACTGAGCGACTTCCTTCGCGGCTCGCTGGACGCCTGACGCGCGTCGCCGGGCGACATGGCGTTGTGCGCCAACGGCCTTGCGCCCAGGGCCAACGACATTCCCGCGGAGTACGGGAAGAGTCCGCCTACTGACCACCCGCGGCCAGGCCCGCCTGCCGGTGCACGGCGACGGCGACCACCAGGTCCTCCCAGCCCATCCCGGACGTCTTGACGACGACCGGCCGG
>Ga0123353_10014917_pt1 | contig 11244 bp, 5 predicted proteins | sample TergutLab28metaG_3_FD_92763 | JGI IMG/M metagenome (GOLD analysis project Ga0123353, IMG submission 92763) | Labiotermes labralis P3 segment gut microbial communities from Petit-Saut dam, French Guiana - Lab288 P3 | ecosystem: Host-associated > Arthropoda: Insects > Digestive system > Gut ... | reverse complement strand
TTTGCGAGTCAGTGATTCATTGAGATTGTGACAGTGGTTGAGTGCCGGTCAGTGATTCATTGAGATAGTGACAGTAGTTGAGTGGGAGTCAGTGATTAACTGAGATTGTGACAGTGCTGGAGTGCGAGTCAGTGATTCATTGAGACTGTGACAGTGGTTGATTTCGAGTCAGTGATTCATTGAGATTGTGACAGTGGTTGGGTGCCAGTCAGTGATTCATTGAGATTGTAAAAGTAGTTGAGAGCGAGTGAGTGATTCATTGAGATTGTGACAGTGATGGAGTGCGACTCAGTGTATTCATTGAGACTGTGACAGTGCCTTTGCGAGTCAGTGATTCATTGAGATTGTGACAGTGGTTGAGTGCCAGTCAGTGATTCATTGAGATAGTGAAAGTGGTTGAATGCAAGCCAGTGATTCGTTGAGATAATGACAGTGGTTGAGTGTCAGTCAATGATTTATTGAGATTGTGAGAGTGATGGAGTGCGAGTCAGTGATTCATTGAGAATGTGACAGTAGTTGAGTGCGAGTCAGTGATTCATTCAGATTGTGACAATGTTTGAGTGCGAGTCAGTGATTAATTAAGATAGTGAGAGTGGTAGAATGCAGGTCAGTGATTCGTTGAGATAGTGAGAGTAGTTGAGTATGAGTCAGTGATTCATTGAGATTGTGACAGTGGTTGATTGCGAGTCAGTGATTCGTTGAGATAATGACAGTAGTTCAGTGCCGGTCAGTGATTTATTGAGATAGTGACAGTAGTTGAGTGCGAGTCAGTGTTTCATTGAGATTGTGACTGTGATGGAGTTTGAGTCAGTGTTTCATTGATATAGTGACAGTGACGGAGTTCGAATCGGTGATTCATTGAGATAGTGACAGTGGTTGAGTGCCGGTCAGTGATTCATTGAGATTGTGACAGTGATGGAGTAAGAATAAGTGTTTCATTGAGATAGTGACAGTGACGGAGTGCGAGTCAGTGATTCATTGAGATAGTGACAGTGGTTGAGTGCCGGTCAGTGATTCGTTGAGATAGTGACAGTGGTTGAGTGCCGGTCAGTGATGCGTTGAGATAGTGACAGTGGTTGAGTGCCGGTCAGTGATTCATTGAGATTGTGGCAGTTATGGAGTAACAGTCAGTGTTTCATTAAGATAGTGACAGTGACGGAGTGCGAGTCAGTGATTGATTGCGATAGTGACAGTGGCTGAATGCAGGTCAGTGATTCGTTGGGATTGTGAGAGTGACTGAGATCGAGTCAGTGATTCATTGAGATTCTGACAGTGGTTGATTGGGAGTCAGTGATTCATTGAGGCTATGACAGTGATGTAGTGCGAGTCACTGATTCATTGAGATAGTGACAGTGGTTGAGTGGTAGCAATTGATTCATTGACATAATGTCTGTGGTTGCTTCCAAGACCGTGATTTTCTGAGATTGTGACAATGATTGATTGCGAGTTCGTGACTGTGACCTTGAGTGAGAGTTCCAGTGAGTGACTAAGTGGCGTAGTGACAGTAACTGGAGCGAACAATTTATTTGTTTTGGTAGTGAGAGTGTGTGAGAGTGCAAGCGAGTCAGTAAGTGTGACCAAGTCGTATACAAGGTCATTTTATGAGTAGTGGAGTGACGTCATCCGTGCCGTCTTTCGCAGTACCGTTTGAAAGTCGTACAAGAAGCTCCAATTTGCTCCTGATGCACGCTACTGACATACACGTGTTCACGATTTTGCAAGGCTTCTAAGTTTGGAAAATTAATAACGTAAACAACTTTCACCTTCGAAGCCTCGTTAAAACTTTTCCTTTTAAATCCAAGAACTATTTTCTCTTAGGGTCTGAACTCCACATTCTAAAGAAATGCGTAAGAAATCTAACTGGAATTTAAGGCTAGGTGTGTATTTTAGAGCAGGTTATAAGCACAGACTGTGGGCCAGGTAGCTCAGTCGGTATAGCGACTGAGCTACGGGCTGGAGAATCCGGGATCGAATCCCGTTGGGGACGAGATTTTCCGACCGTCCAGACCGGCCCTGGGGCCCTCCCAGCCTCCTCTAAAATGTATACCGCGTCTTTCCCGGGGGTAGAAACCCCATCTAGTGCCGAAATGTCCTAGAAAAGTGTAAAGCTATACCTCTACTCAACCTAAGGCCTGCATGGCCTATAAAAAGGGTGAAAAACTACTTAAAACACAAATTGAACTTCCAGGTCCCGAAGTGAAGTACACAAAATTTAAGATACCTTACGGAGTGTGGATTAGTATGAAACTTTGTCGCGTACAATCATTAATGTGTATGTAAATGGAAAGGTAAAGGTAAAGCAGTCCCATTAGAGGCCTGGAATAGACCAGAGTTTTCCAGGAAGACTGCCACATTTCGTGACAACGGCGCAGGATGGTGGTAAGGTTGTCAGCCTTACACACCGGCCGCCTTTACCCCCAGAAAATTTCTGTTAGAGGCTGGGTCGACCCCAGGGCCATAGTACGATCGGAGGGATTTTATATTGATAAAGAATTCCGCTGACACCAGCTGGGATCGAACCAGTGACCTACCGATTTATATCACAGCACCTTAGCCACTGTGCTACCGCGGTCCCCCAATGTGTGTGTAGGTCTAGCAAGTGCATTATCGTCATGAGCAATGAAATTAAAGATGGCGGCGTTATTTCAGACACACGAACTCTTGGCTGAAGTATATATATATATATATATATATATGAATAAATATCATGTTAAATTCTTATAAATGAAGATAATAATACTAATAATAATAATCTTAATATTGAAAATTATCTAAATATAATTAATAATATTATCATATCAGCATGCTCAATATTGGCAAAAACAATACATTAAGAGACATGATAAAGCGTCCCCAAATACGCTTCAAAATGTGCAAGGATATGCGGCAAATTTGGAGAATGAACCCTGGTAAGAGCATGTACCAAAATAAGTAGAAGCAGATCACGAGGATAAGGGCACCATATTATGGAACCAACAAGTGCAAATAGACAGAACTATTCCTAACAAAAACTCTGACATCATAATCCTTGCTAATGAATGAGGAACGTTAATGTTAATAGATGTTGCAATTTCAGGAGACAGAAATGTGATCAGGATAGAAGTCGACTAGATCCTGAAATATAAAGACCTTAACAATGCAAATACAGCTGTCGTCGAATAAGCGGTATTTTTTTAAGGAACCGCCCCGTTGTGTTGTAGTAGAGGTCAGTTGAAATGTGATGGCACACGCGCAGAAACCAGAATTCGTCTTTCGGCGAAACGGACGAGTCCATTTAAATCGACGGGGACGTCAGTTCAGTCGACTACTGGCAGCCGGGGTTTGCGCATCAGCGGTAGTAATGCTGGATATAACATGTTCCGAGGTAGTGTGAAGAGTACTGGCTACCCACTGCATTCGCTAGTTTCCCCTTCACTTCCTCTGCCGTGCGTCACCGTGTGCCATCACATTTCAACTACAGTCTACTAACTAAAAAGTTCTAGAGAATGGGATTCCATTCTGTAAGCACTGAACATGTCATACCCATGTACTCAAATGTCTGCCTGATGACGGTTACTTGTAACCTAATAATGTAGCAAACTTTACGTTATTGAATTTATTGTTTATTTTGACCGAACGACGTTTTATTTAAAAGTGATACCGGCAAAAATAGGAGCAACTGGCACCATCTAAAAATTATTCAGAAAGTGCCCGATCGGCATGCTAGGAAAGCACATTCGGGAATTGCAGGAAACAGCCATATTGGGAATTTGTAAACACTTGCCGTGCGATGTAGCGATGTCAAAGTACGCAACATTCGAAATGGGAAATAACATTACAGGTAGCATACAATCTAATTACAGGATCGCTGCAACACGGCATACCTTAGTAACGTGGTTTATTTCAGGTATGTAACTGTAAATACAGCACACACACACACAAACCTAATAATAATAATAATAATAATAATAATAATAGGAATGATAGTATTAACAAATTATAACAGTTTAAATATTTCTCAGGTGTTATTAACTTCAAAAATCGTCATCCCTCTTGTGTTTGTCAGAACCTAAGGTAATAATTCCATAAGGATAAAGCGGTCATAACACAACTATATTATCAGGTGTATATAACTTATCAACTGCATGTTTCGGCCAATGCTGCTCTTGTATCATATCTATAAACTTTCTCTGATAAATTGTATCCAACATGATGATGGCCACAGCAGCATTGGCCGAAACATGCAGTTGATAATTTATATAGAGCTGTTAATGTAGTTGTGTTACGGCTGCTGTATCCTTAGAGAATTATTATCTTGTGTTTCAGAGGTGTGTAATGTGGTAACAGAAACGTGTGCAGGTGACTACAGACACTTCTAGAACTGCAGGACCGATAAATGCAGTGACGATACTTCAGATGAATAAAAGTCCGAATCTGCGTTGACTTGTGATTTTGACTGCAGGAAACAAAGGAGCCGACATTAGTGGACGAGTAATTCGCAACGCGTACTGTCTTCAGCCGCTGAAACACTAGTTCCATATACTTATGTGCTGCTTTGCACAGGGTACTGTTCATGTACTGGAGTTGCCGACTAGGATAATTAAATTTACGTAAGTTTCAAATTCGTTCCGTGGGTAAAATTGCTATTAAAATAACCTAACCTAACTTAGCTTATGTAACGGAGTTGCCGACTAGAATAATTAAGTGTACGCAATTTTCAAATTCGTTCCGTAGGTGAAATTGTCATTAAAAAACCTAACCTAACCTAAAACAATTCGCAACGCATGCTATCTTCAGTCGCTGAAACACTGGTATCATGTGTTTGATTCTTGCGGCATGCAAGGCTGTATGTCGGCTATTTATAGCCCGTATTACTTTGTCCGTAAATTAAGGAAAAATAGCTTTTTGCATTACCATACTGTTGTGGTGTTTAACACATTAGTTCTTTTTTAACATTTTATCGATTTTCAGTAACTTGTTAATGGAAATTATGCCATTCGATGACTTTCCAGGCTTGTGTTTTTTTAATTTCCTACAATCACTAGTAACAACATGGCAGACCCGCGAAAGTGTGCGACGGCAACGATACTAGTCCCTGTTATTTTTTAGTTATTTACATTTACTAAGAAAATAAGCAACTTGTTTGAAGTAAATTTTGTCTGGCATGAAATTACAACATGGTGGCCATGCGAGTTTTTCATTTGGTTGTAGGTTCGTTGCAGGTAACTACTGAAGTATGGAATTTAGGAACATGAAATTTCTTATGGATATAGGTCATAATCACTACAATAAGACACAGCTGTAGCTGCGGTTACAACGAGACAATGCTGATAGATTTAACACACACAGATGCTGTGGTTAAGTATTAAGGTGTCCACAAAAATAGAATAAGGTAAAGCGGCTGGGATGTGGCATTGGTCACCCTAATTTATTTTGATAATGACGCAGGCAAAAAACATGAACTCGAGTAGATGCTATTTCAAGTGCGCAATACTTGGCGTCCATTTTGACTTCATATAAAAACAGGGATACATTCACATCACAGTTGCCACATAAAACACACTTTACAGCGATTACAGAAGCTACAGGTTCAGTTCCAACCCTACCGCAGAGTAATCATGCATTACATAATAAATTCACAAAATATATGTCAGCACAATATATTTATTGGAGCATTTTTTGTGTAAATACAGAAGAAGATGAGGTATATGGAATTTTGATCTGAGCGTATCTGGGGATTATACCTTGTTTCAGACATTGGCGATTAAAATATGTTGGAACAGCACCTCTAGACTTTGGCTCATAAGGTATTGTACAAATAGATGCTTTTAGTTTTGTACAATACTTTATGAGCCAAAGTCCAGAGGTGCTGTTCCAACACATATTTCAATCGCCAATGTCTGAAACAAGGTACCATCCCCAGATACGCTCAGATCAAAATTCCATATACCTCATCTGCCTCTATATTTACACACAAAAAAAATGCTCCCATGAATATAATGTGCTGATGTATATTTTGTTAACTTATTACATACTTCATTAGAGCACATCGTGATGCCTTTTCTTAAATCATGCATTATGTCACTGGGTTTGTTGAAAACTGATACGATCAGATGATGGTACTGCATGTCCATAGTTGGTTAGTTTTGAGACTGACAGTTCTGGGTCAGAACTAAAACTGTAGGCAGTTGGCTGGCATGAAACCTGATTTTGATCCGCTAGAAACTGCTATTAATTCTGACTTTGTAATAATTCTGAGACATCTTGATTCTTGATGACAAAGGCACTACTTTTCTTGAAACTTGAGGAAACACACACTTAACGATGTAGCGTCACGTGAAACATGCGGAACCACTCGCTTAACGATGTAGCGTCACGTGAAACATGCGGAACCACTCGCTTAACGATGTAGCGTCACGTGAAAAATGAGGAACCACTCGCTTAACTATGTAGCGTCACGTGAAACATGCGGAACCACTCGCTTAACTATGTAGCGTCACGTGAAACATGCGGAACCACTCACTTAACTATGTAGCGTCACGTGAAACATGCGGAACCACTCACTAAACAATAGAGCGTCATCACAGAACACCTGAATCTTTAATATTATATAGAGATATGCAAGTGCAGAATTGTGTGTGTGTGTGTATATATATAGATTTCTGAGCAGATTCAAGTGGCTTACTTAAGTGACTTACGGAAAAGGATTTTGATTTCAGGGCTGCCGTGTACTTTTACGTTAATGGCTATAACATTTAGGCTACTGAAATTATTTTTGTGAAGTTTTGTATGGAGATGGTCCACGTAATAAATGCACCTCAACATTTTTGGAAGTTTTAATTCTGTAAGTACAAATATTCTTAATTAAACAAAACTAAATCAAATTAAAATATTTGCGAATATTGAAATTTCTGTGCAGAGGATGTAGGCTAATTTAGATTAGTATTTAGCCTAGTTAATACCTAACTAATTTTACACTTACAACCCATTATCTTCCCATCTTATTGTTTCGTGTAACGCACGCAGCCATATTGTCCTCTGCTTCGTCACTGTTTGTACGAAATGCGACCCACTCACTTTATCCATTATCTGCTTGCAAAATAGCACGACAACCCTACCTATCTCATGTCCTTGTCCTTTTTGTCTGTCAAACAGTCGTTGTTAATTTCCACGTATTTTTACGTTGTTTTTACCATTTTATGGGGCCGGGATAACTCAGTCCGTATAGCGACTCTTTTCGGGCTGGAGGTTCCGGGTATCGAATGCCGGTGGGGTCGAGATTTTCCGCGCCTGTCCAGAAGGGCTCTGAGGACCACCCAGCCTCCTATACAATGGGTACCGGGTCTTGCCCGGAGGTAAAGCGGCCGGGGCGTGGCTTTGACCACCCATTCCTATCTAACGTCAATGTCAAAGAAAGAGTAGACCTTTACCTCTACTCCCCCTCTGGGCTTTCGTGGCCTGATTTAAGGTGCACTTTACTATTATGTGATGTCCTGATGATGGTCTCAGAAGATAACGAAATATGTCGATGGATTGTAATATATGATGAAATCGAATATAGTTTACTAACGTGCATTTGTATGTTTGTTAGTTAATGTAAATATTCTTCATTGTACCTACTTGGATCGTGTGAAGTAAGGTAAGGTAAGGTAAGGTATGTGCAACCTTGTACAGGCACTGAGGCTCTGTAGAGTCCATACGTCCCATAGGAGGACTAGAATTATAGCTCTACTCTTTCTTGACTACGTAACTAGACGGGGGTGAGGGGTCAGCGTCACACCCAGGCCGCTCTTTAGCCCCGGGAAAGACTCGGTACCCGTTGCACAGAAGGCTGGGTGGGCCCCAGAACCGGTCTGCACAGGTTTGGAAAATCTAGCCCCCCATCGGGATTCGATCCACGGACCGTCCAGTCCGTAGCCAGTGGTTATACCGTCTGAGCTTCCGGGCCCAAAACGTGTGAAGTAAAGAAGGTAAAAAGGTAAAGTGATCCCGTTACAGGCCCGGTGTGGCCTAGAGGATGTGTAGAGGTATAGCTCTACTCTTAAATGACCGCGGCACTAGAAGGGGGTGAGTAATCAGCAGCACGCCCCGGCCACACTTAACCCCCGGGAAAGACCCGGTACCCATTGTACAGGAGGCTGGCTGGGCCAGAGGGCCGGTCTGGTCAGGTGCGGAAATTCTCGTCCCCACCGGGATTCGATCCCGGACCGTCCAGCCCGTAGTCAGTCGAAAAAGGGAAATAGTAACACGAAAATTTTAGCCAATATGTCATTAATGCTTCCGATTCTTGAATATGGGGCTTCGTGCTGGGATCCGTACAGGGAAGGTCAGCTAAACGCGTTAGAACTCGTGCAAAAGAAAGCGGCTACATTTTCAAGCCACACGAACGATTTGGTCTGCAAAAGTTCGGCATAACGTAGAAAGACATGCATTTGCGCTCCCTTCAAAGCACACACCGTAAAACCGGCAATGAAATCTATATGAGACCATTCACAAGGACCATGCTACCTGAGCAGGAATGATCACGATCGCAAAATTAGGGCAGAAAACAAAGAACAGTTATCGGTAAGAACTCCAGTAAACAGGACGATCAAACTGTGGAACCAACTGCGTGCACAGACACTAACGGCTTTCTCATGCAAAACAAATGCTATTAGAAAAACGTGTAGATTATTTTTATGAATTAGACACTGAATTGTTTATAATTATTACTTGTAAACATTGTTTGGGATCCCAAGAATGCATGCAGCTTTATAGTTAACTGGTTCATAGTGAAGGCCTGATGATGACCTAAGAGGGTCGAAACATGTTGCCACTCAAATTATAATAAACTAGTTGTGTTTAACGGAAAATGTTATTATTAATATTTAGGAAAGTAAATATAAATAAGTAGAAGTGAAGGGTTTCTGAAGGGTGGGGGTGACGAAACTTCCAAAAGTGCGGGTAAGTTAAAAATTGGAAGTGAAGTGTAATGAAATGAAGTGGGTGAAGTGAAGTGTGTGAACTGATGGGAAGTGAAGTGAAGTGAAGTGAAATGAAGTGGGTGAAGTTGGTGAACTGATGGTGAGTGAAGTGAAGTGAAGTGAAATGAAGTGGGTGAAGTGAAGTTTACGAACTGATGGGAAGTGAAGTGAAGTGAAGTGATGGTCTTGGATGAAATGTGTGTATTATCATTGATTTGTAGTTATTTAGTTGTTTGTAGAGAGTGGAGGCACGCGGTGGCGCAGTTGGTTGAGACATTGCGCTACAAGTCGGAAGGTCGCGGGTTCGTTTCCCGATAATGCCTTTGGAATTTTTCATTTGACATTTGACTACGGCCCTGGGGTCGACTCAGCTTCTAACAAAAATGAGTACCAGGAGTATTTCCTGGGGTGTAAGGCGACCGGTGTGTAGGGCTGACAAACTTACCACCATCCTGTGCCGACAGTCTTGAAATCTGTGAGCCTCAACCTCCTGGAACCCTCAGGGCCTCTCCAGGCCTGTAACAGGGAATGCTTTACCTTTAAACTTTTAGTTATTTGTACATTCTGTGCAGTACGTTGGCTCATTATTATTTGCTTCTCTTTGTTTCTAATAATTCGACGTCTGTTTTTTTTATATATTCTTTTTAGGTTTGTTTTTTGTTTCGTGTTTTTGTTTTTTGTTTTGTGTATTGTGTGGTTTTGCATTGTTCTGTGTATTGTTTTGTGTACTGTTTCTCCTCACGTGCTGTCCCTCTCCTATTTCTATACATGTCTACCGACTACTGCCACCAGGTGGAAGTCTAACCGCAATAAATAAATAAATTTCAATAGTCTTATTTATCAAGTCTCCAGCGATTTTCATAAATACTCTGAAGTCTCAGCACCTACCCATGCATTACTCAACTGCATGATTAGGCTAAAACTGTAATTAAAAGTGTAGGTTTGTTACTGACCAGACCCAATTAACGTCGGGTCTCGTAATGTGTAGAAAGTACTGATATTTTCAAAAAAAATAACACTCAGATTTAACAATAACGCTTGTAATGTGTTCTGGAAGTGCGTAGTTCGAATATTGTCAGAACCACCGACTAACCTAAGACTTTTACATGGTTTTCCTCAACCTCTCTGGAAAAATAACACGGTATTATCTCGTTTAGACAACGACCACTGGCGTATTTTTTTATTGCTAAAGCTAACACAACACTTTGAAGGCCATGTATTTATCTGTATTCTACAACACGTTTCGGCCATCATCAAGTAGAATTGCAGTAACATAAAACCGAACAGTATAATGAGGTGGAGGTCTCCGCTTCACTGTTGTGTGTTGAAGTACATAGGTTAGCTGTTATTCTCAGCGAAAGAATAGTATCGAAACGTATAGGGTAGTGGGCTAAATTGATAAACCTTACTGCAGTCCCAGGAGGTTGAGGTTCCTAGAATTAAAGACAGTCGGCACAGGATGGTGGTAAGGTTGTCAGCCCTACGCACCGGCCGCATTTACCGCCCAGGAAATATTTCGGGTACTCATTCCTATTACAGGCAGAGTCGAAACCAGGGCCATAGTGCAGCCGGAAGGATTATTTCAGTGAAAATTCGTATGACATCATCGGGAAACGAACCCGCGACCTTCCGGTTTGTAGCGCAGTGCCTCAAACAAATGCGCCAACACGTGCTTCGGATAAAATTTTTCAAAATGCAATTATTATTGAATTCCTTTAAAACCTATCCCTCATCACATACACTTCACCTTCCGTGTGCCCCATTTCGACAGTTCCATAAAATAGACCACAAGGAATCGAATGCAGTTTGTCTGCACATCGTGCACTTTCTTCAAAATATGGACAGTAAAAAAAAAACTGTGTGCATTTTTACCTCGTAAAAACAGGTTTAATGTTTCAAGCATATTTACGAATTTTCATGAAAGACTAAAACGAAATAATTTACTTCAAATTACACGAATGTCAACAACTGCAATTGAAGCTCGTAATTACGAGTATTATGACCACTTCAGGAAATAATTGACATACCTGAGAGTAGGTCGAGTGTGGCGGTAGAACTGGGTAATTGTACCGGCTACTTGCAGAAACAAAATGGAAAAAAATTGTAGAGCTGAAAAAGTAATAAGCTTTGAAGTACGTGAGATTTGTTGGTATTTGTATATGTGTGGTGTGTGTGGTGTGTGTGGTGTGTGTGTGTGTGTGTTTGTGTGTGTTTTGTGTGTGTGTGGTGTGTGTGGTGTGTGTGGGTGTGTGGGATGTGTGTGTGTGTGGTGTGTGTGTGTGGTGGGTGTGTGGGGGGGGGG